>ENA-UOXV01002680-UOXV01002680.1-marine-metagenome-genome-assembly--contig:-NODE-2680-length-23013-cov-6.083936_pt1 | contig 23013 bp, 27 predicted proteins | sample MGYA00238165_ERZ766961 | MGnify/ENA primary metagenome ERZ766961 (study PRJEB28924, sample SAMN03173240) | marine metagenome | biome: Marine; feature: Water; material: Subsurface seawater | place: North...
TCTCTCACACACACACACACACACACACACATACACACACACACCTGAGCCCTGCGGAACTAGGCTGCCCCGTGGGGCAACGGCGCTTTGTACGGGGCGGCACCGGTCGAAGTCCTCGCCACCCAGGTGGGTGTCGCCGGAGGTGGCCATCACTTCGAAGACACCGTTGTCTATCGTGAGCAGCGAAACGTCGAACGTGCCGCCGCCGAGGTCGAAAACGAGGATGTACTGTTCGCCTGCGCTCTTCTGATCAAGGCCGTACGCAATGGCCGCGGCGGTCGGCTCGTTGATGATGCGCAGAACGTTTAGGCCCGAAATGGTTCCCGCATCCTTGGTCGCCTGGCGCTGCGCGTCATTGAAGTAGGCGGGAACCTGTGCGCACGACGGTATGCGCGTCACTTCTGGCCTTCAGAGAGAGTTGCCCGCGCAAGCCGAGCACTGGACGCTGGCGGTGGGCAGGGGTGCCTACCGTCACAACCGCATTCACGAGGCTGCGGCCAAGGAAGCCTTCAGCCGTCTCTTTCATCTTCGTGAGAATGACCGCGGACACCTCCTCAGGCGAGAACACCTTCCTCTGGCCCATGTAGTCGACGCGCACATTCGGCTTGCCCTTCTCCGACACGATCTCGTACGGAAGCAGCTTCTTGTCATGCTGCACCGTCTTGTCGCTGTAGCTCCGCCCAATCAGGCGCTTGATACTGCACACGAGACGTTTTCCGTCAGCAGCCCGCCCTCCTCAAACAGATCAGCAGCGGCAATAGCAGCTTGGTGGCTGCAGGTTGGAGGGGCGGGGGAATTAAATGAGGGGCCGTTACTCGAAGATAGTGTTCTCTGGGTTGATCGCGGCCTGGTTCTTGGCAGCGTCACCAACGAGACGCTCTTCACCCGTGAAGGCGACGTATGACGGGGTAATGCGGTTGCCCTGGTCGTTTGCGATGATCTCGACCTTGCCGTTCTTGTAAACTCCGACGCAGGAGTACGTGGTCCCAAGATCGATACCGATGGTGGTGTCAACCTTCTTCTTGCCGCCGCTCTCCTCGTCATCAGCGTTGACGTTCGCGATGAGTGCGAGTGCCAACGTCGCCACCAGGAGTAGGGAACGCCGCATCATGCCCGCTCTGGATTCCTCGACCTCGTGGCCTCCAAACCGAGGACACGCGAATCAGTCTCAAGGTCGCGCTGGCCGCCACGTGACTCGCTGAATGACTTCTAAACCAAAAGTTGACTTGCGAACGACCTTTTTGACCGACGCGGAACGCTCGCGATGGCCGCTCTCTTCTACCTCTGGATTTATGGAGAGACGCGCCTTTGAAACGACCATCCTGCCCACTGCCCCCCCGCAGCAACGCCGAACACCCTTGCAAATGTGCAACCGAGTCTCCCGAGGATGAAAGTGGCAACTAATGCACTTTCATAGCGTACGTGTAATATTTTCACCCATCTGGTGGCCTCGCAGCCACAACGGGACTGCACTCTCGCTCATCAGCCCCCTCATGCGGCAGCACATCGGTGGCACTTTTCTCGGCAGTGTCGAGCAGTTCATCGCTCTCTACTACTGCATCATCTGAGGGGTCTGAGGATGCAAGCGCAGCGTGACGCTTCCGGGACCTACACCAGTGCGGCAACCCACCACCTCTCGTCAGAATTTGCCTTCAGGCAACAGCGTGTCCACGAGACAGCACCTGGGGCGCTGGCACAAAAACAAAGTTCCAGGCGCGTGTGCGACCTGGCCTTTGCTTTCCGTGCGCGGTCCCGCTCTGCGCGCTGCTTCCCGCCGCCCTGCTTGTAGTCCACTGAGACATCAGGGTCACACATGCGACTGCAACAACACCACAATTTGGCCAGCTCTTTTGTGCCGACAGCCGAGCGTCGAGTGCACGGTTGGGTGCACAGCGCCAAGAATCGTTTCGCAATCACGTGTTTCCGCCACTGGGAAGGTGCTTGCGCACCTGCGCTTCTTCGAGGCGCTCGACCAGCGCACGCATTGCCAGGAAACGATTCTTCGAGCGCTCGCGTTCTTTCTGCACGGCCACCTGCACCCCGGCAGTCACGAGATCGGGCGGCGAATCGTGAGCTAGGAAGGGATGTTGAAGCAGCCGACTTCCCGCACAGGACCGAGGGGGTGTGCAGCCAAGGGGCAACCTGTGTGCCAGTCGGCAGATGGGTGATGCGCACTTTCGAAGACGTCTTGTTCATTTTCTGCCCCCCACGTCCCGATCCTGCGGTTCCGTCCTTCCATCTCAGTGAGTATGCTGTGACACACCTGCCTACTGAAGCAGGTCGCGATGTGGACCAGCTCACGGGGTGGCAAGAACTCTGCGTCTCGCACGTACCTCGAATAAAGTCTTCTTCGAGATCCGCTTGTTTGATTCCAAGGAGCTGGCCAGCCATTTCGACGCGTAAGCAGTCAGCGGTAGGGGGCAGCAGAATGGCGTTGCGCTTTTGGGGCGAACCTCGATCCGGCGAGCTAGGTCCGCAATCTTTTTGTCAGAGATTTGGCCCCAGACCCTCCTCCGAGCCTCATATCCGGCCGTGGTGAGCTCTACAATCCCCATGCCCTCGCCGCTGCCTTGGGATCCCGCCATTCCAGAAAGTGGTCGGAGATCAGTCTCGCCAGTCCTCCAAGCTCTGTGCGGGGAGGACCCTAACGAGAACCAGAGGTTGGATGTAGAACAAGGTTTGTGCCGGGTTATTTGTCTGAGCAGTGGCGTTCCGAGACGGGCAGCGACTGGCCACCATGCCATCGCTTCCCGGGGTTGCGCACAATTTGATTTCCAGAGAGTCGATTTATTTGGCAGTCGAATTTCCATAACCTGTATCTCAGCCGCAGCCGCGTCTCACATCGCCCCGTTTCCGTACAGAGGGCGGCGTGCCGCATGCTGTTTTGGGGGAGAGCAATCTTCTGTGTCATGTTGACAGTGGCTGTGTACGGGGGATCTTCCCGCAACGGCCTTGCACGCATCACCAGCCCCATCCATGCTGCGGCATCGGCCTTTATCCACGGGCCCATCGGGATCCCGTGTCTTCGCCCGAAAACCAGCACGGTGGGCAGCGTCAGGGCTTTTGCCTGTGCGCAGCAGCCGACTGAAAAGACTTTCGTTGGAATCAAAACGCAGCGGAATAAAAAAGCCCCACCGCTGATCTCAGCTGAGAAGAAGGCACGGCTTGCGGAGCAAAATCGGCAGCAGGTCGTTGCAAACGAAGTGCAGCTGCGCTTGTATGGCCCTACCACGACCCAATGCCATCAACAATGCAATGAAATGTGTGGCTCACAGTACATGTCTTTACGCCATTAATTTGGTTCCATGCAGGGGAATGCATGGAGTTTTCGCTGTCGACAAGCCGCAGGGTTGGACGTCGTTCGACGTTGTCGCGAAGGTTGCTGCCCTGCCATGCCGATGATCACTTCCGTCGAACGTAGTTGGCATGTGCTGGATGTTGGATGATACCTCCGATTCCAGAGGATTGAGACTCAATTCCTGTCCGGCAGGTGCGAGGCTCGATGCAAAACTACCTAAGGGAACAAGTGGCAGAGTACATGTCCGAGATGCAGCTTTCGAAGCCCAAGAAAAATAATTGGCGTGTCAAGGTACACGGTGCATGGCCCTTGACGTCTGGTGCCCGGGTGATTTAGTCTTGATCCAGGATGCGCAAGCAGCTAAAAGCAGCCCTTCATCAATTAGGTCGGACACGGTGGCACGCTCGACCCCATGGCCACGGGGGTTCTGGTTGTGGGTGTTGGGAGCGCCACCAAGTACATCGAAAAATTCATCACCGGTCGCAAGGCGTATGACGCGGTTGGACTCTTCGGGTTTGAGACAGACACTGAGGACGCGGAAGGGGTACAGGTCGGTGACGCCGCTTCGTTTGATCACGTGACAGAGGAAGCTCTCAAGAAGATTCTGGTAGAGAAGTTCACGGGCGAGATCAGCCAGATCCCCCCAGCCTACTCGGCCATCAAGCAGAACGGCAAAAAGTCGTACGAACTCGCCCGGCAAGGAATTGAGGTATCCGCCTCCACGCGTGTACCTTTGAAAGGCCACGCGTCATCGTGCGCGACGCTCAGCAGCCACCTGCCGCGAGCAGGTGGAAATGAAGCCGCGCGAGCTGACGATTTACAGCATTGAGCTGACTCGCCCGCTTGTGGAGACGTTTCCGCACTTCCACATCTCTGTAGACTGCGGGAAAGGGACGTACATCCGCAGCCTTGTTCGCGATATTGCACGTGAGCTGGGAAGCAAAGCACACCTCGCAGCACTCCGGCGGACTCGCCAGGGAGACTTTGCGCTCGAGGACTGCATGTCCCCGGAGCTCATGGGGAACGCCAAGCATATCATCGGTCTGCTCGAGGATGCGTCAGATCAGGTGCACTTGGAAGCGGACATGGCGGAAGACGGCGAGGACAAGAAGGCGTGAACCGTACTTGGAGAGGCGAGGTAGGGCAACGCGCAACGCGGCGGTCCAAAGGCATGTATTTTGTACAGCTATCAGGGAGAACGCCTCGCTCGCCGCTTGGCCGCGGCCAGCGCGCGAAGCTTGCTAACGCCGCGCTGCTGCTCCCGCCCCCGCGCCCCCTGCGCGGTCAGCGAATCCCCAGGTGCATCGCCCACAGTCCCCGATCGCATGTCGTCGCCATTCGCCTCGCTGTCTACAAAGGTGGCTTCGGGCACACCCCACGCCACCTGGACCTGCTTCTCGGGTAGATGATTGAGAAACGAGGTCAGGCAGTATACTGCGGCATCCTGATGCTCGGCCTTACGCAGACAGCCGAGTAGAGTTGCTGAAAGCTTTTGAGGCGCCTCCGCCTTCGTAAATGGTGCCGGAATCTGCGCAGCGACGCGGACAGCGCGCGTTGCCATCGCCGGAGGCAGAGCGTGCAGGTACGAAGACAAACACGTGTTGCCGGATGCCTCGCTGCGCGCTTCCCTCACGCAATAATACAGATCCTGTGTCACCCCCACAACTTCGTGGGATCCACGCTCCCAGTCGAAAGATGGGTACTTGCGAGCCATCTTGACCGCCTCCTGCACCACCGTGGTCGGAATATTGCTCAAGAAGGACTCGAGGCAGAATGCCGCTGCAGTGAAACTTTGAGACACGTGCATGCAGCCAGCTAACGCCTCTGCAAGCTCCCCTGGCGCAGCGTTTGGGTCGTAGTCGTGATCCGGTGTCGCCGTCTTGATCGCTGCCTTATGGGCGATCGTCGATGGGAGCAGCGATAGGAACACACCCAAGCACGCTGTCCCCTCCGGAACCCCACTCGCTTTGGCCACACAAGAAGCAAAGCTCTCCGTGTGGTGGATGATCCCGTTTCTTGATCTCTCATAGTCCGCGAGCGCCGTGCCCCAAGCGCCCTTTCCCACCGCCCCCTCGGCTTCGAGGACAACGCTTGCGTCCAAATCCTCTCGCCACTCACTCGCAGCCCACAGACAGCATATGCACACCACAAAAAACGCAAGGAAAGTCGCGAACGGACTCCTGGGCTGTGCCAGGGAACGTGCGTGTGACATGGAGGGGGGGCGCCGCCCAGCGACCAACCCACGACACCCCATTTGTTAACTTGTGACAAGAAAATCGTCAATTTTAGAGCCTTCTCGGAAATGGGTTGGGGCAGGCGTTGCGAATGCGCGTCATCGACCTCGTGCTAGCGCCCTTCCTTCTCGTGTGTGCCGCGTGCTCGCTCATTCTCCCTATCTACCTTGCAGCAGTTCCAACTTTGGTGGCGGGGCTTGTAATCGTGTGCTGCTCAGATTTCGTCAGACCGCCACGAACTAGCAACATCAAGGTCTGATCCAAAGCTGGTTCTGTCTGGATGCGCAAACTGTTTGAATCGATCAAGTACTGGAGCGTTGAAGTCCGCAGAGCGTTGCGAGCTAGCCTTATGCTGTGCCATCAAAAGCCATGATCAGTGATGTGCGCTGCCCCCCACCAGGTCAAAAAGTGGGCGCCCAAGAAGGATGAGAAGCCAACAGTACCGGGCGTACCGCCAGACAGTACTCCTGCTTGAACTCGTAGCACCAATTCTTCTCATGTTTCTTCCTGCAACGTGTTCGCAGTCCCTCGCAGGAACTTCGACAACTCGCGCGTTTCAGCGGGTCTGCTGTGTGCCCGCAGCATTTGGGCTTCGGCTACGAGGAGGACATGGTGCTGGTTGCCCTTGTGAAGGAGCAGAAAAGTCGATGGTGTGGCTGTATGACGAGGTGGACTTCGCCAAAACGTACTCAATGAATACTGAAAATGGCCAAGGAGTCGCAGAAGCGCTACGGCCGTCGTGCGAACGGGCGGGAGTCGCCGCAGGGCTCCTTTCATCAGACGACGAGCAGGTTCTGATGTGTGTCAACTTCAGGCAATACGTGAACCTGAAGGAAATCGCCATCGACGCGCGCGGACCGTCATGCCCGAGGGTGCTTCGTGCATTCGCGAACCGCGAGGTTACAGATTTCGATCAGGCCGAGGAGGAGCCAGCAAGCAAAGAATGGACACTACAGGCGAGATAGTGGCTCTAGAATTCACGGCGTTCCACACCGTGTCTGTCTGTTGGAAAATTCGCTTGCACCTGTGCCTGTGCTCTGACTTTACAAGCGGGGAATTGAAGACGTTCGGCGTGCAGGATGGCACAGCAACAGCCCTTTCAATTGAGAATGTCAGCGCATTCCGGCAAATTCGGTCGTTGACGATCTTTGTCCGAGAAAACTTTGGGTCGGATCAGACGAAAATTGACTGGATTGGTCTCAAAGGCGAGCGCCTTGACGTCAAGATCGGCGGCATTGTTCAGGTCACCTGAGTCTTTTTCCGGCGACCCGGGCAGTCGTCGGTGATGGCTCGCTCCGTCTGAATGCAGCGGTTCATTGACCCTGATGGTGGTGCGATGCTCTGAAAACAGAATGCAGAGTATGAACTACGTCCTGGGAGCTCTCTGGACGTCCCCGGAGCCACCAGCGGGTAAGTCATCCAGTGTCTCTGGCAGTGGTCCCGATCACTTCTTGTATTGGACTCTTGCGTGTGAATGCGTTTTTGCCCTTGCCGCAGGCCTTTTACGGACCATATGGGATTCTAGCTTCTGGCTAACTGCAAACTCAGCTGTGAGAGTGGCCCGAGTAAATGGTAGATAGAAAGATGTTTACTGGAATCAGTCGCAAAAACGCATGCCCTCTACCCGTCCGCCGGGGGCACCGGGCGAGGCTTCTTCAAACTCCTCCGATGCAGCACTGATACCTCGCACGGCGCCTGAGTGCCCCGGGCGGGTGACGCAGACGCGGCGGAGCGCCCCGATCGAAGAACCGAGCCCGGCGCTCGAATTTTGATAATGAATTTTCATGAATTTTGCATGGATTTTCATTTTCGTACAGCCACAAGTTCGTTGCTATTCGCGGGCCCTGCAGTGTCTGCCCAGGCAATGTCTGAAGGCGCGGTAGACACCGCCGCCTGTGCGCATGATGCGGCTCGGGGGGGGGATCACGACGCTGAGCGTTCGAGGGAAAGCTTGGCGGCCGAGCGCAAAGCGGAGTGCGAGAGCTCAGCGGAGCTCCCAATCGGACTAGTCGAGTGCCCAATCTGCTTGACGTTGCTCTGTGAGCCTGTCACGACACCCTGCGGTCACACTTTCTGCAGGCCATGCCTCGTTTCCACGCTCCGTCGCAACATGAAAAAGTGCCCCTCCTGCAGGTCTTGAACCTTTGCCAAAACCCCACGTGCCAGGGGTGTAACGCGCGCCGCTGCGCCTTCGTGCAGCGCTCAGCTCACCCAACTGTCTGCAGATCGGTGTGCCACATTCAGCCTGAAACGCACGCCGAAAATATTGTGCTGGCGAATATCGCACGAACTTGCTTCCCGGCAGCCTACGAACTGCGACAGGCTGAGGTGAACAGACTCACCATGCGTGCCAGCGCCCGCCCCAGTGCTCCGGGCAGGAGCCCTGGTGCCCTTCTCAATGCGACAGGTGCTTCTTGATTTGCAGGTTTCGGAGGAAAAGGAGCAATGGCAAACGGTGCCCCCCTCCTTCCCTCACACACCTTTGCAGGCATAGTTGCGCGAACCCTTGCGCCCATGCAGGCACAGTTGCGCAAACCGTTGCAGATGGGCACCATCTGCACTGCGGACCGTCGCGGCATCAAGGGGTGCTCATGCGACCAGCTTTCCCTCGACAGATCCTGCCCATTTTCTTCTACAACGACACGCTCTTCCCGTCCTCAACCCTCGCGCTCCACCTCTTCGAGCCACGCTATAAGGCAGCGCCCGGGCCCCACCCAGGCCCTGCCCGCTTGTCGGCGCGGCGCGGGCCGCTCAGCTCCGCGTCGTGCGCTCCGGGCGCAGGTGATGGTGCGGCGGATCTGCGAGGCGTCGCGCAAGTTCGCGTACCTGCCCAACTTCCGAGACTACCGGGCGCACGTCGGGGACGTGTGCGTGGTTGCGGACGTGACGGAGTGCGAGTTCCTGCCCGACGGGCGCGCGAACCTCCGCGCCAAGTGTCGCGAGCGCTGCCGGATCGTAGAGACATGGGTCGAGGACGGCACGCAGGGGCTCCACTGGTGCAAGGTCGAGACCGTGGCGGACGAGCCGTGCGCGGCGCCCGCCGAGGCGGACGAGACCGCGCGCCTCGCGCGCGCCTGCGCGCAAGTCTTCGAGCAGATCTCCGCGCGATGCGACCCCGCGGACGTGGCCGGCATCGCGGCCGTGCACGGCGCCTGCCCGCAGGAGCCCCAGGTTCCGCCTCTTTTCTGCGCCTGTGCTGTGTTGCCGCGCGGAGCCCGTGTGGCCTGAGCGCACAGCGGGGCGGGCAGGCGATGTCGTTCTGGCTGTGTTCGGTGCTCCCGATGCCCTACCACGCCAAGCAGCCGCTCCTCGAAACGCTCTCCACCGCCGAGGTCCGCTCGTCCTCCTCCCCCCCTCCTCCCCCTGCCCCTGCGCGCGGCCGCCGCTCTGCCTCTCAGCGCACACGCGGCTGGGCAGCGGCTCCGCGCGGTCGAGGGCTTCATGCGCGCCAAGTTCGAGCTGGAGACGGTGCGCCGCCCTGCCCCGTCTAGCGCCTTGCCGAGGGTCGCACTTGAGAGAGGCCCGTTCCTAACGCGGCTGCTAGTGAGTACCGTTTGGGCCGTTCGGGACCTATCGGGGGGCGTGGCAGCCTGGAGGCGCAGTGGCTGCGGGCCCGCTGCTCACTTAGCGCGCCCCTCCGTGCTAGGACCCCTCTCTCTGGCGCCGCATCTTGCGGCGCTTCGTCCCTTTCCGACTCGCGTACCTGTAGAGGTGCTCATCCCCGAATGTGGCCAGAGGGAGGAGGAGCGGCACGATGATGGCGCAAATTAGCTCGCCGGGAATGCCTGTGAAGCGGGGGGCGGCGTAGAGGCCGGCAAGCGTGCTCCTGAATGAATCGGTGAACCCGTGAGGTGCCGTTGGGCCACTGTGGGAGAGGGCCCGCGACACATTCGTTCCATGCTGTGGCGAATCACTGCAACGCCAAGTCTTGCACGCCGTTGTTCTGTTCTGCTTTTATACACGATGCTCTCAAAACAATCTACAGACGGAAGCCGCACCGTGTGCGCCCCGTAGCCAACTACTGAACAAATCCCCCCATCTAGAGATTCATCGAGCGGCCCTACAACCCAACCGCTGTCGCGCCCCCATCCGGGGCTCACACGATGCGGAAGCTGAGCAGGGCCTTTTAGTTGCCTCCGGACTTGCCCGCGGGCTTCAAGGCTGATGCCGGGTCGAACATCATGTGGAATTCAATGACCTTGTTGGCCTTGGTCTTGATGCGGTCGAACGACTTGAAGGTAATGGCTGCGCCATCGGCAATCTCGGTCTTGAACATCTCGTTGAGAGAGGCATCCCACGTGCAGGAGTACTGGACGTGGGCCATGCACTCGTAGATCTCATCCTTCCCAGTCGACATGGAGACAGTCGGACACCCCTTGACCAGCTCGCGTTTGCAGTCCTTGAACTTGGCCATGGTCGCGAGGAGCGCGGCGCGGTCCTGCTTGGTCACACCCGGGAAGGAAACCTTCATCTCGTCAGCGAGCTTCTCCTCCTGCCAGTCCTGGTAGAGCTTGTCGACGAAGCCGTCGTCATCGAAGACGCGGTCCTGGTTCAGGAAGGCCGCGGGCGTGAAGAGGCACTTGAGGTCGGTGGCCTCCTTCTTGTTGTTTAGCGTGAGGATGTTGTAGACGAAGACCTTGGCCTTCTCGCCGGACGCGAGGTTCACGTTGGGGTACATCTCTTGCAGCTCCTTGGTGTACACAAACTGGACGAGCTCGGGGATGATCACGTCGACTTCCTCCTTCTTGCCCGGCATCATGCCGCAGGTGACGCCCTTGGGCATCGCGCGCTTGGCGTTCTTGAAGTTCTTCCAAAAGTCCTTGCACTTCTTCTCCCAGTCCTCAAACTTCTTGATCTTGGGTTCGTTGGGCATCTCGACGGAGACGCGCTTGGACATGAGCGTCTTGAGCTTCTCCCAGTCAGTCGGAGCGCCCATCGACTCGAGGAAATCCTCGGTCCACGAGTTAAGCTGGGCCTGCAAACCAGTCGCCAACGGTCAGCACGCCCGCACAAGACCAACGCAATACATCGCCGACAGTGCGGACCAGCCGCCGACCGCGCACAGGCGCGCGTCAGCAAAGAACGCGCGAAGGGACGTTGGGACACGTGGCCCCCATTTCCGCATGTCGGGGCCGAAAACGGGAAAGAGGTGCAACAGGTGCAAAACGGCGCCGCGGATCGCCCTAGAGCCGCGATCACATGCGGACAACAGCACTAGTACACCGCTGCTGACCCCCGGCTGCGCACGGCCGCGCGCCAGAGAATCCGCGTCCCTACATGGGTCGTAACAAAACCTCCGGCGGCGCATTGATGGCGCATTTGCCATGCAGGGCGGCACGGCAACGGCGCAGACAGGAATCGTGCGCCGCAGCGCGCCGCATGTCTGATCTGAAGGGCTGGATGTGACCTGATCGAGGGCGGGCATTCTTGGTTTGCGAAGTGAGGGGCGCGGGGTGCCGACTAGTCACAGGTAGCGTGGCCGGATGGGCTCTTGCTAGATATGGACAGAGGATGGCCGGATCCTCTCTCATATAGTGCTTCGGATGCAACTGTCTGACTGGTTCGGTCAACTTTCCTGTCGAAACCTTGTGGTTTGGGCTGACCCCCCGTCTCAGGGATACGTATTTTCGCCGATATCATGTCTTTTCGAAACGAGCTCAGTCGTCCCCCGTCGGTTTATGGTCTGATTGTACCAGATTGTACCTCGGCCCCAGTTACTGTTCGGTATTCCAGGACGGGACCGAGATACGGCGCAGGACAAACTGGCGACCCCCGAAGGGCGTATTTCCATTCCTGCCCCGGGCCATTCTGGTCAAATGCGTCCCCGCCCGGTTCCTTTCGCGGCGGAGAAAAGACGCTGCGCGTCCCTTTGCGCCCCCGCGCGTGGAGCGCAGGCCCCGCGGGCCGCCCGTGAACTCCTGGCTGCCAGGGGGGCATGTGTCGAGCGCACGCGCGGTCGCTCGCACTGGCGCAGTCCCGCAGTTGCAGGACTGGGGCCCGTAGTTGCAGTCCTTGTTCGGGCTGACCTGCCGCAGCTGACACCGGGTCGCGATCGCTATTTACTGCCGGCGGCTCACCGTGCACGCCAGCGCGCTCCCCCTCTGAAGTGGACTCTGCCTAGTCTTCATCTGTCACAAAGTAGCGCTTGTAGCCGAACCACTTCTCGAGGAACTTCTTGTACTTGAGGCACGCCTTTGCGTAGTAGCGGGCCTCCTCGGCTTGGTCGTGGGCAAGCGCGCCCGACATTTTTGCTCGCTTCGCTCGCTCCGTCACCTGGCTCGCCGCAGTCGCATGACTGGCGGACGTTGCGCAGCGCTATTCCGGAATGAGGCGCCTCGCCGGCAAAGGAGGATTTAGGAGCGCGAACCGTCGCAACAGCGTCGCGCGCATCTTGCCCCGCTGTCTCCCCAGAGCGCGCTTCACCAAAGGCGACCGCCTCGATCTGTGGACGACCAAATGGCATCCGCCGCGGAGCCTCAGCGCAAGGGACAGCCGCGAGCCAGTTGCAGGGCCAGCAGCATGGGCGGGGACTTGCACCTCGGACCAGTCTTTGGTGGGATCGAACTCGCGGGTTCCGATGAGGTTACCGTTGTCGTAAATTTGCACCTCTCGCGTGTTCGCCTCGTTGCTCCCAAAGACAAACGAGGCCATCACGTCGCCGTGCAGCTCGTCGTGCTTCCACTTGCCCTGGTACATGAAGCCGTCCCACGTCTGCATGACGCCGAATCCGTGCATCTGTCCCTCAAAGTAGCGCCCCTTGTGGAAGCCGCCGTCCTTCATCACCGTGCGCCCGACGCCGTGCGGCAGCCCGTTCTCAAACTGCTCCGCGCGCAAATCAGCGCCCCCCCGAGCGGCGCCCCAAGACGGCCCGCGCGCCCGGCAACCGGCGTTCAGCACGTGACGTCGCCGCACGACAGAGTTGCGGGGGCGGGGGTGGGGGGTGAATCGGGAGCGCACGTTGCCCTCGTACTTGTCGCCCGCGACGTCGCCCGCGTCGGTCCCCCACACGTACACCCCCAGCCCGGCCTTCTTGTCCTTCTTCCACTGCCCGATGAAGTACTCGCCTGCCGCCGCCCGCGCGTCACGCGCCCCCCCTACACGCAGCTCGCGGCGGGCCCGGGGATACGTATTTAAAGCTTCCCTTGACCCCCCGCGGAGTGCCTTGACTCTCAGAGGAGGGGCCGGGCAGCACCGTCCGTGTACATCATGACGCCGCTCCCGTGCATCATGCCCTTCACCCACTCGCCGAGATACACCCCGCCTCTGCCCGCCACACCGCCCGCATGTCGGCGGCGGCGGCGGCGGCGCGCTGCGGGGGCACGCGGGGAGGGGCGGCAGCAGCGGGGGTGCGCGACGTCTGGGGAGGGCTAGGCGGGACGGCTACCGCGCTCCTGCGTAGCGGTAAATGCCGGTGCCCTGGCGAAGGTTGGCGTGGTACGCCCCCTCGTACCGGTCCCCGGCGAAGAGGCCGGCCTTGGAATACACGTAGATGCCATAGCCCTGCGAGCGAGACGGAGCGCGTGCTGCGTCACAAGGCTGTCCTCGGCGCAGGCGATGTTGGGAGGGAGGGCGATCCAAGCGTCGCAGTGGGCAGACAGCTGTCACAGAGTCTCGGCACGCAGTCAGTCAGAGCCAGAAGATCAGGCATCGTTAGTCACGTGGGCGTGGGCACTCGCCTGCAGCATGCCCTCCTTCCATTCGCCCATGTACATGTCGCCCTCAAACCACCTGAACACGCCGTGACCGTGGGGCTGCCGCACGACGAGGCATGTCAAGACGTGTCAAGGCCCGCCGCTAGTGGTATTTGCTGTGAGAGGCCCTTGCTTCTGGCGTGTAACTCTCGTATTGTTGACCAGCAAATCTTGCCTGCGAAATGTCACAGCCTGCCTGTGACATTTCGCTTTTCATGGGGCTCCGGGATGTGTGCCTGGTTTTGGCGCCAGAGCCCATAGTAGCTCTCACCGCCCCCCGTAGGCGGGTCCGGCCAGATGCAGATGCCGCGCATATCACGCTCCTGGTTGATGTCGCGGTCGCCGTGGTATGCGGTGCGTCGCACTCGGTACCGGTTGTACCAGAAGTTGCGGGAGAAGTAGTTTGTCGGGAACACGTTGCGCGAGTCGAGGTACGCCTCGATCTCCTCCGCGCGGTTGGTCGCCCACGGCAGCGGCGGTTTCTTCTCCTGCATCATCAGCCACGCGATGCAGTCGCCGATGATCCCCAGGTCCTCCTGACCGCCACCGTGGTCGTCATCTCCGTCTTTCTCCCCACCTTTCTTGTGAGCAAAGTTCTGCGCCTGCCCCAGATCCTCCTTCCCCTTGAGCTCGTCCTGTGCCATATGGAAGATATCCTAGACACGCCGCCGTAACTCTGGCGTTCAGTTTTCCGGCTGGCGTGGACGACGGGGACGATTCGAGGCGAGTCATGGAAAATCGCACATGACAACGCCGGGCTTGAAAGGCGCAACCTTGTTTTGAAGTGCCTTGGCGCTTTCATTTTGCTTATCCTGCCGCTTTGCCTCGCGCGCCTAAAATTCGCGCCGTGGTCAGCAGCAACACCCAACGGTCAAAAATCGTGCCGGCGCGATGCTTGGGAGGGTGAGTCCGTCGACTCCTAGGTTCTCGGCTTGCTGGCGGTGACTGCTGACTTGACCCCCCTCTGGACCACGACATTGGTCGTCTTCGTGTATTTTAGGCTACGATATGTGTGCGGAGCACGGCAAAATCGGTGTGTCCTGAGAGAAAGGAAGGAATTACCTGGCGCTTTTTGTCTGCGGCGTCGGACATTGTAGTGGCTTCTGAGCCTCAAACCCTCTGCCCTGACGCGTGTTAGACTTTCACCGAGCGATTGCAGGCTCAGCTAGCACCGAATAACAGCAAATCCTGGCGATAAACGCAAAGAAATCGTCATGGAACTCAGGGCATGCGCCTCATGCCATGAGCCTCACGCCATCCGCCGTTTGTGGGTAACAAAACCCCCATTTTGTACGCGATAATGAGGAGCCGGGTCGTTGAAAATCTTCAGCCAACCTCTTGAGCTCACCCGACCCCCCCTCAACGACGTCGCACCGCGGGCAGGGCAGAAAACTCTCTGCTTCTGGAGGCCGATCCGTCGTCACCCGGCGGGGCTTAGTGGGTAGCGTGCTCCAAGCAGTAATTTTCGCGTTGATCGAGTGGATCTGAGCTTGGAAACAGAGCTGCAGTCTCTTTCGACACTGAAGCACGATGACAGAACATGGGAAGAAGAAGAAGCATGTCATGGGAGATCCCATCGATTTTCTTGCGACGGGTTTTGAGGTGAACACCAACCACAGAGCGTCCGCGCTTGTTGTCGAACTCTCTCTCTCTCTCTCTCTCTCTCTCTCTCTCTCTCGTTGTTCGATAAACAGCGGACCCCAAGACTGCGCTGCTGTCGGTGGGTTACGGCAGCGGCCAGAGCAGCTTCCCTCAACAACCTTCTAAAGGAAACATGCGTCTCAATGAAATTACCTGCGTGGTGGCAGGTTACCACCAACTGCGCTTTCTCAGTGAAAATCATGGAAAACTTCAAGCTCAAGTCGGACCACCTCCTGACCGGTCCGCGCCTCTGTGGGCCCACGGTCTATGGGCAAACTATGCACCGAACGCATGCAAACACCCTGCCCTCAAATTGACTGACCCAGGCAAGAGACTTAGCAAGAGGGTCGCTGCTGTGCAGAGATCAAGGCAGACGAGAAGGGCGTAGAAGACATAGGGGGTGAAATCATCGGTTTAACCCAGCGGCGTACCTTCCTCAAGAAGCGTATCGCGGAGAACAAAGTATGGGCTGCGCACTATGATAAGGCACGCGCCTGCCCCTGATGCCCGACGATCCCCCACCTCGGTCCGATTCCGCGATTCCCTTGATGCTAACGCGGCCGCGCGTCGTGCAGAACTTTGGTCCCTTCGTTGCGAAGTACACTGCATTCATGGAGCAGATGAGTGTACTGTACCAAAACGCAAAGAACAAACATGCGCTTGGGCTGGAAATGCTCATGAAGCACTTTGACTACCACCCAGAGTTCAAACGGTGGTCGGATACGTTCTCGGCCGTGCCGTTCCGCCCCATGTAAATACTTCCGAGACGTGCTGCCTGTTGGCAAGGGCGGCTGGCAGTTTGGGATTATGTACAGTCTCTCTCAATTAGTGCCCTTTGCCGTGTGCGTGATGGCAGGCACCAGCCCCGCTTGGCAGCGAGGTTGGCGCAGAATCAAGGACCGCATGGATTCGGTGTTTACTCTCCCGTCCTCAACGGACGCACAGCCCCCTGCTATTGCGCCCGACACTCACAGCACACGATCCCTCGACACACCGGATCTACATCCCCGAAACAGCTGCTACGCTCACTCTTGAAGCGTCGTGCACGGGGCCACGCAGACCTGCTGCATCCCCGCAGAAAACGCTTCGTCGCCAGTCACGTCCGGATTCATCGACATGAGCGCGCGCACCGTCGTGCGGAAACGCACCGCCAGGCTCTGGAGCGTGTCCTCGCGCGATGCGGCGTAGACCGGCCCGACGTAGATGCGGTTCATCCCTGCCCGGAGCACGTCGGGGTTCGCGATGAAGGCGTTGCCCGTGGCATTGGCGGCCGGAAAGATTGCCCCGGGCAGAAAAGCCGGGTCCACGGCTCCCTGGTACGAGTTGAGCGTCCAGAGGCGCAGCCAGTTCGTCTCGAACCCGTACTGCCGCATCATGTACACGAGTGTGTCGTCACCCTTGATGCAGTACTCGCAGCGCTGGACATCCAGCCGGATGCACAGCGGCATGCAGACCCCGCCCCCGCACTCGCTATCATGGACACACCCGTGAAGGTGGCGCGACCCCCCCTTGCATACGTGAGTCTGCGGCGCCGTCAGAATGCCGAGAGTGTCCTGCGCCCCAACACACAGATCGAAGCTCTGCCCCTCCATTCCGCGACGCGGTGTCCACGTCACTACAAGCCCCCCGGCGTTGAGCTCCTCCCCCTCGGCCAGCAAGTACGGGTGCTCCGCCTCAAGCCGCGCGACGGTCCCCACTGGCGGATCGCCGACGACTGCCGCCCGCACGGGATACGGCTCCCCACCGCCTTCCCCGACGTCGTCCACCACTCCCACACGGACACGCGTCTCACACCCCACGTACGCCTTCCGCACCCAGTCCCCGGTGCTGAGCACTTCGCTGAGCAGGAAAAGCATCTGGATCGGCTGGACCTCGATGATGATGCACTGCTGCTCCCCGAACCATCCCCTGGCAGTCGCCATTTCCGGGCCCTTGCCAAAGCAGATGGACGAGTCGTCTCGCGCCGTAGCGCAGACCTTGAACTCGTTGCCCGCCACACCCGGTCCAGGCGTCCACGAAATTTCGCGCTGCGCCCGCGAGCAGCGCGACTCTGCTTGCCCCGCCTTGAAGGTGGCGCTCCAGTCCTCCTCCGGATACGAGGGCGAGATCACGTCCTCCGCCTTGCACATGGCCTGGTCGCCCGTGCGCGCAATGCACTTGCTCTCACTCACCTGCATGCCCTCGGGGATACCCGGGTCCGCGAGAATGAGGACTTCAACAGAGTCGCCAGGGTTCGGGTCTTGCGCAAGGAACGTGAGCGACTTGTAGCTGCCCACGCGGAAGCGCACCACCTTGTACGCCCGGCGGTTACCCGTGGTATCGACAATGTCACGCCATGTCGTTTGGGCATCGTTCACAAACGGCGTGAGCTCGCCCTCAGGGTCCGTCACGAACGTCGGGGGCGCTGCTATGCGCACTCGCCAGCAGTGTAACTCCGAGGCGATATCGCCGTTCGAGTGATCGCGCTGCCACTTGAAGATGTCGTCTCCGTTCGGATTACGTTCGCCAACCCACATGCGGAACTGCTCGCGCGAGCTGTCGTACGCCGACGCACAGATCACCTGGTCCATGTTCACCAGCTTCTCACGGCAGTTCACCTCGAGCGGGTTGTCATGCGACGTGCACTCGGCGCGCAGCGTGATCCCGTTGCGGTCCGGATCTGTCTTGGGGAAGAATATCACTTCCACTTCAGCCGCCCCTTCCGTGTAGACGATGCCAGGCGCGTATTGAGAGTTCACAGTCTTGTATTTGCTCTCTCCTGTCGGTGTCGTGATCGACGCGATGTTGCGCTGCCCGGTGTTGGTGCCACGCTGCGAAGCCAGGTACGGCCCGAAGTCACCACAGTTGAGGCGTTCCTGCGCCGTCAGGTCGAGGGGCGCGTCGCAGAAGAAGTCGGGATTGCCCTGCCCGCCCTCGCTGTGGAAGAGGTACTTGTCGTCTTCGAAGCCAGGGCACGCCGAGCGAAGACGCGTGTCGACATCCTTGTCCTCGAGAAACACCCGCACAGGCTTGACCGCCGCCTTCTCGCGTTCCAAGGCGGACACCCGTGCGTCGTGAGGGATCTTAATCTCGGCCCTGATCACCAAAGGCAGCGCGTACCCTTCGCATGCGGGCACATCGTGTCGGTTCGGGACGAGGAGCCCGTTGTCATCGTAGGAGGGCCCGAGCGGCGTCGGCTCAACGAATTGCGGCTTGAGACCCTCAATTTTGATCTTGACGCAGTGCGGCATAGAGGGGCACGTCTTCCTCGTAGGATCGTCCTCAGGGTGCTCATCCATGGCGACAAAGCAGCGCACGTACACTTTTCCAACAGCTTCGGCCTTGAAGCTCTGATCAACCGAGTCGAAGAGAGCTGAGTTCTCATCCGTAAGCACGAACTTGCAATCAACGCCACCGTTGCCGACGCAGCCGTTTTCTGCGCTCAATTCGCTCTCGGGAAACTTTGCAAAGGTGTACGCGTGTCTGATCGACATACGGTCGCTCGATTGCACGAGCCTGAATTCGCCAGCCGACGGACTCACCGTTGGTTCCACACCCGTTTCGTCGATGACGAAGTCGCGCGCGTGGAGGGTGATTGCGCATTCCTCCCAATAATTACAGCTGTAAATCGTCTTCACATTGGTGTCCTCTGAGTCCGGGCCTGTCACAAAACGAGGCGGCTGATTGCGCGTGCCCGAATAGCACCCGAACATCGAGAACACATTTTGGGTCATCGCCGCCCCCCTTTGGACCGTCGGCTTCGATATGATGTGTGCTCCGGCCGCCTCTGCTGTGTTGTCCACGTCCTCAAACGGGAAGTCTGCCGTATTGATCACGTGCTGTGTGAACATCTTTTCGATGCGGTCCATGTTGTTCCTACCCACGAGCGCACCAAACGAGAAGTCGGCGCGAAGAAGGTTCCCCTTCGCATTTTCCTCGTCGCGGTCCAGATCAAAGAGCTCACGGCACCCTGTCGGCGTCTCGGCCAGCGGCCACCGCAGCGTCGGGTCTGTTTGGCTCAGCACACAGTCCACACGCATCGACAGGCGCGTCGTGACCCCCTCGCTATTCGAGTCCCCAATACCCCACTTGCCGCCGTAACGCCCAACACCGCCACTGTTGAGCAGGCTGGTCGGTGTAGTTTTCATGTCACGTTTCAACAGCGGCGAGCTCTGGGTCATTTTGTGCCCGTCGTAGTCAACCGAGTGCACGTAAAAGCCCGGGTGCGGCGCGCTCGAGATCTTCACCGCGTCCACACTGTTGGGGTCGATGGCTTGGAACGTCCACGACTCCTGCAACAGCGTTTTGGGTGTGATAGGCACCTCGATGAGGTGCGGCATCGTCACCTCTGGCGAATAGTAATTGCGAGGCGGCTCCGAGGCGCACTTCACCGCAGTGCAGAGCGGCACGAGAGTCTCTAAGGCGGGCGTCGCAGGCCGCATGCACCCTGAAACCGGTTGGGCCACGCCGCCACTGATTTGAACGTTCTTGCACGGCGCCGTGCCCGATGAATATTTCCAGCCAAACTGGCTGGAACCCCAGTAATCGTCGAAGGTTGGGTCGAGTGCCGGGCCCTGGAAGATGCTGCACTGCTCGTTTTGGTTTTGAAAGTTGTCGGTGTCCCGGCGAAAAAGCGATAACGGATTCGCCATGCACGCAGAGTTTGGCTTCTGCAGGTCGTACGTCCTGTCGATACCCGATCCACTGAGAACACTCGTCTCTGCCCCAGCGCACGCTGGCAGCAGCATGCTCGTCCTCTTGCAGAAATTCTGGAAGCCCTTGCGTGGAGCGAACCATGCGACCACTTCCTTCGCGTCTTCGTGGACCTTTACCCGGTGCCGCAAACTCCCTTGCACCACGTTGACCCCCGAGGGTCGGCGGTCCGAATTCGTTCCTCGAACTTCGTCCTCCGCGTTGGGATCCTGGTCGTAGACCTTGTCAACCGTGAACGTGTTGACCTTCCCAACGTACTCGTCAGTGGCAGCCGGAGACGACGGCTGAACGGTCGACCTATCCGTCTCTAGGATGTGATCGTGCACGCACTGCGCCTCGTCTCCAGTGGTCACAGCCCACTTTGCGATCCTATCCGTGCCGGACCCCGGAACTAGCTGCGCCACGCACAGCACGCCGTGGAGCTCGCCGATCGCGCAGGTGATGTCATTTCCACAGATCGTGTTGGGCAGCGAGCACGACACTTTTTCCCCCGTTGTGTACACACACGACGTGCTCTTGACCATGGTCGTGTTCAGCACAAACGTCACATAGCGGTGCTCTGGCCCGTCAGCGAAATGCGGGTCGACCGCCCAATTGATGCTGCCGCCGAGCAGGCCCTGCAACCGGTAGGTCGTCACCGCTCCTGTCCACCCCACAAATAACGATAACAGCAGCGCGGCCCGCAGAAGCCCATGCGCCCTGGTGAAAGCCGCCATCGTGCCTCCGTTCGTTTCCCCCGCCTGCCCGCCACACCCGCTAGCCCTACCTTTCTCTTTCGCTTCAAGAGGCACGACGTCCACTTTCGTCTGCGGGTCCACTTGACGTTCAGCCAACCGCGGGGGACGGGCCCGCTTCCTTGGCATTTTGATTTCGCTTGGTTTGATTTCGGAGAGGGAGGTCGAGCCCCCTCGACGCGACCGGTCGCTGCGGAGTCCTCTCCCGAGAGGTGCCTGCACCCGATTGGCCGCTGTACCTCTCTTTCTATCTCTGGGTGAGCCGGGACGCCTTCGCACAGGGGGGGTGGGGGGCGGAGGGGTGGGACTGCCGGGTGAGCAAGCATTTGCTGTCGACTGCTGGCGCAACGCTGCCCCGGGCTGCAGGAGGCGAGGGCTGCGATGGGCATAGCATTTTCGAAGCTCTGGGACCGGCTCTTTTCCAAGGTATGATCACGTGATAGACGCCGTGCGCACGGTGACGCAAACTTGGTCCCTTTTCTGCACGGCAACTATCCTGACGCGGGGCTGCTGCGGAGCGTAGGGAAACTTCAAGATAGTCATCATCGGGCTCGACAACGCGGGGAAAACTACGACGCTGTACAAGCTGTCGCTCGGGGACGTCGTTGCAACGCAACCAACGTGAACTCCAGCTGCGCCCTGCTTGCTGCATCAACTTTGGCGTCCGCCTCAACCTCCCTGCGGCACTGACCCGCCCGCGCCCAGGATCGGGAGCAACGTGGAGCAGATCGTGTACAAGAACATCAAGTTCGAGTGCTGGGACCTCGGCGGGCAGGAGTCGCTGCGCAACTCGTGGAAGACGTACTTCCTCGGGGCGCACGCGGTCGTGCTGGTCGTGGACTCGACCGACCGCGAGCGCGTCGGCGTGGTCCGCGCGGAGCTGCAGGGCCTTGTCGCGCTCGAGGCGCTGGCGAGCGCGGTGGTCCTTGTCTTCGCCAACAAGCAGGACCTGCACGACGCCATGAGCGCCGCGGAGATCACGGAGGCGCTCGCGCTGAGCGCGGTGCGCTCGCACGAGTGGCACATCCAGGCCTGCTGCGCCCTCACCGGCGAGGGGCTCACCGAGGGCCTCGAATGGATCGCGCGCCGCCTGTGCGCATAGCGGCGGCTTGCGGGCGGGGCCGCCGCGCGCGCGCCGTCAGGGGCTCTCTGGGACGGGCCCCGAAGCTGCGAGGTGCCAAAATAGACGGGTGGTTTCACTCCAGTGACGCCGCTACGCCAGCGCCCGCACGCCCACCGCGCCCCGCGCACGCAAGCCCTGCGCTCAGCTGAAGCTGTCATGCAGCGCGCTCTGCGCCGAGACGATCGCGGCCATGAGCTCGCGCCGCGCCGCGTCCGAACGCTGCCCCGCGCGCTCGAGCGTCTGCCAGCGCTCCGCGCGCTCCATGCTGCGGACCACCACGCTCACGGATCCGGGGGGAGCCTCCGCCGCGACCCCGGCCCCGGGCGCGGGCGCGGGCTCCGGCGTGCGCGGCACCGGTACGTCTTGCCGTGGCGCCTCTGCCTCCATCAGCGCTTGCGCCCCGCCTCGCGCCGCCCCCCGCGGCCCCGCGAACGGCCCCGCGGCCCCGCTCTCTGGCCCCTCCCCGCGCCAGCCGACCCCGCTGTCCCCCGCCCCCCCGGGCGCCGCCGCGCGCCCCGCGGCAGACTCCACCCCGGCGGCGGCGCCGCGCGCCCCGCTGCCAGGCGCGTCGCCGCCAGGCGCCGCGGACCACCCGCGCAGCCAGTCCCAGCCCGCCTCGTCCGCCCACGAGGCGTCCCCGTCCTCTGCGCGCGAGCCCGCCACGCCCGAGGCGGGCCCGAGCGCTGAGAGCGCGGAAAGCTCTCCCTGCAGCTGCGCGCGCTCCTCCGCGTGCAGCACCGTCAGCTCCCGCAGGCTCTCCTGCAGGAACGCGTTGCTCGCCCGCTCCGCCGCAAGCGCCGCCGCCGCCGCCGCCGCCCCGCCTGCCGCCCCGCCCACCGGCACGCCCGCCGCCCCGCCTGACCCGCTGCTCCTGCGAGATTCGCGCAGCTGCGCCTCCACCTCCGCCACCCGCGCCTCCAGCTCTGCACGCTGGATGCCCGCGCCCGCGCCGCGCCCCCGCCCCCGCCCCTGAGCGTGCGCCACGCGCTGCCCCGGAGCCTCCGGGGCGCTCGCCGCGTCATCGGCGGGCGCTACAGCAGCAGCGGCAGCGGCAGCGGCAACCGCCGCGTTGAGCTTCGTGCGCAGGTCGGCGTTTTCCGTCGCGAGGTCGCGCACCTGCGCGGCGAGCAGTGCTGCGCCCGCCGCCTCCCCTTCCGCGCGCCGCTGCGCCTCCGCCGCCGCCGCATCCGCTGCATCCTTCCTCTCCCGCGCCACCGCCGCCTCGCGCTGCGCGGCGCGCGCGGCCTCGGCGCTCTTGGCCTCCTTCTCAGCGAGCTCCTCGCGCGCCCGAGCCGCCGCCGCCGCCTCCACCCGCACCGCCTCCGCCTCCGCCCGCGCCGCCTGCAGCTCTGCGCGCGCCGTCATCAGCGACGCCGACATTGTGCGCATCTCCTGTTCAAGTGCCCGCTCGCGCGCCGACCCGGCCGCGAGCACCGACGCCGCCATCGCACGCACCTCAGCTTCGAGCGCAGCATCCCGAGCCGGCTTACCCCCTGCTCCTGCGCCCGCGCTTATTGGGCCCCCGTTGCCGCTGCCGCCACGCGCGCCGCATGGGGCGGCTTGCGTCGGGGCTGGGCGCGTCGCTGCTGGCGGCGCGGCC
>ENA-UOXV01002684-UOXV01002684.1-marine-metagenome-genome-assembly--contig:-NODE-2684-length-23003-cov-5.460127_pt1 | contig 23003 bp, 9 predicted proteins | sample MGYA00238165_ERZ766961 | MGnify/ENA primary metagenome ERZ766961 (study PRJEB28924, sample SAMN03173240) | marine metagenome | biome: Marine; feature: Water; material: Subsurface seawater | place: North...
AGGCGGCGCGCCCGCGGAGTCCTGCGTACGCGGGGTCGATGCCTGGGGCGGGGCGGCGGGCCGTTCAGCGATCCAGCGCGGGCGGTGAGTCCAGAACCTCCGTTCTGCAAACGAAGAAGGCGGGGCTGCAAACGAAGAAGGCGGGGCGGGGTGCGGCGCAGCACCTGCGGCGAGGAATCGGAGCAGAAAGTCGACCGAGAACACCGCGACCGAGACCGCCTCGAGAAGCTGCTCCGAGGGTCGAGGAGAGAGAGTGGTACATCAGTGTAAGACCAATTGGAAATTCGTGTAAGAAGAGTTTAACATGGGGCGGAAAGACACGTGTGACATCAAGGGTTCAGGGCTCAGGCGCGCAAGGTGCGGGCGGGCGCGGGACGTCGAGGCGGCTGGAGAGGAGTGTGTCGCGCTCGGCCCAGGCTGTGGACCCGACGACAAACGACGCCACGTTGCACACGATGAGCGCCATCGTCAGCCTGCGCGGCACGCTCCCGGCCGCGCGTCAGCCCGCGCGCTCAATGAGAGGCGCGTCGGTGCTTCTCTTGTGAGGGGATCGATCCGGGAAGCGTACCGCCGCGAGGGTGCACGGGGGGCGGGGGGCGGGGGGCGCTCATACCGCTCGTACGCCCAGCCGGCGGCGCTCTCGCCGTGCACGAGCTTGTAGAGGTGGCCTTGCGCGTCGTTACCGGGGCGCGGCTCGGCGCGCGCCTCCTTCTTGAGCTCCTTCTTGAGCTTCTCCGCGTGCTCCTGAGAGTACCGATCGGGCCGCGCCGCGTGGGCGCGCCGATCCGCTCGAGGGCGGGCGCGCGGCCGGGCGCGGATTGGCGACAGGGGCGGCGCATCGGGTTCGGAGGGCGTCGGCGCGCCTGGGAGCCGTTGTCGAAGATGCAACAGAGGGATTGTACAGTAGGGACATGGGTAGGGGCAACAGTAGGGAGGGGGGGGGGCGCCTGGAAGCCGTTGCCGAAGATGCCGGTCGGGATTGCGAAGACGGCGACGGCGACGGCGGCGGTGAACACCGCAATGACCTTGCGCGCGCAAGACGCGTTTCGTTTCACGAGCATGACCAGAACCCCACACGACCAACGAAACCAAGAAGAATGAGAAGGGTGGCAGGGATGGGGGCGGCCGCGACCTTGCCGACCGCCGAGCGCTCGTTGACAAGCGGGAACTCGCCAAAGAGGTTGCAGAGAGTAAAGTAGCTCGACTGCGCGATGGTGTCGAACCGCCCGCCCATGGCAGGGTTCCCGCGCTCCGCCGCCCAGTTTGCGGCGGAGAGCGCGACCCACACCGCCGCGCCCACGAACCCGGAGTTGGCCAGCAGCTTCTTGTTCTCCCTGTAGATGTCGTCGAAGATCGTAAACGCCTCGAGGTACCTGCACCCACCCCCCGCGCGTCTGATGCCCGCGTGCAGGCGCAGATGCAAAAAGAAAAACCTACGTTCAATGGTTCAGGCGTAGATGCAGGGGGGGAGGGGGTGGGCTGGGCGAGACCGGCCCTCGACGCGCATGATGCGAAAGAGGCGGAACATTCGGAGGAACTGCGAGGCTGGGAGGTCCAAGTCGACGCCCTTCCCGCCTGCGGCGCCGCACAAGGTGTCGTGAGCGGGAGCGGGCGGCGCTACGAGCGGACGCAACGCATCCCAGAACGGAGTTGCGTTCAATCATGCGCAGCGCGGTTGGGGGGTCGGCCATGGGCGAAGTCGGGAGGGAGGGGAGGGCGGGGGGTGGGAGGGGGGCGACCGCAGGCGGCGCGGGTGATGAGGAGGGAGTAGGCGTCGAGGAAGTAGGGCAGGATGGCCGCGAGGTCAACGAGGGAGTAGAAGGACAGCGCCCAGCGCACGCGCGTCATCGCCTCGTCGGGATGCTTGTCCGCGCCGCGAAACATGAGATGCTCCGTGTCGTCCGCGGAGGACCACAGCCGCAGGAGGTACTCCACAGTGAGAACCACCACGGAGACGTCTTCCAGCTGGTCGAACGCCGCGTACACCTGCGCACGGCGCCGCCGAGGGGCTCATGGGCCCCGAACCCGGCACGGACTCGCGCCCTGTGCAGGCGGGCGTTCGCCCGCGGCCTCCTCTCCCCCACTGCTGAGGAGGCCGCGGGGTGGGAAACCCTCGGCGGGGTGTGCACCGACTTGTCGAAGCCCTCTACGGTGCTGAGCACAAAGCATGCGATGTTGGCGATGATCAGCAGCACCGAGAACAATTCCTGTAGCCAGGCCCGCGCAGTCGCGTCAGCTTTCGGATACCCCTAGGCTGTCCTGCACGCGACGGCGCGCGAAGACTCTGGTAGAGGGACATCTATGCAGCTGTGTGCTCAGCGACAGCGTGCCACTTGTCTTTTGCACTGAGCTTACTGTGGCGGAAATGTTGCGACTCCGCAGGGTGGCAGGGTCGGGAAGCGACGCGCAACAAGAATAAAGGGGGCAGGGCGACGCCAGCGCCAAGCCAGGGAAGCTCTACACGTCTCTAAGCAAGAGGAAAGCTGCGCGGGAACTCACAAAGTAGAGTGCGTATCCCGTATTGCCATTGAGAAAGTCGTGGACCCTGGAGGTCCAGGGTTTAGATCATCGTGCTTCTGTTCCCAGGCTACGCGGACAAGAGAACACGGAACAGGCTGCGCATCTCAGCATCACAGGGTGCTGCAATTCGATGGCGCGTTGCAGTGGCAATGGCCAGATGCAGTCGCTATAAGGCTACCTCTTTCGTAGGGGGTCGGCGCCCGGCATGGCGGTAACTCTCAGAGGAGGACGGGTTTCTTCGACACAGGACACGACCAGAAAACATTACAGCCTGGAGAGGATGGCGGTTGTGGCGGGGGGGGGTGGCGGGCCCTATTCCGCAATCGCCCTCCACGCGCTGATTGGCAAGGCGCGGGACGCACCTGATATTCGCGCGCTGCTCGAGGCGTTCGGCCCGTGAGTGCCTGTTCCCTCTTACCCTCTCGCGTGCGACGTGGTTTAACCAGCGAACGCTGAGGGCGTGGCGTGATCGGATCCGGCAGGTGGGAAAGCAAGACATATCCAGGCACAAAGACACTCTCTGCAAGCGAATACCTGACCAACAAGTGCGTTAACCCCCAACGAGAGGTTGTGGAGGGTCGGACACCGCAACTTTCTTGGGCGCTGATTGCCAGTGCGCTGGCAGGAAGCGGGGTGTGCAGCTGTGCTTCGACTATGCGTCTGGTTCCGTCTCGTCGAGCGGATCGGATGGTTTTCTCTCTTCGGCTCACCTTTTCAACGACGGCGCCAATGGATTTTCTGCCTTTCCTGGTGGTTATCAGCGCTCGCAGCCCAGCGACAGAGGGGCGGCTGGAAGTGACGCGGCTGAGAGACAGCGGATGACTTACAGGTGCATTGCCGCACGGATTGGAAATGGGCCAGACAAACAAGCAAGTGGTCGAGATGCTGGGCGAGCCAGACTCGAAGGCACGTGCCCGAGTAGCCCACGCCGGACGCAGAGCGGGCTAAGAGGGATCCCACAGGCGGCGGAGAAGTGAACGCATCGGAAAGCGCGCTGCAGGGTCTTGACACGTGGCCGGTGTGGTCTCGTGGCGACCTTGACACGTTTCCGATCTTGGAGTAATTGTTGGTCGTCCTGCAGGGGGGGATAACTGTGCCCGTGTGGATTGCGTACGATGGCAAGGTGCGACGCCGCGCCCTTCTCAGCGAACGCGTCGTGCCGATGATGTTCCAGAGCCCGAGGCGGCGCCGCGCAAGGATGAGAAGGCGATATTTGTGCTGTGGACATGGTGGGTGGGCGGGGCCGTCCGCGCTAAGGCGACGGACGCCCTGCATATGCTCGCGGGGCCTCCTCCTGCGCGGCATCCGACGCGAGCCCCCAGCTGCCGAGGCCACTTCTGAGGCGGGCGGGCGCTGCACAGGGGCTGCAGATCACGTTCAAGGGATTCTCGTTTGACGACGTCGATAACCCCATTGTGCGTCGAAACCCCCATGCTCCGTGACCCCAGCATGGTCCCATCGCCAGCCGCGGGCGCGTTGCGCGCTGCTTCGCGGTCACCGCCCGGCCTGGGCGGCGTGCCTCCGGATCGACTCGGCTTGACAGGAGCACGGCACGTGGGCAGACCTCCGTCACGCTTTTCCGGCCAAACGCGTGAGCTGGGCAGTGCGCAACGCCAAACGGGTCAGGGCTTGGAAAGCAGCGTGACTCTCAGGAGCAGACAGCACGTTCGCTCGGCCTCGCACGAAAGGGCTTCAATGAAGTACAGAATCGGCTGCATCACGGAAATGAGGCTTCCCATCGGCGGTTTCTACGGAACCGCTGTGCGAGGTGGCTTATCATCTGATGAGGCTGCGCGCCGTGGCAAGAGCCTCTTGCCACGGCATGCCGCTCGGCTTCTTGGGGGCGGGCCGGGTTGTACAAGCATCTGCCTTAGCTGCCCTGCGTGGTGGGCTGTCGGGAGCATAGCCGACTTTGATCGATGTTTCCCAGAAGTCCGCAGACCACAGCTGGGGGGCTTGGCCGCACCTTTGCGGAGTGATGGCGTCGTTTCCTTCGGGGCTGCCACGTAGGAATCGCCAGTTGCGCCATTTGGGGAGGAATTTGGGTGAAATGGTGCATCGCACCGTCCCCAAATTCCTGCCCACCTCCTTCACCTTCGCGGGATGAGGGGTTCTCGTAATAGGCCTGCGCGCCACTTCTCGCGATGCCGCCGGAGCAATGGGTCCCGCTGAATTTGACATCGGCGCTATTGATGTAAGCTCCGGCTGACGACGGCGTTCCTTTGCTGAGGAGCTGCGCTGCATGACCACTCCGTGGCGGGAGGGTCGCCCGCAAAGTAGAAAATGAACTTTGTTAGCCGGGACAGATAATCGACGGTTGGTCGCGATCTGCCATGTCGATCAATCTGTGCGTAATGCATCCAACTTACGATAGTCAGCAAAGCTCGATATCGCAAACAAAGCTCCACCTTTGGCATAAAGTTGATCCTGTGCTTCGAAAACGGGCGTTAGCTAAACTATATTAGTAAACTTCTCATCTCACCTCACACCCGTACCCAGAAGATGCTGGCCAGGGCGTCCTTCGCCTTCGCGCGGACGGTCCCGCTCCCCCACCATGTCTAGAGCACAAATATCGCCTTCTCATCCCCTCTACAGACAGCAGACGCACTGCTGCCTGCCGCCCCCACCAGCGAGCGGCGAGTCCGAGCGGCCCGAACCCAGGATATGAGTGGCAGCGCCGTGCCTCGAGCAACGGCCGTTGGGCGGCCTGGCTGCACGCGTGTCTACTCTTACAGCGGATTTCATGTTCATTTGTCCGGTGCAATACGCGACTGGGTCGACTGGGTGTGGCAACGCCGGGGCAGGGCCCCTGATTCCGCGCACGCCTCACCGGTTCCGGACACATGATTCGGGAGAGTTGCCGGGCGCAGCGGCCCTCTGGGCGTCTACTCCTTGCCCCAGTGTGTATTCTATTGCATAGCGCGTAGAAGTTGCCAGCCTGATGGATTTGGTTTCCCCTGCGCGAGCTCGTGTGTGGAACCTCTCCGCACATGTATGAGGCCTGGTCCAGGGTACTGAATTTTCTCGCGGAAGTGCAGGCACCTGCTGTGCAGCGGCTGCCGCGGGCTGTTGTTGAGGGCCAGCGTAATGCATCCGTCAAGCAGCTCCGTCTCCGTCTTGCCGCTGTGACGTCGATTCAGCGTACGTGCCCCTGAACCGTAGCGCTGGCGAGGCCCATGCCCCAGATCTGGCCCCGGAGGTCGCTGGGACCGGCGCAAGGCCTGGTCATGTGTGGAAGATGCTGCGGCAGCCTAGGCTCTCCTTTTGGCGCTCTTGAGCAGACTTTGGGTGCGCGAAGTGCGGGAAAGCGAGGAGCGTTTTGCGCCGGGGGCTGCTAGCGCGGCGCCGTTGTGCAGTGCTGGGCTGGGGCTGAGGAGCGCCGGTCCTCGCAGGTATCACCAAGACGATGAAGATGGTTGCCGCGGCGAAGCTCAAGGGCTTCCAGACCCGCATGGTCGAGGCGCGCCCGCTCGGCAACCAGATCAACTTCCTCGTCAGCCAGATCCCCCCGCCGGTGGACGAGGTGCCTCCTCCGCCCAGCCCAGGGCCCCCGCGCCCCTGCAGGGCGCCGGGCGCGAGGAACCGCCGGCTGCGGGTCTTCGGCCGCACGGCTGACGGTGCGGTGACGTGGCACTGACGGTGTGGTGACGTGGCAGGTGGAGAAGAAGGACGTCGCGCACCTCTACGTGCCGATCACGTCGGACCGCGGCCTGTGCGGCGGCGTGAACGGCGCGGTGGCCAAGGCCGTGTTGGCCCAGCTCGGAGATACCGATGGGGGCGAGAACAAGATCGCAATCATCGGCTCCAAGGGCGAGGCGCTCCTCAAGCGCAAGCACAGCGGAAAGATTGTGCGTGTGATCCAGGACGCGTACTCGAAGCCGACGTCGTTTGCGCTCGCGTCGGAGATGGCCGAGGAGCTGCTCGCGTCCACCAAGGCGGACAAGATGGTTGTGATCTACAACAAGTTTGTGTCTGCGATCGCCTACGAAACCATCGCGGAGGAGATCGAGTCGCCCGACGCGATGGAGGACCGCCTCGCGGCGTTTGGGGAGAAGTACGAGTTCGACGACGACTTCACGGAGTCGCTGCACATGCAGGACATGATGCAGTTTGCGCTCGCCTCGAAGCTCTACTCGCGCATCCTCGAGGGCGCCACCTCGGAGGTGTCGGCGCGCATGCAGGCTATGGAGAACGCGACCAAGAACTGCGGGGAGATGATCAACAAGCTGACGGTCGACATGAACAAGGCGCGCCAGGCGATGATCACCCAGGAGCTGTCGGAGATCGTATCCGGTGCCGCCGCCGCCACGGAGGGCTAAGCGCGCGCGCGCGCGGCTTGGGCGGGCGGGGGGTGGAGAGAATTACGAGGGGAGCACGCGTCCGAGGCGCGTGCTCATCAAAGTTTGGCCGAATGAAGGGCGCGCCGAGGCGCTGCAACACGGGGCCGAGTCTGAAATCAACATCGGCTGGGTCCGACCGCCCTGGGCGCCCGCCCGCTGCCGACCGATCGCACAGGACACGCAGCAGAAGGCACAGAGACAGGGCCTTGTATCATTTTCACTAATTGCACACGACACGGCACACTCACACTCATGCACACACTTGGACATGCAAACACATACACGTCCTCGCACCACACCGCGCACCTCACGCTAGTCAATCTGCATGAGCAGGCCGACGCCCGCGAGCACCCACTTGTACGAGTAGTAGCCATAGAGCGTCGAGACGGTCGGCTCCGACGTCTTGAGCTGCCCGAAGAAGACAAACGAGCCCGGCGGGTTGCCGCCGCCGCGCTGCGAGACGTAGTACACCGGGCAGTCGTAGTAGCCGCTTGTGCGTACCTCCTTGGCGGGGATGGCCTTGAGCTGGATGACGGGCATCTGCGGCGCGAGCTCGCGGAGCACCGAGTCCTTGAGCTCGCCGACCTCACGGTCCCAGCGCCCGCCCTCGATGTACAGCCCGTGGATGAACGCGCCGTCCTCGGGCTGGTCCTCCGGCTGGTCCCAGTCCATCTTGGTTACCTCGGTGAAGGTCACCACGTCGTCGAGCGGCCACTGGTGCGCGCGCGCCGTCGTCTGCATCACGGCCGTGACGAACGCCATCGGGTTGAAGGTGCCTGAGAGCCAGACGGACGGCGGCATCTTGAGCGACTCGGACCACTTGGTGAGCTGCTCGATGCGCACGAGCACGTCCGCGAACCACATCGAGAGCGTCTTGAGCGTGCGCCACGCGGCGTTGCCCCACACACCCGGGATGCGGTCGAGGAACATGGCCGTCATCTGCTGGTCCATGGCGTCGGAGATGTTGAGCGCGCCCTGCAGGCCGAGCTGCAGGTCGAGCAGCGACTTGCGCATGAGGCCGAGCAGCCCATTCATGCGCTCGCACTCCTGGAGCAGCACCACGAGGTAGGGCGTGTAGTTCTCCGACGGCCCGATGCGCGACTTGATGTCAAACATGTTGAAGTCCTCGGGGAGCCGCTCGATAAGGTCCTCGACCAACTTGCCAACCACCTCCTCCTTGGAGGCGCCGGCGCCGCCCGCGGAGCCGCCGCCAATCTCCATGAGCGAGCGGAACAGGCCCGCGCACTCCGAGTTGAGGAAGGAGATGTCCGCGTTCGGATGCAGCCCGAATCCCACGGGGTTCTCCGGCGGGAGGTTGTGGTCGATGTGGTGGAGGAAGTCCTCGTAGTTGCCCCTCACCTTGGAGTCGAACCCCGCAAAGAGCTGGTGGCCCTCCGTGTAGAGCTCAGGGACCACCAGCGTCTCGAGGTACGTCACGCACGTGCGGCGGTCCCACTTGTCCGTGATGTGCCCGCCGTACATGATCTCGCCGAAGATGTACTTGAGGTCCGCAAACGGCACTGCCTCGTTTGCGCGCGGCCCGAGGCGCGCGTTGAGCATGTTCACCGTCACCTGCGCGCACTGCGCGAGGTCGCCCATCGTGAAGCCGTAGATGTTGGAGCACGACCAGCCGATGAAACCGAACTTGCGGCGCCCGTTTACGAGCGCGTGGAAGCAGCACAGCGCCAGGAGCACCGCCTTGAAGTCATCCTTGCGCTCGCACTGGTCGATGAAGGGCTGGTCGAACGACTGCCACGCGCGCAGCAGGTTCGCGCGGAGCGACTGCGCGGGCTGGTTGGAGATCTTGATGGAGTTCTGCAGGATCGCCTCGGGGATGGTCTGCTGGCTCGGCATCGGGGGCGGCTCGGACGACAGGAAGCAGCGGAAGTCGGGGTGCGCGCCCTCCTGCGAGGCCTCGAGCTTGCGCTCGAGGTTCTTGACCCAGAGCGACATGAGGTGGATGTTCTGCAGGAAGACCCAGCCGCCCTGCTTGATGCAGCGGTCGAGCGCCTCCTCCGCGACGGGCTCCTGGCCCTGCCCCATCGAGATGTTGACGAACTGCCCGTTTTCGATCGTGAAGCCCTTCTTCTTCATGAGCGGCTCGAGGTCGCCGACGATGTCCGCACCGGGGAAGAGGTAGAAGAAGCACGCCGTCTGCGGCGCCGTCTCGCGGTAAATGTTGAAGATGTTGAAGGCCTCCTCGTCGATGAACATCTTGCCGAAGTTGTTGATCACCATCGTGCGCAGCGCCGCCGTCAGGCGGTCGGGGCGCATTGCGCGCAGCAGGCAGAGCTTCTGGAACTCCGACATGTTGCCGTACTCGCCCGGCGGCGACTTCAGCTCGGGCTGCTCGAGCTTGATCCACTCGTCCCAGCCCTTCGTGTTGCTCTCCATGTCCGACGTCAGCTTGGAGAACGCGGGGAGCTCTGCGAGACCGCAGATCGCCTGCCACGTCGTCTCCGACACGAAGTTCTGCATCTCCGCGTTCATGGTCGGCGGGCTCAGGTTCTTGGTGCCCTTGAGCATGTACGCCACCTCGTCGCCGTTGAGCGCGCCGCGCATCTCATTGGACGTCGAGATATGCGGGTTGCGCGTGAGGATCTTGAAGAAGATCGACGACACGAAGAGTAGCTTGTGGTCGTCGAACAGCCCACGGCGCGTGAAGTTGTACACGCCGTACGTGATCGAGTAGGTCAGCTCCTTGAGCCGCTTCGGGAGGTCGATCTCCATCGCCGTCTCGATCGCGCCGTTCTCCATCTTGCCCTTGATGCCCGCCTTGGCGAGCATCGCGGCCGTGCGGAAGCGCTTGAACGGGTTCGCGCCCTTGCTGTCCTCAATCAGCTTCTGCACGTGCATCCCGTCGCCCTGGTACTTGACGCCCGCAAGGTCGATCGCCTTGAGGAAGACCGCCGTGAACGCCGCGAGCGAGTAGTGGTAGAACGAGTGCACCTTGAACAGCTCGCCGAGCGCGAAGAAGAGCAGCGCGGAGCGGTTCGCTACGCCGCGGTAGTCTTCGCGAGCCTTGTTGATTGTGATCTCTGTCTCCTTGGCCACCACGACCTTCTCGTTGATGTCCACGGACGTGCGCTTCGCGTCCTCGAGCGACTCGATGAGCTCGACGTCCTCGGTGATGTCGCCCTGGGCCTCCGCGAGCTTGCGGAGCAGGTCGTCCTCGAGCTGCTTGAGCTTCACCGTGAACTCGTTCTGCTGCTTGATGAGCACCGTCTTCTCCTCCTCGAGGTCCGGGCGCTCCTTGGTCACCACCTTGGCGAGCAGCTGGTCCTCGAGACCGTCCTCCGTGACCATGAAGTTGATGAGCGTGCACTCGGCCTGCACCTCCGGCGGGAAGTGCGGATTCGCGAGCTTGGTGTGCAGGATGAGCTTAAAGTTCGGGTGGTACTCGACCTCCTTGTCGCCCACCTTGACAAAGAAGTTGCGCCCCTTCTTGATCTTCTGGCGCCCGACGATCGGGCCAATCACCGCGTCGAGCGTCTCCTGCAGGTTCTCGATCATGACGGACCAGCCGTTCTCGAGGGCCTTCTCCATCACTTGGAGCATGTTCTTGTTGGTGAGGCGCGTGATCTGCAAATTGTTACGGCTCTCCTTCTCCTTGACCCACACGATGCCCTGCAGCTGCGGGTCGATCATCAGAGGCCAGCGCTCGGCGTACGTGGTGATGGCGCCGTTCTCGACGGACACGCGGTCCGACGGGAGGCCCTCCGAGTTCCACCCGGCCACCTGTGCCGCGTCCGTGAGGATCGCGAGCGGGTCCGCGTTGTCCGACATTGGGATCTGGTTCTGCTTGAGGAACGGCAGCATCGTATCGTCGATGAGCTTCTGACGAAAGTGCTTGTTGAAGCAGCCGACGTACGAAACGAATGCCGCGGCGAGGAGCACGTCGCCGGGGAGGAGGATCGCGTCCTTCTTCATCTGCTCGACGTTGATCGCCCAGCGCTCCTGCTCGGAGCCGAGCGCGGCCATCAGGCGCTGCGCGAGCCCGAGCTTGTTCTGCAGCCGCTCGCCCTCCGCCACGACCGCGTTCTTCTCGGCCACGACCTTGTCGTACTCGGCGATCAGCACCGCGAGCTTCGCCTCGAGGTCCGCGACGTGCGCCTGCACCTCGTTGAGCTTGGCGGTCGCCTCCGCGAGGTCCTCCTGCGCCTTCTTGAGCGACTGCCGCTTCGGCTCGACCGTCACGACGATGTCGTAGTAGACGACGATGTTGAGCAGGAAGTCGCAGAGGCCGGCCGCGGCGTTGGACTTCTTCTTCATGATCTCGAGGTTGGCCACGTGCTCGAGCGCGAGGTACGGGCGCGCGCCGTCCACGTTCTTGGCGGGCATCGACGAGGAGTCGATGATGCCCTTGAGACCCTTGAGGTCCTCGATGAATTTGTTCACGTCCTTCATCATGTTCTTGGCCGCCGCCCAGTCGCGGTTCTTGGGGCCCTCGCCGCGGATTGCGAGCACGGCCGCCGTCACGTCGTCGACGCCGGCGGGCGGCTTCGCGAGCGACTTTAGCTCGCCGAGATCCTTCTTGTTGAGCGTGTCGAGCGCCGCCTCGGCCTTCTCGACCGCGGGGATGGCCGCGGCGAGGTCGCGCTCGCAGTCCTCCTGCATCTTCTGCGCGGCCTCGGCGATCACCGCCGTCTTGGCGGCCTCGTCGTTGGCTGCCGCGGCCGCGACCTCGACCTTGGTCTTCTCGCCACCGACCACCTCGGCGACCTCGTCGGCCTTCAGCTTGGACGCCTCGACCTCCACGGACTTGATCTTCACCTGCTCGACCAGGCCCGACACGTCGCTCGCGGTCTTCTCGAGCTTGTCGAGGCCGTTGGAGAGGCGCTGGATGTTGCCCTCGAGGTCCGAGCGGTTCTTGGAGAGCATGTTCTTGTAGAGGTAGATCAGCTCGAGGAACGACTTGGGCGTTGTGTAGTTGTAACGCTTCTGCGTCGTCATGTACTCGACGGATGCCTCGTTCACGCGCCCGAACGAGTAGGGCATGAACTTGGTGATGGCGTCCTTGCTCTGCTGCGTGCCGAGGTCGACGTCGTCGAGGAAGCGCTTGGCCACGTCGAAGAGCGCGGTCTCGGGCCACGGCTGGAACCAGTCGATCACCGAGCAGTTGATGAGCGACGGGAAGCGCGACGCGCGCCGGCGGAATGCCTCGCCGACCGGCGAGAAGCAGAGGCAGACGTGCAGGTTCTTCTTGATCTTGGAGATGAAGAAGTCGAACATGGCGTCCTTGGCGTCGGCGATGCCCTCGCCCTTGCCCTCGTTGCGCACCGAGTTGTAGATGGTATCGATCTCGTCCGCCGCAAACAGGCCCGGGATCTTCCCCGAGGAGAGCAGCTCGTTGAGATACACGAGGAACTTCTCGTCTGCGATCTGCGAGTCCATGAAGAGGAATACCAGCGACTCGTTCTTGAGGCCGGCCTTGAAGTACATCTGCTTGATGTCCTCCTTGAGGTCGCTCATGCCGTAGGTCCCGGAGATGGCAATCTGCGTGACCGTCGAGTTGCAAATGAACGACGCCAGGCGGCACAGAGACTGCTTGCCGGAACCACCGACTCCAACCATGAGCGCGTGGCCGTTCTGCAGAATACGGCACACGCGGCAGACATGCTTCATTGCGTCCTCGAAGAGAACGAGGTTCATTGCCGCGTTCGTCTCGTTGTAGGAGGTGAGCGCATTGTTGAGGATGTTCCCGAGCACCTGAATCGACTCGACCTTGTTGTAGGACTTCTCGTCGAGGTCCTTCCAGCAGTGGCAGAAGATGTGCGGGGTGGGGAACACCACGCTCTGATCAAGCTCCTTGAAGTACTTCTTCCCGACGTCCTTGGAGATCTTCTGGTAGGTCTCGAGGTCTTTGGGCGACACGAGGCGGTCGCCGTACACGCGCTCAGCCTCGTGGATGAAGAGCGACGCGAACTTGGACGTGTTGTCGAAGAACGAGGGCTCGGACATGAGGATGCCCTTAAAGACCGACGCGAGGTGGCGGATCGAGAACTCGTAGTGGAAGTTGATCGCCGTCTTGCGGAACGACGACGCCACCTTGTTGTGCAGCTCGAGCGAGGCCTGGATGAGCTTGTGCCCAAACTGCTCCTCCTGCAAGGCTGCATCAAAGTTCTTCAGGTGGCCTTTGAGGAACGTCGAGAAGATAGTCATGAGCGCCTCACTGCCCGGGAAGCCAATTGCAAAGATCATGAAGTGGCGCTGCAGGCGCGGGTTCACGACAAACGAGCCGCACGTCGGGTTCATCGCGCAGAGGAACTGCACGTTCTGGATCACGCGCAGCTGCAGCTTCGCCATGTCGTACCAGTGCTGGTAGTCCATGTACTGGCGCAGCAGCGAGATCGCGATCTGCGTCTCGTAAGGGTCGAGCTGCGGCATGTTGAGATCGTCAACAAAGTACACGAGGCGGAGCGAGCCGGGCGGGCCATAGTTGCGGCCGGCCTTCTTCTCGAGCGGCGACTCGAGGATCGCGCGGAAGCCCGCGCCGTCCGTGTAGTAGTTGAAGTTGGTGGTGAGCGACGTGAAGTCTTCCGTCAGCGAGCGGAGCTTGCCGTTGATCATGGCGGTCTTGCCGGCGCCCGCGAGGCCGACGAGCAGCGCGGGGTAGCGCATCTCGACGAGCAGGTCGAGGAAAAAGGTGATGGACTGTGTCTCGCCGGTCGGGACGGTGACCGAGTCCATCGGCGTCGTGCTCTCGTACGTGATCTGCGGCACGACCTGCGCCCATGGCGTGAACTTGAGCGTCGCCTTGTCGACGAAGAAGTCGAAGACGGAGCCCTTGGACGGCACCTTGACGCGCGTCCACTTCTGCTTCCACCACGTCGAGTAGTTCTTCTTCATGTCGACGCCGTCGGAGATGGTGAAGCCGGAGCCAAACGCCCAGATCGCGGCGAAGACAAAGTACGTCTCGAGCACGGTCGCCTCGTTGGCACAGCCCTTGGGCACGTTCTCGGGCGTGAGCAGGCCCTCGAGCACGCGGCAGAGCGTCTGCACGAGGTTAAAGTCGAGCGTCGGCTGGAGCATGTGGCGGAACTCCTTCTTGAGCGTGAAGAGCGTGTCCGGGATGTAGTCGGAGAACAGCCCGAGCAGGATCTGCTTGCGCTCCGGCGTGTCGTCGTCGCGCTTCATGACCCACGTCTGCACGAAGTTCCACCACTGCTTCACCTCGGTGATGTACAGCACGCCCGCGCGCGACGACGTGGCCGGCGTTGCGTACTTGAGGTCGCGCAGCTCGAAGATGAGGCGCATGTGCGGCTTCATGGTGATGCGCTCGTTGGACGCGAGCGTGAGCAGCTTGTTGTCGTCCATCACCGAGTTCATGCTCTCGATCCAGTTCGCGTCGAGGTCACCGTCGAGGATGATCCACTTGGGGTCAGTACCCGGCGCGTTGGCGCACTCGCGCAGCAGCAGCGAGAAGATGCCGTCCTTCCACTCGCGCGTCGTGAGGTTGATGTACCCGTAGAACTCGGTCGTGGTGATCGCCTTGGGGTCGAGGTCCTTCACCGTCGTCTTGAGCCCGCGCTTGCCGTTGGCGGCCGCCAGGATCTTCCAGCAGGTGGACTTGCCCGTGCCGGACGTGCCCATGATGAAGTCGCAGTGACGCACGGCGAGGAGCTCGGCGAGCTGCACCGTCTTGAGCACGGAGTTCTCCTCGGGCTGCAGCCCGTCGTCGACGAAGCACTCCTCGATCTTCTTCTCCAGGTCCCAGTCGCGCTGGCGCGGGACGTCGATGCCCGGGAAGAGGTCGCCGAGAAGCCCCATGAAGACGATGAGGTCGTCCCCGACAATCTTGGGGAGGTTGAAATCGCGCAGCGAGCGGAACAGCAGCGTGAGCTCTGACTTGTCCGGCTCGGAGCGCTTGAAGTCGCCGGCGACGCGCAGCACGGACTTGATGGCGCGCAAGCCCCAGTCGTAGTGCATGGCCTTGGACAGCAGGTCCTTGCAGAGCGTGTAGAGGTTGATAAACTTCACCGCGAGAAGCTTCGCCTGCGTGAAGCCCTCCGCCATGAGCATGTTTTCGGCGATGAGCGCGAAGTCCGGGACGACGACCGTCACTGGGCGGAAGAGCGCCTTGAGCGACTCCGGGAGCGGCGTGCGCCCGAGGTACCCCGGGTTCATGGTGATGTACGCCCCGACGGTCGGGTCGAGCTTGAGCTCCGCGCCCTCGAGCACGAAGGTCGCCTTTTTGGCGACGATTGCGTCAAGGATCGCCTTGTACTGGGTCGAACACACGGACAGCACCTCCGCGATGAGCCGGTTGAACTCGTCGAAGCAGCCCCACGCGCCGGACGCCCCGAGCCCCTTCCAGATATCGCCCATGGACTTGTAGTCCATCTCGGGCGCGCAGTTGAACACGTAGATGCACTTCGCGAGCATCGCGCCGAGGTCCTTGGTGGTTTCCGTCTTGCCCGTCCCGGCGGGGCCCGCGGGCGCGCAGCCCATGGATAGCTTCAGCGCCTGCGTGGCTGTGACGTAGATGCGGTCAGTGAGCGGCGTGATCACGAGGCGCGCGCCGTTGCCGATGTACTCGAAGCCATAGCGGAACTCGGCGTCGACGATCATGATGAAGCAGTCGCCCTCCGTCTCGCGCCACTCGAAGCGCAGCTGCGACTGCCACTCGAAGTGGTTGAGGTCGTCGATGCCGTTGTTCCACAGCTTGAGCGAGATGTCGCGCGAGTGCGCGTCGAGCGTGATGAGGCACATCGTCTTCATGCGGTCGGCCTTTGACAGGTCCGTGCGCACAAGGTCGATCAGGCTCGTGAGGCCAGCAACCTTCGAGTTGTAGAAGGCCTCCATCGCGCCCTGGGTGCCCTTGGCCATGCTCTCAAACGTCTTGGTCATCTGCGTCGTGAAGTCGAGCAGCGACACGGTGAGGATGATCTGGTTGGGCGTCTGCTTGAGCCAGTCGGCCACAGTCGCCTTGGCCTCAAAGGACTTGATCGACTTGAAGAGGATGTCGCGGAGCGACTCGATGAGGCGGTCCTGGATGTCCTGCAGATAGTACTCCACGCGGCCCTCGATCTTGAGCGGCTTGTGGAAGTCGATGTGCTCGATGCCGACGCACGACTCGAAGCCGACCGCCGTGGGGCGGTCCGTCGATGTCGCGCCCGGCGTGATCTCGAGGTGGTCAACCGCCGCGATGATCTTGGGGAGGTGGAAGTTCACCTTGTCGGGCGCGTTGCCGTTGGAGAGGATGTCGAGCAGGTCCGACGTCGACACAAAGTAGAAGCGCGGGAAGATGCGGCGCTTCTGCTCGAGATAGTTGGCGAGCGACTTCTCGCACAGCTCGAGCTTGTGCTGCGTGTCCTCGAGCAGTTTGAAGACCCCCTCCTTGTTGCACGCGTTCGCGGCATTTTTGGTCTGAGAGAAGTCTCCGAGCACCTTCTTCACGTCCGTGTCGATGCCAGCAAAGCGCGCCGTGTCCTCGGGGAGCTCCTTCTTCACCTCCTCAGAGCCAATGAACAGCGTTTCGAGGTAGGCCCACGTGCGCTGGATCTCGTTCATGATGGTAACGACGTCTGAGACGCCCGAGAGCGTGTGCTGCCACTTGGTCACCTCCTGCTCAAAAGTCGAGAGGTAGCGCGAGCCCATCATGTTCTGGATCTGCAGCTGGTGATCTTCGAGCGTCTCGAAGTCCTCCTCGGACAGCTTGATGAGCTGGATGTCCGTGTCCTTGTGCTGCGAAAAGACAAACTCGAGGTTGACCCAGGTCGCCGAGATCTTCTTAAGCGCCTGCTCCATCTTCTCCTCCTTCTGCGCGCGGTTGACGATCTCGCCGACGTCGTCCTCGAACTGGTGCAGCTTGAGCGCAATGAGGTCCTCGAGCTTGAACTTGTCGTCGATGACAAACTTGACGCCGGTGAGATCCATAAGCATGTTCCAGTGGCGGTCGCGCATGGACGGATGGCGGAGGTCCGAGACGAGCGGGATCGTCGCGAGGAAGTTCTTGAGGCCCTGTTCCGTGATCTGGTACGTGTTGGTCTGCTTGACAAACTTGTCGGCCGCGCGCAGCTGTTTGAAGTACACCTTGGCGCGGTCGTCCATCTCCTCGCAGTTGATGTCGTCCCACAGAGTCTTGTTCCACTCCTTGAGCTGGTAGTCGATCATGTCGACGTTGTGCCACATCTGCAGCATCTGGCGCAGCTCCTGATGGCAGCGCTTCTGCAGCTCCTTGGAAGGCTCAACGAGCTCGGGGAACTCGAAGATGCGGGCGTACGAGCTGAGGCCGTCGAGCTCCGCGTCGCCCTTGAGCAGCTCCTCGCGCGCCTGCAAAATATTTTTGTACGCGGCCTCGACGCCCGTCGCGTGCTCGAAGAGCGGCTTCTTGCCAAACTCGAACGCGTACGTCTTGCGCGCATTTTCAAACGTCTGGATGTTGTTCTTGATCTTGAGCGCCTCGCGCTCCTGCACGCTCCGCCCGAGCTCCTTGGCGACCGGCGCCTGCTTCTTCACCGCGCCCCACTGGTCGACCACATCGTTCATTTGCTGGTCCGCCTTGTCCATGTTCACGCCGTGCTTCTGCAGGAGCATGATCGCGTCGCGCAGCACGTCCTGGTTGAGCTCGATCTCGGGCTGCTGCTGCTTGAAGTCGTAGATGCACGAGTTGACCTTGAGGAGCAGGTCGCGCTGCTTCTCCTCGGAGTCGCCCTGGTTCGGGTCGATCGAGAGGTTCGCGAGCGCCGAGGTGTTGAACTTCTGCATCTTCTCAAGCTCGTCCGCCACGCGCGAGGTCATCTTGGGCACAAACTGCGTCTGCTCGGCGATCTTGCCAAACTCGAGGACGCGCACGTCGTCGTAGGTGGAGCGCGAGGAGGCGACCGAAAAGAGGCGCTTCTGCACGAAGCTGATGATGGGGCTGTGCGCGAGCGTCGCGCCGTTGGACCGGTAGATGCACTGCCACTCCATCGCCTCCACGTCCAGCTGGTACATGTCGTCGAGCGCGTGTCCGTGCTTGTCCGTCCCGCCGTACACCGTGATCTTGTCGTCGAGCACCGTCAGGCAGAAGTTGGCGCGCGCGCACGGGACCTCGCCGGTCGCGTGCCCCGGCGACCAGTGCACCTCGTCGCCCTTCTCGAAGCCCTTGGGGTTCGGGCCCTTGTCGGGCGTCTCCGACACGCCGACCGTCACGATGTTGGTGAAGAGGTTCTCCCCGTTGTCGTGCGTCGCGTCCCCGCCAAACACATACAGCTTGCCGTGCACAAACGCCATCCCGGTGCCCATGCGCGGGCCCGGGTGCGTGATCGGCGGCGGCGCCTTGTCGTCCGAGTCCTCCTCTGCCTGCGCCTCCTCCGCCTTGGCGGCCTCCGCCTCGCCCTCGCCCGCCCCTTCGGCCGGCGCCGCAGCCTCCTCGCCGCCTGAGGGGTTGAGCTGCTGTTAACAGAGGGAGTGTACAGTAGGGATATGGGTAGGGGCAACAGTAGGGGGGGGGGGGGGGGGGGGGGGGGGGGGGGGGGGGGCCCCTCCGCGCCCGCGCCGTCAGCGGGCGCCGCGGGCGCCGCCTCCGGCTCGGCGGGCGCTGGCTCCGCCTCCGCCTCGCCCTCGGCGGCGGGCTCCGCCTCGTCCACGTCCACCTTCCCCTTGGGCACCGTGACGTAGTCCATCTTGGTGATGTTCTGCGCGGCCAGCACCGACACGTCGTCGTGCAGCTGCCCGCCCGCGTTCGTCCCGCCAAAGATCACCACCTTCTTCCCCACCGGTATCAGGCACGTCCCGTGCTTGGCGCGCACCGTCGGCTTGTCGCCGCCCAGGATCTCCGGCTCCGCGGACCACTTCCACGTGCCCTTCTCGCACACCAGCACGTGCACGTCCTGGTACTCGGCCTGCGGGAGACCCTCTGGCAGCTCTTCGCCCTCCTCGAGCGGCGGCAGAGGCTTGCGCCCGCCGTACACGAGCATCTTCTCGTTGTCGAGCGTCGTGAGCGAGTGGTCGATGCGGTCGCTCGGCGGCGTGCCCTCCACTTCCGGCGTCTCCCACTTGAGATTGTCCGAGTCCAGCACGTGCACCCCGGGCCCGCCGCCGTAAAACACGATGCGCTTCATGAGCGTTGACGTAATCATGCCGGGCTGCGCCTTTGGCGCCGTGCCCTGCATCTTGCACTTGCTCCAGGGGTTCTCAAATGACGCGCGCCACGGTGAGCCGCGGATTGGGATCACGTCGCCCTGCACAACGTCGTCGTACGCAACGGACACATCCACATACCCCTGGCATTTTGGGATGTACGAGATGTCGTACGTCCCGTCATTGTTGTCAAACACCTTGGCCGGAAGGTCCTCGCCATTTTCGTCCACCGCCTTGATGCGCCAGAACTCGGTGTCGCCGCCCGACGTGCGGTTGCGCCCGGACACGTCCTTGGCCTGCACCTTGAAGATGGCTGGGAAGCCCCACAAGCCGCCCTTGTCGAAGATACCCGGGCCGTACGCCACGCACTTCTGCGGCTTCGTGTTCACGTAGTAGGTCCACTTGATGCGGTTAACCGTGAAGCCCTCGCCGCCGATCGACACGCGGCAGTCCACCTCGCCGGGCGAGTACTTTGACCAGTCCGGCGAGAGGCAGCGGATCTGCGTCGGCGAGATGAACTCAGCCTTCTCCGACGTCTCCTCGTTGCGCCCGTCCGTGAACTTCACCGTGATCTTCCCGGCCTTGGTGAAGTCGAGGCCGTGGATGATCACCGTCGTACGGCCCGTCATCGGGCCCTCGTTGGGCTCCAGCGACTGCACCGCATACGGTGGGCCGACGATCCCTGACACGTCGAGCGTGTAGAGGTCCTCCAGCCAGTCGTTGGCCCACCCACCGAAGCAGTACAGCTTCGCCGACTTCTTGTCAAATGTCCAGGCCGCGTCCTCGCGCGGCGGCGGCGGCGTCCCGCACACGACGCCCGGCGCCGACAGCCACGTCATCGTCTTGCAGTCAAGCACATCAACCTGAGGGGGGGCGGACGGCGTGAGCAATCGCACGGGGGCACAGATCCGGCCCCTGCGGGCGCGACAGCAAGCGGCCGCCCAGTCCTGTGGCGTGAGGCACGCGGCCCGCCGTCGCGCAGGGAGCTGCGGGCGGAGGGCGGAGGGGCGGGCGGGCGGGCGCCTTGTTGCGGTACGACCACGCGGTGCGGTCCTTTTCCGCGACGGTCTGCCCGCCGAAGCAGAAGAGCATGTATGAGGGCACCGAGGGGATGCCCTCCGCCATGTGAGAGCAGATGCGCGTCGGCGCAGCAGGGTTCGGGTGCGTGCGGATCTGCGTCCACGTCAGCGTCTCCGTGCAAAGAATGTGCGTGTCGTCAAAGTAGCTGGACGTGTCGCGCCCGCCCATCACGCAGAGGAACGTGAACTCGACCACGCTCGTGGAGTGGTTTCCGCGCGGCGCGGGGGGCGTCCCTTCGATCTTTAGCCCCCCCTCGCGCTCCACGGAGACGCCCTGCTCCTCGCCCACCCACGTGTTCTCCTTCAGGTCGAGAATGTGCACGTCGTTGAAGTACTGCCGACGCTGGCCGTGCCCGCCGTACCCTCCCACGATGTACAGCTTGTCGCCGAGCAACGTTGCTGTGTGGTAGGAGCGTGGTGACGGGGCAACACCTCCTGGAGCAACATCCTGCCAGCAGGGCGTCTCGCCTTCGGCGTCAAGAATATGGCAGTCGTTCAGGCGGGAGCCGTCGCTGATCCCGCCAAACACCAGCATCTGCGTGTTGCTGATCGTCGTTGAGGTGTGGCGCCAACGCGCCGGAGGCGCCTTGCCCTCCGGTTCGCACTTGGACCACTTTGGCTGATCCCCAGAGAGGTCCATGGCGTATAGGTCGTTGAGGTAAACCGGCTCGCCATCGCGGTCTGCACAACCGCCGAATACGAATCCCTTGCGCGGATTCCCGAGAACGTTGAGAGTGTGCCCGCTGCGACCACCCGGGGTATCACCTGTGGGTTCCGGCTGCTCCCACAGGCACGTTCCCTGTTCGCACACCATCCTTTCCTGCCTCGAGCCCTGCCCGACGCAGCAAAAGCCTGACTACGGCCTCACAGGGGAGCCCCAGCCGAGTGCGGAAACCCGCAACTTCGCCGTCCGCCCTAAGCCGCGCCAGGGGGATAGCCTCTATAAGTCTCTGCCTTGCTCCGCACTCGAAGCGTCCGGCCTCGACCAGATGTACGGCCGCGAGGAACGGCGCACCCAAGGGCGCGAGAAAGACTTGGGAGTTCAGTTCAACCGTCCGTAGGCGCTGGTTGACCGAAAATTGAGCAATTACTGGTCGCGACGGAATCAACTTTTGGGTTGCAGTTCTGAATAGGGGGTGTGGTTCACCTCGACGCTTCGTCTGTGGACAAGGCTTCGAGCCCGGACGCGCACCTCGCCCAGCCCGCAACGCGTGTGGAGGCGTGCTAGGGAAGCGGCTTGCCGGGCCGTCCTTGGCAGCGGCAGGCTGGAGCGTTGATTGCTTACTACGGTTGTAGATCTGGGTGCGTAGAGGTGCGCCCGTGCCAGAAAGCGCGGCGCTGCGCAGCACAGCCGGACCAGCAAAGAGCTCACTGATGACAACGTGTCCAGCAGGGCGAGGCGGCGGGATTTTTTCGAGGATGGTAGCGAGATTACGTGCAGCGGCGGCAGGGTTTCTGCTGGCGATGTGCACAACGAGCGCCCTGGAATGCTACACGGTATCGACCCCTCACCCCACCAGGCGAAAAAACGGCAGCTGCCGGGAACCCAGTGCGTCACCGGGCGTCGATTTCCCGCGACGGTGCTGAATGGCGCGCAATGGCAGAGCAACACAACCTCGGTCACATGCGGTTCGGGGGACACGCACTGCTACGGTGAGCGCGCAGCCCAGATTCGAGTCGGTCCAAACGGAGGGAGCCCGGCTCACCACGCTGGGGATGCACGCGGCCAAGCCTCTCAGCCGCGGCAGCGCGGAGTCCTGACACATGCCCGGGGATCAGGCATCGTGAGTAACAACGCATTCTCCATTCCGACGGGGTTTGCGGGCGCTGTCGGCGCCCAGGGCTGCTGGAACTCAACGTGCACCCCACCCCCGGCGCCGCGTGACTCCGCGCCGCGCCTCCAGCAGCCGTCGCGCGGCCGCGCACGTTCCCACTCGGCGCTCATGTGTGTGGCACGCGCGGGGCAGGCTGTCGGCAAGCGGCATCTCGTGTCCGACAACGAATCGCTCTGCGGGGGTACGAAGCCCTCCCCCCCGCCGCCGCCCTGGCCCCGTGCGCATCGGCGCGGCCGAGAGCGGCGCTCACGCGGCGCGCGGCTGGGCAGATTTCGGTGCCGTATGCGAACCTGACGGACGTGGCGGGGGCCTACTACACGTGCTGCAACGCCTCGCTGTGCAACAACGAGACGGGGGTGCGAGAAGCGCCCCGCCCCGCCCCGCTGCGGCGCGCCCGCGCTGCGTGCCCCGCCCGCGACCACGCTGACGGCCGCGTCTCGCGCTGCAGACACTCTCTGCGGCGGCAGCAGCTGCTGCGGCCGCCGCCGCCGCCGAGGCTGCTGAGCTGGAGGCGAAGAAAACGTTTGAGACGGGCGACTTGATGATCGACCCCCCGCGCGACAACATCCAGGGCTGGGAGATCATTATCCTCTCTGCGCTCGGCAGCATCGCCATCATCCACGGGCTGCTCGTCGACTTTGCGCACACCAACAGGTTCATTTTCGCGGAGTCGTGACCGCCAACAGGCTCGTCTTCGCGGAGCCACGGCCGCCTCGTGGCCGCACACGCGGCGGGGCGCGTGCGGGCGCGCGCGGCGCCAGGCACGGCACGCGCGCTGCTTCTGGGCGAGCCCTCTCAGCAAATCGTCCTCCTCTCGCTTTACACCAGGCGATGCGTGTGCGGACGCGGCCTCCCCCCCCCCCCCCCCCGTACTGACTGGACACGCCTCGTCCCTGCTCCCGTACTAACCGGACACGTCTCGTCCCTCCAACAATAGGAACGTGCGGACGCGGCATCCCGAGCGCACCACCACCGCTCTGCATCCTCCGCCACACCCGCGTGCGTCGCCCTCAAAGCTCGCCCGCGCCGCGCGCCGCTTCGCGCGCCGCCTCGTCTTTCCCGCGCTCCGAAGGGTCACGGCGCCTCACCACCTGTTCGACCGGCGCTCCACCTGCGAGAGGGACGCGGCGTGTCCGATTAGTACGGGGTGAGGGACGTGGCGT
>ENA-UOXV01002687-UOXV01002687.1-marine-metagenome-genome-assembly--contig:-NODE-2687-length-22980-cov-6.430011_pt1 | contig 22980 bp, 21 predicted proteins | sample MGYA00238165_ERZ766961 | MGnify/ENA primary metagenome ERZ766961 (study PRJEB28924, sample SAMN03173240) | marine metagenome | biome: Marine; feature: Water; material: Subsurface seawater | place: North...
CAAATCATTTCTGAAAAGCTTTGCAAGCGATTGCCAGAAAAATGCAGTGAAAGTGCTTCTGAGCTCTTTTAGTATTTCGTAACTCGAAGAGCCAATTTCTCTATCTACCAATTTGATTAGAATTCTTCCTTGGGTTACACTGAGCTTTTTCAATTCGCTTTCATAACGATCGCGAAGTTCTTTCTCTATCTGTTTATAGAAGCGGTTTTTTTCTCGGTTCGTGGTTGCTAGGGCTAAGCTATCTTGATACTTTTGAAAGAGCTGTCCTGCCAGTTTAGCATAAGGATAGACTTTTTTGACATGATATTTTAGACGATTGTACTTGCGCCTTTGGCGCTTGCTCCTGAAATTGCGAGCTTCGTTTACATAGATGCTCTTAAGCCAAACTACAGGGATGGTATCCCCTTCATCGACAATAGCTGATACTATTTTCTCAGTTTTTTGCTCTTGACTATAACTAGGCTTAAAAGACCCTAGGAAGAAAAGCAATAACAGAAAGCATCGCAAATAGACTTTCATAACTCATTGCTCTTCAATCCAACTTTCATTCCATTAGTCGCGATTAAGCTTTGAAAGCAAACGAAGGAATTCGATGTAAAGCCAGACCAAGGTAACCATAAGCCCAAATGCGCCATACCATTCCATATACTTTGGAGCACCCATGCCGGAGCTTTTATGAATAAAGTCAAAATCAAGTACGAGGTTGAGTGCTGCGATAACCACTACAAACAAGCTAAAACCTATCCCGATTAAACCACCCTCGTGAATCATTGGTATTCCAATACCGAACATCCCAAGAATCCAAGACAAGAGATAAACAAAAAAGATACCTCCAGTTGCAGCAAGTAAGCCTGAGCGAAACTTTTGAGTAACCTTAATTATTCCTGTTTTATAAAGAAAAAGCATTCCAAACAAGGTTCCAAAAGTAAGAGCCACTGCCTGGATAACAATACCTGGATACATTGCATCCATGGTAGCAGACAATCCACCAAGAAATAAACCTTCCAAGGCTGCATACAAAGGAGCTGTAATAGGACTCCAGCTAACTTTGAACATCGTAATTAATGCAACAACAAAACCTCCTATTCCACCTAATAACATAAGGGGCATGATGCTTCCTCCGTCATAGTAATTGCCCCATGTGTATGCTGCACTCACAACCAGTAGGAGAATCATTAGAAAGCTCTTATTGACAGTTCCTTGAACAGTCATTAGCGATTCATTACTCGCGTAGTTAATCTTCTCGAATACTTTGTTAGAAAATGCTGGATTCGATGAACTTTGTTGAATTATTGCCATGTTTTATAGTCTTTTTGTTTTCCAATTAGAACGATTTGAAGCGCTTGAAGTTGTATTACTTATCTGAGGCTTAACGCGATTTAACATATCAGCTACTAGTAATGCCGCTAGACCTTCCTCTTCTTCGTTGCCGGTGTTGAGATATTCGGGCTTAAAGTAATTCTTGACAAAATGAGTGTCGAAATTGCCTGAACGAAAAGCTTCGTGATTAATAGCGAATTTGCAAAATGCTAAGGTGTTTTTTACTCCCGTAATTTCGTAATCGTCAATTGCGCGATTCATCCGCTCGATGGCTTCTTCCCTATCCTTGCCGTAGCTTATCAATTTTGAAATCATCGGATCATAATATATCGGGATCTCCATCCCTTCCTCAAATCCATCATCGAGTCTAACCCCCGGACCTTTTGGTGTTTTATAGCTAACTAACTTTCCAATATCCGGCAAGAAATCATTACTTGGGTCTTCAGCATATACTCTAACCTCTAAGCTATGTCCTTGAATTTCTAGTTCTTCCTGCTTGATCTTAAGCACTTCGCCTCGAGCAACATTAATTTGTTCACGAACCAAATCTACCCCGCTAATCATTTCGGTTACAGGGTGTTCAACTTGAAGTCTGGTATTCATTTCTAGGAAGTAGAAGTTCAAGTTTTCATCCAGAAGGAATTCAACCGTACCAGCTCCAATATAATCACAAGCTTTTGCCACTTTAACAGCACACTCACCCATTTCTTTTCTCAAGGCTGGAGTTAAAACTGCGGATGGGGCTTCTTCAATAACTTTTTGATGGCGTCGTTGTATTGAGCATTCTCTCTCAAACAAGTACAATACGTTTCCGTGAGTATCTGCTAAAATCTGAATTTCAATATGTCTTGGTGACCCAACATATCGTTCGACAAAAACGGATCCATCACCAAAAGCAGAAAGCGCTTCGCTCTGTGCACGATGAAGTTGTTCGTCGAGTTCTTCTTCCTTTTCAACGATTCTCATCCCTTTGCCTCCTCCTCCAGCGGAAGCTTTAATGAGGACTGGAAATCCAATCTCCTTTGCAACTTTTGTAGCCTCTTCAGCATCCTCTACTGCCCCAGGTGTACCGGGAACCATTGGGATATCATATTTAGCAACTGCTTCTTTAGCTGCAAGTTTACTTCCCATGACTTCCATCGAACTTGCAGATGGTCCGATTAGTGAAATAGTAGTTTTAGCCAAACGCCTTGCAAACTCAGGGTTTTCAGATAGAAATCCATAGCCAGGATGGATTCCTTCAACCTTTAATTCTTGGGCTACATTTACAATCTTTTCTATGTCGAGGTATGAATCCTTTGAAGGTGGAGGGCCGATACAAACTGCTTCATCAGCGTACCTTACGAAGGGAGCGCCTCGATCTGCTTCTGAATAAACCGCAACTGTTGATATGCCCATGTCGCGACAAGTTTTCATAACCCTTAGAGCTATTTCACCGCGATTTGCAACTAGAATTTTTTTCATTGTTCGAAGATGGCTGTAAAAATAGAAATACAGGGGCAAAAATGTTATATTTTCATAGCATATCATTTTTCTATTGATACGTTTTAAGGCATACCTTATATTATTGGTGCTAGGCTTGTTATCAGCTTCGACTGGTTACGCTCAAACAAAGCCTTCAGCGGAGGACTACAATGCCCACGGAAATCAGCTATTACGTGAACGACTTTTTGATCGCGCGGCGAAAGCTTATGCAATAGCTGCCGAACTAGAACCTGAAGACAGTCATTATCACTTCAAACTTGGCACTACTCTTTATTACTTGAAAGATTACAAGGGTGCTTTAGCAAGTTATGATGAGGCGCTAAGGCTCAATTCAGACAATGCCATGTTTTTGGAGATGAGAGCAAAGCTTTTGATGGTGCTTGGGCTTTATTATCGTGCGATTGAAGACTGCAATAATTTGATTGAGCATTCTCATAACGTTGAATACTGGACTTCTCAAAAAGCCTACTTATACTACTTGATGGGTAGTTATGAAGATAGCGCTGAAATCTACAAAGGACTGTTCCGAAAACATCCAGATAAACTAGAATACGACCTGAAGTTGGGTGAATGCCTTTTAGGACTCAATAAATTCATTGAGGCAAAAATTCACTTTGATATGATACTATCAAAACAACCGACTAATGATGAGGCTTTGATTAACAGAGCTATAGCAAACCTAAATAGCGGCATGATTAAAGAAGCTTGTCGTGATTTGAAAAAGCTAATGGAAGACAAAGTCAAGCAAGAAAGTGTATACTCATTGCTTGAGAATCACTGTCGATAGATGATTGACTCGATCCGAAGTGTCTGTAATGCAGGTAGGAACTTAAATCATAAGTTCGTTCTCCTTTTATCCTTTTTATTCATTTCTCTAAGCACCTTAACTTGCTCTCAAGAGTTAGATGAACTCAATTTCGAAGATGAGTTAGGTGATATTGAACTAGATCTTGACATCCTTGGGATGGATTTAGGGACAGATTTATCTTTGGGTAATTTAGACTCAGAGTATGGAATGGACGCCGTCGATGTAGTGGATCTCGTTAGATCCATTCTTAAAAATGACGGAAAATACTATGAGCTTTCAGATATGTATTCATTGCAAACAGGTGATGTTCGATCATTAGTTGTAAACAACAAATTCATTTCTTTCAAATCGATTACACTCGAGGATGAGTTCGATCTAGGCTTAGACATGGAGCAAACGATCAAAGAAAATATCGTTAGCCCTCAGCATATTGAAGTAATTGATTCTACGGAATACCTTGTTATTAAAGACATGATCACCTTCCAAGGTTGCATTTTCGAAGGGGATTTCAAGCCCTTCGAACATATATTCTTTAAGGGAGGCCTTGTGGTCAATGAATCAAGCAGCACAAAGAGTGGTGTATTTACGTTTCAAGACATTTACGCCGACAAACTCACGATCAATCTTGTACCGACTGAAGACGGCTGAAAACAGCATGCCTTGTCGCTTTCACGATGCCGCTTCCCAAATGGTTTGGACTTAAATCTGAAAACATTTGGTCAGCTAGAGATTGTAAACTGTATGATAAAAAACATTTTTTGGGTTTATCATGGAGGTGAAGAGCTCAACATATTCATTTCAAAAAGCGATTTCACCTTAGACGATAGAGGAATGTTTGGAGACCGATCCAGGAAAGATTCTGTTCACCTTACACTTCCTTATACTGATTTCACCATTAACAATGCGGCTCAAGATGCCATTGGAGAATTGATTATTGACAAGTGCAACTTCTACTCCACAGGATATGCCTTTTTCAATATCACGGGGAATATTGGAGACCTAATTATTCAAGACAATGTGTTTAAGACTTCCTTGGAGATTGACTGTGATATTGAACGTACTTTAAGAGTGAGAGGAAATGATTTTAGACAGTTTCTTTTCATTGGTAGTTTGAAGTTTTCAGAGAAGTATAATGTACTGCCATTTAGGAAAGTACAAGGTTATAAGCTAGCGATACTTGAAGGTAGTGAAGACAAAGAATACCAGCAAGTTTATCAAGGAGAATCACAGTCGGAACTTGGTGACCTAGACACCTTTGAAGACCTCATTCGAGTGTACCAAAGTTTGCATAATAAGTACAAAGAAATTGGTGCTAGAGAATCAGCCAATGCCTCATATGCTGAGATGAAATTGATTGAAACGAGAAGATGGAAATATATCTACCAGCAGAATAAAGCTTTTGAGAGCTACTTCAGGTGGAAGCTTAATGATTTTCTATCCTATTTCACGGATTACGGAACAAACCCAGCAAAAGCGGTTGTAAAAAGTATTTGGGTTATTGTATTATTCTCCTTAGGTTATCTTTTCTTTCCTTCAGAATGGGACGTAACTGACAGAAATGCGATTATTCAGAACGTAAAAGCCTTAAAAACCAAAAAGAAAAAAAGAACACTGATTGCAGTAATATTCATATCATTCTCGACGTTCATTCATATTCTGAATGCAGTGACCCTAAGTTTGAACGCTTTTACGACACTTGGCTTCGGTGATATACCCACCAACGGAATTGCCCGATACATGTGTATTTTAGAAGGTTTCATAGGATGGTTCCTCTTAACAATCTTCTCCGTGAGTATGATAAGCCAAGTATTGGGCTAGTCAACGAAATAGGACGCAAATTCATGGCCTTTTGTGTCTTCTATCTAGAGAATTCTTAGCTTCTTTGCAACCGGAAACGTATTCTCAAGTATTGTATTTGGTTCAATTCGTGAGAAAACCATATTTTTATTGTCTGATACAAATCATCATTTAGCGCGTTGAGACGCTTATTGCTGGTTGAGACGTTTATTGCTGTTTATTACAATTCTGATTTGCACTTCATCGGCGTACAGCCAAATGGTTGTTAAACTGAATATGGAGGGATCTCGGAAACTTATCTCTGGAGACACTCGTGGTGCCGTTGAGTTATTTAAGCATGCAATTCAAATTGACGCCAACTACCCTAAGTCATACTTTAATCTTGGACTTGTTTATTACAAACAGTCTAAGTTCTCCATTGCTAAGAAGTATTTCGACAAAGCATTAGAATACGGCCCTGATGATATTCTTGCTAGATACCACCATGGTTTGGTTTGTTTCAAAATTCAGAAATACACTGATGCGGTTACTGACTTCACTAAGCTCATTCAACTCGACCCGAAAAATTCGAATTACTGGAAGTATCGTGGACTTGCACAAATGCGAGTGCGGAATTATGAGCAATGTCGTTCGGACTTGAAAAAAGCAATTTCCCTGACTTCTGGAGATTACACATTAATTTATCAATTAGGAAGAAGTTACCTCTACGAGCAACTCTACACAGATGCTATCAAGTATTTTAACGAAGCACTTACGCTTAAGAGTAATTATAGAGATGCCATTGCAGAACGTGGCATAGCTTATGTATACACAGGTAATATAAAAGGGGCTTGCGCAGATTTGAAAAAGGCTCTGAATATGGGAGATAATTCAAATGCTGTCATTTCACTTATTACCTCACACTGTGAAAATTAAACTTTTACTTGTATTAATAATTTCAGCTTCACACCTATTCAGCATAGGTCAAACTGCGATTGTTCACACAAATAACGGAGCAAAAAAAGTTCTGGATGGAGACCTTAGAGGAGCTGTTGCTGAATTTGAAAAAGCAATCGAACTAGATCCTGACTATGAAAAAGCCTATTTCAATATGGCCATATGTCAGTATGAATTAAAAGATTATGAGGATGCTGTTGAAAGCCTTACTAAGGTTTTGGCGATTAAGCCTGGCTTTTATAATGCTATCTACTATAGAGCATACAGCAATTATCGAATGAAGGCTTATGACGCGGCGCTGGAAGACTTTGCCGCACTCATTAAAAAAGACCCTCGAAAAAGCGATTACTATCGTTATAGGGCAGATATCTTTTACCATAGAGAAGACTTTGCCAAAGCAGCAATTGAGTATGAAACAATGACTCAAATTAAGCCAACAGATCACTTTGCGAACTACCGCATGGCAATGTGCATGTTGAAGTTGAGAAAGAGTGAAGATGCCATCAAATATCTTGATGCTGCAATAGCTGCTAAACCTGAGTATAAAGAAGCCTTAGGAGAACGTGGTGTCGCAAAACTTCAAAGAGGCGATAAAACTGGCTGTGATGACCTTAAGAAGGCGGTCGAGCTTGGAGAAAAGGCCGAGTCAGTGATGGAGCTAATAGAAAAGCACTGCAAATAAGGACTAAAGCACGGCTGAGAGGGTTTTAAGAATTATCTCAAAATATTGACCCAAAGAATTGTTAGAGATGAAGACCATATTCATCTCTATTTTTTTTGGCATAATCTCCTCGATATATGTCTTTTCAGGATCTGATGACTCTGATAAACGTCGGTTCTCATCAATAAATTCCAAAGAAGCTAAATCAGTTATCCCAGGCTTAACAGAAAGAACCTTGCGTTGCTCCTGTGTATAAAGAGCAATATACCTTGGCACTTCAGGTCTTGGGCCAACCATACTCATCTCACCCTTCAGGACATTCCACAACTGGGGAATTTCATCCAATTTGTATCTCCTCAAAAATGAACCGAATCGCGTTATCCTATTATCAGATCCCACGGTGAGCTGACCTTGTGATTCTGTATTCACTCGCATGCTCCTAAACTTCAAAATCCTAAACTCCTTCCCTGCTTTGCCAACTCTTACCTGACTGAATATTATTGGCCCCGACAAAAGGTTAAATAAGGATATGATAATCAATACAGGACTTAGAATCAAAAGACCAAAAAATGAAAGAAGGAGATCAAAGAATCGAATCATTAGATTCCAATTACTTCAGTAACAGCTGACTTCACAGCAGCAATAACTTGTTCTTGCTCAGCAATACTTAAATCATAATAGATAGGCAAAGAGATCTCACGACTGTAATTGTCGTAAGCCTTGGGGTAATCTGAAATTGAATATCCGAGTCTCTTATAGGCTGTGAACAAAGGCAGGGGTTGGAAATGAACATTGACCGAAACTTCCTTATCGAAAATCCGCTGTATGATCTCATCTCGTTGCCCTTCTTCCACACCTTTAATACGAAGCATATAAAGATGATAAGATGACTGTTTGTTTTCAATTAGAAATGCAGGACATTCGGCCCATGACTCTGATGAAAATGCCTCGTGATATCTTTCCATTATGTCTTTTCTGCGAGGAAGTGTTTCTGACTCATAGCGCTCAAGCTCAACTAAGCCTAATGCGGCACTCAAGTCAGTCATATTGCACTTATAACCTGCCTCCACAATATCATAGCGCCAATTTCCTTTTTGAGTTTTGGCTAAAGCATCTTTAGTTTGTCCATGTAATGAAATGATGCACATATGCTTGTACAAAGCCTCATGATCGAATGAATCGGGTAAATTGAAGCACACACATCCACCTTCAGCAGTTGAAAGGTTTTTAACAGCGTGAAAGGAAAATCCATGAGCATCGACAATTGATCCAAGCATCTTCCCCTTATACCTAGCACCGAAGGCATGGGCTGAGTCGGCAAGAACTAAAGGTCTAGCTAGTTGCTCCTGATTTTTGTTTCTTGGCTGAAAGAGCGCTTTTATCTCTTCTGATTGCGCAATTGCCATTATTTCATCATAGTCCACTGGATAGCCTCCTAGGTCTACTGACATGATTACTTTGGTTTTGCTGGTAATTGCATCCTTGATGGCCTGAGGGTCCACGTTAAAATCGGCTTGTGCATCAACAAAAACCACTTTAGCACCGCAGTGAAGAACCACATTTCCTGTACTACTGTATGTATAAGCCGGAACAATAACCTCATCCCCTTCTTGGACTCCATACCACCTTAAAACAAGTTCAAGTCCAGCCGTTGCAGAATTTAAGCAGACCGTTTTTTTGGACCCGATGTACTCGTTGATCTTTTTCTCAAAAAGCTTGGTTCTAGGACCAGTAGTAATCCAACCTGATCGCAGTGCTTCAGAAACTTCATCCAATATTTTCTGATCTATTCTGGGTGGTGAAAATGGAATCATATTAGTTCAGGTATTTCTTTATTTCAGCAACAATCTTTTGACTGGAGTTACCATCTCCATAGATGCCTTGTTGAACATTAAATGTTTTGGTTAGCGCCTTTAGAGCGATTTCTTTAATTCTCCCATCCGCAGGTCTAATGAGTTCGTTAGCCCCGTATTCCACCAATTCTGTCCACTCAGTTTGATCCCTAATAGTAAGGCAAAATTTATCAAAAAAATATGCCTCTTTCTGAAGACCACCAGAATCGGTAATCACTAAGCTACATCCTTGTAAAAGGCTGATCATGTCAAGATATCCTACCGGCTCAATACAAATAAACTCAGTCTGAAGTTTGTGCTTATCAATTAGTTGAGATGTTCTTGGGTGTATGGGTATGACCACTGGGATTTCACGATGCAATGCGTTCAATTCCGATACAATATGACTTAAAACTTCTCGATCATCCGTATTTTCCGCTCGATGAATAGTTCCTAGAACAAATTTCTCAGGAATGTCTCCCAAATCATTAATTCGTTCTTTAGGTTCTATCATTTTAGAGAATTGAAGCGATGCATCATACATAACGTCTCCAGTTCGCACAATCCTAGTTTCAAAACTCTCAAAACCTTCGACTTCAAGATTCCTTACGGCAGTTTCCGTTGGACAAAACAATAGTTGAGAAACACGATCAGTCAATATTCGATTAATCTCTTCAGGCATTTTCATATTGAAACTCCTCAAACCAGCCTCCACATGCGCTAAAGGAATGTGCAACTTGGAGGATACTAATGCAGCTGCAAGCGTTGAATTTGTATCGCCGTAGACCATGATGGCGTCAGGCTTTTCAAGATTCACAGCTTCCTCTATGCCCATCATCATTTTTGCTGTCATTCCAGCATGACTTAAACTATGAATATCGAGATTGTATTTTGGTTCTGGAATCCCCATCTCATCGAAGAAAATGGCTGACATATTCTCATCGAAGTGCTGACCAGTATGAACAAGCACTTCCTCTATATCACTCGCTTCAGCAAAGGCCTTACTTACTGGACTGGCTTTGATAAACTGAGGCCTAGCCCCTATTACAGTTAATACTTTAGTCATTTGGCTTTAGAGTTAATAAGCTGTAGAAGCACGCAAAGAAAAACACACCAGCTTGTCGTTCGAGTATACTTTCGGTAAAGAAACTCACAAAACAGATGATTAAAAATGGCAAAAGAAATTCGGCTTGCAATATTTGGGTTTTTGAAAGGAAAGGAACCACGAAAACAAGAAGGATCAACAGAGCTCCAAAAGCTCCGTGGGCCAACACTGTTTGCAGGAGTTGGTTGTGTGTATTATAGCCCGATTCTTTAGCCTTCTGAAAACCATCTCGCTCATATAATTCAGCTAATTCTTCGCGCTCTACCCCTGTTCCAACACCGATGAGTTTGTTTTCAGAAATGAGTTCAACAGTATTCTTCCATACTTCTATGCGCGTATTGAAGCTGCGTTCATTTTGAGCTGTACTTTCCGAATCAAAATAGTTCACGGCTGATTTTACTCTTAAGACGACCCTTTCATTTTGTAGAACGATAAATGCTATTGAAAAAAGCAAGGCATACTTCGAGAGGAAGAGTGCCCATTGGCGCTTTTTTAGTAAAACATAACTCAGGTAAAATAAGTTTAAGCCTAAGATTATCATGGCATTACGTGAGAGCAATAAAATGATTGTCAAGGAAAAGACAACTAAATAGAAAAGCCACAGCTTTCGGTTAAAGTCTTCCTTCTGCAAGCGATAGACCACCAAATAAAATGCGAAGTTTAGATATAAACCCAAGTAGCTAGGGTCTAAGAAAGGAGATAATTCTGAATAGACCATGTACTCGAAACTTCCAAAATAGAAAGTTCTGAATAGACCATACAGAATTGCTGTTAATGAGGCTATCACTGCTCCTAGGATGAACAACTTCAATTGATCGAAAATTTCCTTTCGAGACAAGGAGAGACTAAGCAAGATTAAAGGCAGAAGTAAAAAAGGGATTTTTAGAAAAACAGCTCGAAATCCTAGCTCCAGATTTTCTACTTGGATACAGCCTAGCAATTTGAGCAAAAACCAAGCAATAAGAATTACTGCTCCAGCATTCCATCTTAGCTGCTGTTTCATAAGTGTGGGAATACTTACTACAAGTAAAAGCGAACTAATGAATAACAAAAGTGAGCCTAGCTTTATGTGATCTGGTGAATTAGGTAAAAGCACGACAAAGGCTCCTATCAGAAACACTTGAATTTTCCGATATAGACCGAAGCTAATCATTCAATCAAGTCTAAATTTCTCGACAAAAAATCAATCGTCTCATTGTGATTAGAACTTGACAAATTGACGATTTTACTTGCCACTGTTTCAGCAATTGGACAAGATCCATACTCGTATTGCCATTCGCTCAAATCAGCTTTCACAGGGTGTAAAGGAGAAACGAACCAATCTCCCACTTCTAGCCTGGCTGCTTCCGCTTTCCTCATAAATTCATCTCGATTATGAACTAAAAGAGGATAACGTAAAAAGCTATGATTTTCAAAAAGAAATTCTGAAACGAAGTTCTTTCCATTTTCCTTCAAAAACTCTGAATAGGCTTTGGCTGAAGATTTTCTTTGTGCTAATTGACTATCCAATGAATTCAGGGCTTTTAATCCATGCTTAGCTTGAAGTTTAGAAGATGCCATGAAGTAATCCTTCGGCATTTTGATACCTTCAAGTTCTTCTCCACCTGATGAGCCAGAAACAATGTTATTCCGACTTAAAAAACGATAGAACTTTAACAAGGGCCAGTAGCTAGCTGGACCCATTAAATGCTGTCGCGCCCATATTTGAGCCCCTAGACTGAAGCTTTTGAACCAAGTTGGTTTGATTAACTGTTCCGAGAGAAGCGAAAGTTTCTCACTGATGTCTTTTGAGCTTGTCAACACAAAACCTCCAAGCCCGGTAGAAAATGGTTTGCTCCATTGAGTGGAGAAAAAAGCAAGATCACAAAAACTCCCATTAGGCTTCCCATTATAAAATCCACCATAACCATGAGTACAATCCTCAATGCTCACCAGACCTTGCTCTTTTGCCCATGTAGCGATCTCACTGACCTGACTGCTCAGACCAAAAGTGTTTTGAATTAAGACCGCTTTAGTCTTCGGACTATGTGCGGCCTGAATCTGCTCCAAACTAGTATTGAAAGTCTCTCGTTCTATATCAACATAAACAGGTTTTGCTCCTAGATACAGGATTGCATTAGGAACTACCACGCAGGTAAAACCTGGAAGTATTACTTCATCACCTGGACCAAGCCCAATGGCTTTTAGAGTCGCATAAAGCCCAACGCGTGCTTTCCAAAATAGAAAAGCATTAAAAGACTCAGGATAAGCCTCTAGTATAGCCGCTTTATATCGTGAGCTAACATCCACTTTTACAAATCTAGCCTTTCATCAGTCTTCATCTCAAGACTTTGAAGGAAGAAATAAACTAAATATTGAACCTATTCCATAACTAAAGTGTAAAACGAAAAAGGCTTGAATTGTAGAAAATAGCTTGGCTTCTACCCTACTTGCCACTATAAGAATGCTAAGGAAATAAACTAAAAGGACAAGACAAGGAAAAATCAAAATAGCCGAATAGAAAGCTGCAATTATGCTAGGCAGCAACAAAGACAAGACGAACATCATCGGCACAAAATGCCTCAGGCTCAAGGATTTGTAGTTTTTAGTAATGAAGATGGTTTTAACATTCCAGAAACCATTGTCGAATGCATTTTTAGACAATGCTCCCAAGGTTTCTCTTGCATAATAAGTGCAACTTATTCCGGGAATAAGATAGATTTTGGCCCCACTTGAAATCAAACGTTTGCTTAATTCCATATCATGGTTTCTTATCAAACGCGTATCATAAAGTCCAGCATCCAGTAACAATTGTCTTTTATACAAGCCAAAAGGCACAGTATCAACCATACTTACCTCCTTTACACCGGTTCTAAATTTTGAATTCCCAACGCCTAAGGAATGAGATAGTACAGCTTTGATAGCCAAACTCACAGCGCTTTTCTTGCGCACCTCGGTTTCCATTTCACCACCTACAACATCAGCATTCAAACGCTGCATTTCATTAAAGAGGCTTTGGATATAGTGCTTATCAAAACTCGAATGAGCTGAAGCGATCATCACATATTCACCTTTTGCTTCTCGTATTCCCTTATTCAGAGCAAAGGGTGTTTTCCGAGCTGGATTATCAATAAGCTTCACACGCTCATCAATATGAGCGATTCCCTTTACAATATCACGACTTTGATCTCTGCTCATGCCATCGACAACGAGGATTTCAATCTCCAAATTCTGGAGTGCACTATTCCTGAGCGAATCGAGACACGTCTTGATTGCATTTTCTTCTTGAAAGCAGGGAACTACGACACTAACAAGCTTGCTCATACACTAAACTTATGTTTGATCTTTTGAAGAAGCTTAAATCCCATTGGCAGATAACTTGAGCTTAAGTATTGAATTTTCTTGGCTCCAAATCGGCGATAAAACTCTGCAATTCCTTTTATGTCGGAACCTTCAAAATCGAAAACCTTAATCCCCTCCTGTTTTGCCCATAAAATTGATTTCCAAAGTAAGTAGGATGACAAAAGGCTAGCATGTTTCAAAGTTCTATCGAAACCTCCACCAAGGTAATAAGCACGTTCTGCATCTGCCGCCATAAACACAGCTGCGACGATTTTTCCCCCCGCTATGAGTTTTGGTGTGTAAGTGAGGATATCTGCTTTCGATAGGCTCTCAATTACTTTATACTTGAAATGCAATTGCTGACTCTCTGCGGTAGTCTTGTAAAAGCTCACCAATTCTTCAACACTTGCCGATCCTAATTCAAAGCCAAGTTTTTCTGCCTTTTTAATATTCCGTTGTCTATCAGAACTCATTGCAGACCACAATTCCTCCTCCGAATTTGTCAAGTCAAGGGTAAATGTGGTTTTGAGCCCTGAGTTATGTACCTGATCATCAGCCTTGAAATGAGATTGAATATCGTGATGTTTCTTCTCTAAATGCTTGAGAGCAAAGCTAAGTTCCTCTTGAACATTCGCTTGTGTCCACGGGCCAGAATAAGGTGTGAAATATGGATTAACCAGAAGTTTATAGGGCCCTTTATTCAGTTGCTCAAATACGAATACCGAAATCAACCTATCTTCTAGAGTATTTCCAAAGAAAACTATGCCTTCTTGGTTTAGGGCTCCAATCCAAGCTTTACTCGCAAACAGTGGTTCATGCTCGTAGGACTCATTGATAAAGTCATGAAATTCACCTGCAGTTATTTCCTTGAACTGTCTCATTCCAAAATCGACTTATACAAGTTCAGCAGTTTAGTTGATTCCGTCTCCCAATTGAGTGTTTCGTTGGTCGCTTTTAAAGAAGCCGATGACAATTGCATCCGCAAAGTTTCATCCTGAATTAGTTTATCCAGCGCTCTGGCCATAGATTTTGAATCCTGGGCTGGTGCAAATAATGCATACTCAGAGAAAGTCTCCTTCCAATAAGGGAAATCAGACATCAAGATAGGTTTAGCATGGAGCATGTATTCAAAAGCCTTTACTGGCAGACTCCTGAGGTAGTTTTTAAGAGGATAAAGCATCGCAAGACCAATGTCGGCATTTGCAATTTCTTGATAAACTTCTTCCATGGTCAAGTGTCCGAGATATTTGCATTTCTCAAAACCAGCGCTAGCCATACACTCCTGCTTATACGCTTCACTTTCCCAAGACCCAATAAGAATCAATTCTGCTTCTTCCTTTAGAAGTGACATGGCCATTATGCACTCTTTAATACCTCGAAGTTCGGTTAATCCACCAGCGTAAATCAATCGAATTGCTCCACTTGAGTTTGCATCCTTAGCTTTACGATAACTAAGTAGCGGCAAGTTTCTAAGGGTAATTGCCTTAGAAGAATGAAAGCGTTTTGAGATATCTTCAGTTGCTCCAATGATTCCATTAAAAAAGAATGCTGAAAGCCCCTCAACTAAAGAAACAAGCCAAGAAATAGGATGCCTCAAAAAGAATGGAATCCATTTTTTAGCTAGCAGTTGCCGGGGTAAATCTTCATGCAGATCGTAGATTACTTTAATCCCAGTTAAGCGAATCAATAAGGCGGATGGGATTAGTTCAGGATCATGAAAATGCATCAAGCGTGGTTTGATTTTCAAGCACTTTCTAAAAACCTCAATATTTCCAAGCAAAAAACGTGATAACCTGCCATTGTATGGCCTAAGGGCTATTTGCTCAATACCATCAATCACCTGATTTTGATCTGATTTGATGAGTGCAGCAATATGATAGCCTTCATTCCGAATACTCAAACACTCTTTGTAGTGAATGCGATTATCCCTTGGAGAATGTAAACTACTTACATGAAGTACATCTATGTTCTTTGAACTCAAGACTTCGTGATTTTCATTTTGATAAATGCTTCGAGATCTCTAAATGGACCATGCCCCACATTGTTAGGATGCCAAAGTACGTTAAGTAGCCCTTTATGTTCGCGTACTTGGGTCTCAAGTTGTTCCCATTCCTTTATAAATTCTGCTTTAGACGGGCACTCTTTTAATAGGGCAACATCCATGATAATAGTTGGGATTTCAATTAAGTCTAAAGCTTTTGATTCCAGAACATCAAATACTGGATAAGGAGTACAAATTCCGGCTCTAAAACCAGCAATATTAATAAAACCAAGACTTGAGTCTAGTTTCAGCCCGGCATTATTCCAAGTTCGCCAAGTCTCAGGAACTTTAAACCTAAAAAAGTGCTGCCTACCCTCTTCTACTGCATAAATTGCCTCATTCATTCTTTTCAATTCTTCTTGAAATTGAGCTTCATTGAGAAATGAATTATAGGAAGGATGTATTCCTATCTCTGCATTGAGGGGTTCAAGTTTCTTTAGAGCCGACTCATAAGAGTATCTGGCATCAAATTCACTTAGAACTGAAGGGATGAGGTACAAATGCCATTTCTGATTGCTCTCCTTAGTCCATTGATCAAGCTTAAGAAGTCCCTGATGATATGGATCCATAGATTTATCCGCCAAGGTTCTTCGACCTTCCTTTAAATTTTGAAGCGCTTCAGTAATCGAAAATCGTTTCACTAAAGAACCAATCACTGATTTGGCAACCGACCAAGTTGAATCATACTTCTGTTCGTACTCTAAATCGGACGTCCAGCGGTATTGGAACTTTGCTTGCGATGTTGCTTCTACTCCAATTAAACCAAGAAGATGAGCAAAGAAGCTCAAGTATTCGTTTACTATAGGTCTTTTATGAAATCCACTTTTTAAGCTTAGACATAGCTCTTCTGGAAATCTTCCGTGCTCATCCTTTTCGCAATCTAGGGCTTCTTCCCAGCGTGTCAACATAAAAAAGCTCGAGGCGAAAATATCCAAGCCACAATAGACTTGAGATTCGTTTTTCCTGAACTCTTGATCACCATAAATCAACTCAAATTGAAAAGCGTCAATTTCAATGGTCAAGCTTGATTCTGGAATACTTTGGCTTTGGAGGTAATCTTGAACCGACTCATATTTTGAAAAGAAAGCATCCTTAAAAATGAGTATTCCCTTTTCTGAGATCAAATGGTAGTTTTCCTCTTGGTGTATATCAAGCTCATATTCAACACCATATTGATCAAGAAAAAAACCAATTATATATCGCTTCTCAGTTTCAAATTTTGCTGGGATAAGAACCTTGATCATTTTTTCTTTTGTAGCTATTTGATATATCTGAAAAGCTTTTGACGATAAAGCCTAATGGAATACCTATTTTTGTTAATCATGTCAGCGTATCGCTTATACTTCAAAGAAAAGAAAGTCTGGTTAATTCGGAAGAGTCGATTATTTGTTGCGAACTTGATAACGCTGCTTGAGCAATATTATTCCACCAATTTTTCTTGGGCGCTCGAAGTATTATTTGCCCTCATACTGAGCATTAGTTTCCAGTTCAACTACCTTCAAACGGAAAACGAGGCCATCATGGCATATCAACTGGTCTTGAACACCGGTTTTTGGTTCGTTTTTCTGAGAATGATATCGAGGTATTTAAGAGGAAAACGTTTGCACTATGAAAACTTCAACATCCTTTTAAGCTTGGGCTTGTATGTTTTGCTTTGGCTTCCTTTTGGCTTAGATTTAACTGATGAAGGATGGCGACTTGAGTCGGCTGTTAAACTTTGGGAGTTCCCAGAACACTACTTGAACAAAACAAGTGTTATTGGCAGTGATATCCTATTGGGATTATGGCTTAAAATAGGTCCGGATCATCTGATTTGGAGTCGCTTAGGCTTTCTACTTGTAGTATTGTTCATAGCAACCTACTGTTTCAAGTTACTCAGGATCTTTTATACTACCAATGCCCTCAGTATACTAGTTGTAATTAGCATGATTTATTTCCTTTCCAATGTTCGGATGGTGCCTGATTATAACAATTTGGGAATCATGTTTCTGCTTGGAGCTGCTTACCATCTGACGAAATCAGAACGCTCAGATAAACTTTGGTTGCACGCTGGTTTATCGGGTTTGTTTTTAGCCTCAGCGATTCTATGCAATTTCTCTCTCGTTGTATTTGCCTTGGTGTTCCCTTTCTACAACTTGTTTTTTAGAAAGAAATACTCAATAGGTTATTTCGGAATTAGCCTAGCGGCAAGCTTCGCATTGCTAATAGGATTTATTTACATCTTAGGACTAAGTGATGCTTATTTCAGTGAAATTGGCGCTTTGATATCTCAAATATTTGGCACTACTTCCAATTCAAGCATTGAATTGAGTTATCATTCCCCTTCTTTCCTTCTTGAGCGCTATTTAAAAGACTTTAAGCAACTTGGGGTCCTCACCCTTATAGACATGGGGGTTTTATTTGCTGGCACGCTCCTTCTCCCAAAAATTCACCGTGCTGCCAGAATCTTTGTGTTTTTGGTTTGTTACCTGCTGATCTGGTTCATTAGCTCATCCTACTCTTTTGAATTTGTAGTGAGTTCTTTGATTTTGTCGCTACTCATGTTGAGTACCTTCATTCAAACAGTAAATCAAAAGAATTTCAGAGCTTGGTTTTGGGGGATTAGCATTTTCTTCTTGAGCTTTTTAGGCAGTAATAACGGGGTTTACGCAATCACCTTTACTGGAGGAACCATACTCTTGTGTCCAATAATTTTAGTTACTCTGAAATCGCGACTTCTCAGATGGAATAGCGGGACTTTTAGTTTACGCTTTCACACTATCGGCGCTTTTTTCTTCATTCTAATTTTTAGCTATTGGGCCAAACCTGATTTCATTTATCGTGATGCGAATGCCACTGAATTAAACACCAGCTTCAATTTAGAAGGCTTCGGAGGAATAATAAGCACGCCAGAAAGGGTAAATGTTTGCACAGAGATCATCAAATCAGTAGAAGGATTAGGAGGTTTGGAGAGAAATGTGCTCTTTGTAAATCACCTTGCCACCTTGAACGCTATGAGTCAGGTAGCTCACCCATTATCTTGGCAGTTATTTGGCTCTTCCATTGAAGCCAAAAGCGAGGAGATTTTTGCCCAGAATGAATTAGCATATGTTTTGATCAACAAGATGGATCCTAGAGACCGAAATTGGCCTAATTCAAAGATGTCATTCCACAAGATGGATGCTCAATCGATTGAAGTTTATTCCAATATGATTTCCAATGGAAAACTTGAGGCCATTAAAGAATCAGAATATTACGCCCTTTATAAGTTTCGGAGAAACTAGTAGGATCTATTATCCATCGCTTCGTACATTCTCTCAATCATCTCTACCACTTTCATCCCTTCTAAGGCATTCGTAGAAATCATTGCTTTTCCTTGCAGCACTTCAATTACATTCTGGATAACGTAATGGTGATTGGCAGCACTTCCTTTGTAATCTCCATAATCATTTGGAGGATTAGGAGGTGGTAGCTGAGGCATGGTATAGTCTTCAATATTCACGTGAGCTACTTGGTCCATGTATTGACCAGAAATTTTCACGCTTCCCTTCTCGCCTATAACGGCAATGGAGCTTTCCATATTGGCTCCCCAAACTGAAGTTGAAAAATTGATAGAACCGATCCCGCCGTTGACAAAATCGAAATTCACGATTCCGCTGTCGTCGAACTCTGTACTTTCTTTGTGATTGAAATTAGCTGCGCGGCCTCTAATGTTTTTGATATCACCAAATAGCCAGTACATAATATCCACGAAGTGACTAAATTGGGTAAACAGAATTCCTCCGTCCAATTCTTTGGTCCCTTTCCATCCGCCTTTTTTGTAGTAGCGGGCATCGCGATTCCAATAGCAGTTTAGCTGCACTAGGTATACTTCTCCTAGGGCTTCTTCTTCAATAATTTCTTTAAGCCAAGCTGAAGTTGGACTGTATCTGTTTTGCTTTACGCAGAACACATTTCTCGAAGCCTGTAAGCTCTTAAAAATTACCGTTTCACATTCTGCTCGCGTTAAGCCCATAGGTTTCTCTAGGATGACGTGGTATCTTTTTTCCAGACTCTTAATAGCCATATCGCAGTGATGGCCATTTGGGGTGCAAATATTTACCACATCAATGTCGAGATCATCCGCTATAAACTGATCGATGCTTTCATAAACCCTATCACAGTTTTCGTTTGCGATTTTTCTCGCTTCTTCATTGCTATCAACAATTGCAACTAACTCTGAATCAGGATTTCCAGCAACCATAGCTGCGTGTTTCTTTCCTATATGACCATATCCAACTACTGCAAATTTTATCTTCTTCATGGCTTAATTATCAATTTTAAGGTCTTTCCAATACCAATCAATCGCTCGCTCCAAACCTTGGAGTGCGTCGTATTTAGGTTTATAGTTTAATATAGATTGTGCCTTTTCAATGCTCGCTAAACTGTGACGCACATCTCCTTGTCGAGGAGCCGCATAATTCACCTCTATATTAGAAATTTCTTTGTCGTAATTCGCAAGTAATGCGCGAATCTTATTCACTACTTCATTGATACTGCTTCTGTTACCATAAGCAACGTTAAACACTTCTCCATAGGCTTCAGGGTTTTCTGACTCCAATGCAAGAGCGTTTATTTGGACAACATTATCGATGTAAGTAAAATCTCTTGTTTGCTCACCATCACCATGAATACTAAGAGATGTATGATTGATATAGGCCTGAATAAATTTTGGAATCGCAGCAGCGTAGGCTCCGTTTGGATCTTGATTTGGACCAAAGACGTTAAAATAGCGTAGTCCAATTAATTCCATCCCGAATAGGTCAAAGTAAACCTTAGCGTATAGCTCATTGGTATACTTGGTTACTGCATAAGGTGAAAGAGGCTTTCCAATATTGTCTTCCAACTTCGGTAAGGCTGGATGGTCTCCATAGGTAGAACTACTAGCAGCGTACACAAAGCGTTTAATCCCCTGCTTTCTAGAAGCTTCTAGCATGTTTAAGAAACCAGCGGTATTCACTGCGTTGGTGGTAATTGGGTCATCAATTGATCTAGGAACAGATCCAAGAGCAGCTTGATGAAGCACGGCATCGATGCCTTTAACAGCATTTGCACAGTCCTCAAAATTTCGGATATCTCCCTCTATAAATTCAAAAGAAGGATTTTCAACAAGTGATTCTATGTTTCTTTTTCTTCCTGTCGCTAGGTTATCTAAGCAGCGAACTTGATAGCCTTCAGAAAGAAAATGGGCGCAAAGATTGGATCCAATAAATCCCGCTCCACCACTTATGAGAATATGTTTTTTGCCCATAGATTTAAGTGCGCAAAGTTATAAGGCAAATTCAGCTAAGTGCTAGGCTTTCGAAAAGAATATTTAAGAATTGAAATTTCACTTCAGTTTAGAGCATAAAAAAACCCGCATAACTTCATGTAAACCCCTGATAGTTCAAGAGAGAGGCAATGAACTTACTGAGTCGACCGTCCTCCGTCCCTCAAGAGGGATCATTTATCCAAAGACAAACTACTTAGGCCTGGTCTAGTCGAAATTGCATTACCTCAACGTGTATAATGTTGAGTTTACAAAAATTGTTGTTACACGGGTATTTTTTGCTGCCTTAAAGGCTAAAATATCTTTTGAAAGAACGTTTAGTCGCTCAGATGTTCTTTGAGCTTACTCTCAAAGCTTGTGATTTTTTCTATCAAATCCGAATCCTCAGAAGTATTTTGAATTTTATCCATAAATCGGGTAGCGAAGTCTAGAGAAACCATTGCAAAAAGGTCCGCTGAATCTTTGATACCGTAGTTATCTTTCAACTCCTTTATGCTCTCATTGATTGCTTTCCCAGCTTTGCGAATTTGCTCCTCCTCTTCTCTTTCGATGCTTAAGGGGTAGCTTCTTTGTCCAAGCTTTACGGTAATATCAATTTTTGCCATGGCGTTCTATGAGTTTAATACGGCGATGCACTTGTCGAGCTCACGCATCATTTCATTGATTTTTAGCTTCAGGTCTTTCTTAGTTTCAACTTGAGTCTCCTTTTCGTCGAGGGATTTCGCAAGACTTACCACTCTGAGTTTTTCTTTAAGAGCATCTAAATCTTCCGATTTGCTTTTTAAATCTGATTTTAGCTTGCTAACATCTTGTTTTAAAGTTTCGTTTTCAAGCTTCAGTTTTTCATACTTGTTGGTGAACTGATCGAGTCGAAGTCCAAGTTGATCTATTGATTTTGAGAGAGTCATCCTATTTGCGCAGCTATAGTGCAAAGTTAATAGGGCATTTGAATGAAGCAAGTTTTTAAAATGATGCTGTTAACGTTTGCTCGAAAAAGCCTACAAAGGGCCACCAAAGCCAAGTTACATTTGCCTGATGTTAAGGCGTAGCTTACTTTTTCTGTTTACTCTATTCAGCGTGCAGCTTCTGGCAACAGATAGTATTCCTGTGAATTACTTTAAAGCTCCGGTAGACATTCCTCTGTTTCTAGCCGGAAATTTTGGAGAAATCAGGACCAATCATTTTCACGCAGGGCTCGACATCAAAACTCAAGGGCGAATAGGTATTCCAATAAAAGCTTGCAATGAAGGATATGTAAGTCGTATTAAAGTCTCATTGAAAGGCTATGGAAAAGTTATCTATGTGGACCACCCCAATGGTTACACAACCGTTTATGCGCATCTCGATCGTTTTAGCGAGAAGATTGAGGCTTTTGTGAAAAAGAAGCAGTACGAAGCCCAAAGTTTCGTCATTGAGCTATTCCCCTCTGAAGGAGATTTAGCAGTAGAAGCTTCTGAACTTATTGCCTATTCAGGAAACACTGGGGGATCAACCGCCCCTCACCTTCATTTTGAAATTAGGGAGACCTTGAGTGAAATGCCGGTTAATCCCTTGCTCTTCGGATTCAACATAAAAGACAATATTGCCCCTGAAATTGCTAGGCTTGCAATCTACCCACTCAATTCTGTGAGTAGCGTAAATGGCAAATCTGAAAACTTGTACCTCAAGTGCATTAAGTCTAATGGAAAGTGGCGCCTAGCAACCAACGAAGCAATCAAACTCAGTGGTAAAATTGGTTTTGGAGTAGAAACAATCGATCGTTTGAATGGAGTTCCTAACAGAAATGGGATCTATCAAATAGCGCTTTTTAAAGACAATAAATTGGCATTTCAACATGAAATGACCAAGTTTCATTTTGATGAAACTCGCTACATTCATTCACATGTCGACTATCGTTACTGGAAAGAAAAAGGTCCACGTGTTCAACGTTGTTATTTAGAAGACGGAAATCAGTTATCGACCTACAAAAACCTAGTAAACAGAGGCCAACTATTTTTCATTGACAGTGCTAAGCACCAAATAGAACTGAGAATAAAGGATACTTATGGAAATCAATCAAGCTTGTCATTCGAGGTTCAGTCTTATCCTAAAAGTGAGCTAAAAAGAAGGCTCAATGTGAAGGGAGAATTGGTTTCGAACGGTCAAGCCAAGATTATAGAAAATCAAGGCTTAAGGCTACATCTCAGCGAGAAGAGTTTATATGCTCCGGCTTATTTTAAAATTAGTAGTGAGGCTCCTATTGGCAGAGCGGTTTCTCCTATTTATAAAATTGAAGACCCATACACGCCTCTTCACGAATACTGCAAGTTGCAGATTGTAATGGACAGCCTTATTCCAAAGCGCAAGGAGCATTACGTACTTTGTTATTTGAATGGCAAAAAGAGTTT
>ENA-UOXV01002694-UOXV01002694.1-marine-metagenome-genome-assembly--contig:-NODE-2694-length-22938-cov-5.614430_pt1 | contig 22938 bp, 21 predicted proteins | sample MGYA00238165_ERZ766961 | MGnify/ENA primary metagenome ERZ766961 (study PRJEB28924, sample SAMN03173240) | marine metagenome | biome: Marine; feature: Water; material: Subsurface seawater | place: North...
AACTAACTCCATTGATTTTATTGACTCTTGAAGATTTGATTGAAATTTTTTTTCAAATAATTTTTTAATGGAAAAAGTTGTCATTTTAACCACATCATATTTATGTGCTATTTTTAAATTAAACTTTTCTGGTTTATATAAATAATAATAATTCGGTTTTACTCTGTATTTATTTGGTCTTTTTCTGAATGAAAAATTATTATTTAATTCATCTATTTTGCACTCAAAATTTCTACTTTTTAAAATAATTTCATAAGGTAATGATGTATCTTCACTTAGATCAAAAAATAGTTTTTTTTCATTTTTATATCTCACAATTCCATACCCTCCTGGATCTTTAAAAATTTTTCCTCTGGGACTAACTGTTCCTGTTTTATCAATCCAAGATGTTACAGATACAGCATTTTCTTCAATAAAATAATTACCTAAATCAAAGAAAATTGATCCCATGTTTCCTAGGCCTGCTGAAGGTGAATTAATAAAAATATGAGTAATTTTTTCTTTATTTTTAGTAAAGACTTTTTTTACATTTTCAAAATTTTTTGAAATAGTTCTGAACGTATTAACATAAATCCTTCGATTTCTATTTTTTTTAACTAAATTATAAAGCTCTAAAGAATCCTTAAAAGTTACAGATAATGGTTTTTCAATTAGAATTCTTTGAATTTTTGAATATCTTAAAAAATTCTTTGTGATAGCAAATCTTGATTGAGTATTACTAGCTATACAGACTATATCTGCCTTAATATTAAGTATTTTTTTATAATTATTTGTTTTTATGATTTTTTTTAGTGATTTGTCTTTTTCGATTTTTTCTAGATTTTTATCACATATTGCTTTTACTTTAATGTTTAATTTAGATAAGGCTTTAAAGTGTCTAATTCCCATTCCACCAAAACCAATAATAATTGCTGTTTTCATAATTATACTCCCGAAAAAAAATTTTTAATTTTCTTGTTTTGTGTAAAAATAAATTTTTTAAAATTGTCTTGTTTATTTGACTTAATTAACAATACTGTCATATAAAATATTTCATTCTTAAAAGACATGTATTCTTTTGAGTAAGGTAGCTTATTACAAAAAAAATAAGCTTTTTTGATTTTGTATTTTTTTATCAATTTTTTAATAAAAATTAAATACTTTTTTAAATTCACTACATAATAGTCTACGTTATTTTTTTTTATTTTTTTAGTATCAAATCTTTTATCTAGATTCATTGATCCTACAATATCATTTTTAAAATGAACTCTGGGTGAGTCTATAAATATATATTTTGAAGAGACCCTCGTTAATTCCTCTATAATTTTCTTATATTCTTTAACATGGTGTAAAACACTAGTACAAAATGTAAAGTCAAAATAATTATTTTTAAAAGGTAATTTTTTTTTTTTTGAAAGTATAAATTTTACTTTGTTGTCTTTTTTAAAAATTTTTACAGCATTTTTAATCATTTCTTTTTCAATATCAATTCCAGTATATTCAATATTTTTAAACATTTTTTTAAAAACCTTATAAAGATTTCCTGTAGCACATCCAAAATCAAGAATTTTATTTATTTTTTTATTTTTTAGTTTAGTTAATAATTTTGTTTCAGAAAGATACAGTTCATTAAAACTAGATCTATTTTTTATGTAATAAGAGGTTATATTTTTTTTTTTCCAAGCGGTCATTTAAAATAAACTATTTTAATATATGTTTAACTTCGTTCAGGCAGTTTTTAATTATTTTTTTACTTCCAAGCGTCAACCTTATGAATCCTTTATTATGAAAGTTCATGTTCCGAACTATATATTTTTTTTTATATAATTTCTTAGAAATCTTTTCTGCTAAAGTCTTATTTGGAAATTCAATTAATACTGTATTCGAGTATTTTCCAAAAACATTAATATTATATTTTTTAAAGAAGTTTACTAAATAGTGTCTGGAGTCTGAAACTTCTTTAACATAGTTTTTCATAATTTTAATATTTTTAAGAAAAAATAAAATTATTTTTATATTAATTGAGTTAATTTCGTAAATTGGTTTTATTGATTTTAAAAAATCAATATTTTTCTTATTCGACATTGAATAACCCACTCTAAGGCCGGCAAGACCAAATGCCTTAGAAAAAGTTCTAACAACTATTAAATTATCGTATTTTTTAATAAGATTTTTAGCTGAAACATTATTAAAATGATAATACGCTTCATCAACAACGAAGATGCTCTTAAATTTTTTTGTTATTTTACAGATCTCTTCTATTTGATCTAAATTAAGCATTACTTCAATTGGCTGGTTAGGATTTGCGATTGCAACAATTTTAGGTTTAAACTTGTAAATCATTTCTTTTAATTTTAAAAAATAATTTTCATTTTGAGTGCTGCTTAGCTTAAGCGGAATATACTTAGCTTTAAACATTTTACAATAAACTGGATACATTGCGTATCCTGGCTCAAGAGTGAGGACTTTATCTTGTTTATCAACAAAAACATTGAAAATTCTTAACAACCCTCCATCTGCACCTTCTGTAATAATCAAGTTCTCCTCTTTAATTTTTAACCATTTAGATAATTTTTCATAAATTAAATTGTTATCTGGATATGTTCTGAAATCAAAAGATGAGAGCTTCTTTAGTACACCCATTACATTTTTACTAAATTCGTCTACTCTCTCATTTCTTTCCATAGTAAAATATCCTTCTCTATTTTTTACCCAATGAGCAGATCTAGGAACTAGCTGTATGTTGCTTTTGGCTTTAATTGTATTTTTTTTCATTTACCATTTCTTCCTTAATATCACTTATAATTTTATTATTATTTTGGGAATGATTTTTACAAAATATCTTTACTGCTTTCTGTGTCTTTTCGCTATACCACCAATTGAATATTTTATTAGAATTATCTAATTTATTAACAAATTTTACGGCAGATTTATAATTATTGTGAAATATACCAGCTTTTCTTAGTGTCTCAAAATTTTTTTGGTCTTTTAAAGGATTATCTTTGCCATTCATGATTAAGATATTTGGAAAATTTATCGACATAACTTGTAAAAATGAAGTTGAATGTGTTGAATTAATTACAAGTAATGACTTTTTGAGCGTTTTGAATAATTCTTTTTTATTATTAAATTTCAGATTTCTTGTATTTATTAAAAAGTTATTATCTTGAAGGTAATTACAGTTCGGGGGATATCTGAGTACTAAATTATTTTTAACATTTATTTTAATTCCATTAATGAAATTATTTATATTTTGACAATAGCTGTAGTAATTCTCCGTATTTGTTCCACTTAAAAAAGAAGCCGGATATTTGTTCCTGCTTCTCATAAATAGTAAAATATCTTTATTATTTTTGCTCCACTTAACTTTATCTGTTTTAACTATAATTCCTAATTTTTTTATTTTTTTGTTATTTTTCCAGCCCCATGAGAAAAACCTATTTGCTATTTTTAATTCATGCTTTTCGAACCAAGAAAAAATAGCAGCTCCATATAGTCCTCCATGTTGTCCGATAAACAGTTTACTCCCATTTTCTTTTTTTTTAGCAATATAATAACTTAACAAAGTATTCCTGTGAAAATTTGATGAAAAAATTACCTTAGGTTTATTTGGATAGTTAAGTTTATTGTATATTGTTCTTAAATTTTGAAATCCTTCTATGAAAGCAGTTGGTATTTCATTAATAAAATCATTTATAAAATTATGTTCAAATTTTTTTTTAAATTTAATATTACTAAAACTTTTTTTAATTTTAAATCTGCTTGCAATATCTAATTTTTCATACTTAAGTGTATTTCCTAATAAGTCAAAAGTAGGTAGTTGCTGTAATTTTAAATTTAATAAGCTCTCTCTAAAAAATCCTAAATATGAATTAATGATTAGGTATTTATTGTTTTTTCGACTAGGGAACTTATATAATATTAGTGATATTAATTTTTTTAATAAATTTTTTTTAGAATTTTTTTTTAAAATTTTTTTTTTTAAATATCTTTCTACGTATTGGTTCTTTTTTTTAAAAAAATTTAAACAAACTTTTTGTCCTATTTTTTGGTGCCAATATTCTGATTTGATGAATGAACTAAATTCTTCCATATTCTTAGGCACAAAGTCATTTTGATCAAATGGAAATAGTTTAATTTTATAATTGCTGTTTATTTTTTTTAAACTTTTTATGCTTTTCCATTTTAAAAAATATGAATAAATAAACATGCCTAACCATGGTCCTAATAAAATTCTCCAAAATGTTATTGAATAATTAACATTGTGATGTCTATTTAAACTCAGAGTCATTGCTCTTAAGATTTTTTCATAAAATGATACAATGTACTTAGCGTCCTTAAGAATTAAATTTTTATTAGATGAATAATTATTTATATAATCTGCTTTAAAATTATATTTTTTTAATAAATATCTATTACTAAAGACGGAAATGAAAGGGGAAAAACTATTATTAAAATTTTTTTTTTTTTCTACTTCAGAGATTATGATATATTTTTTTTTCAATTTTTGAGTAGTATTTTAATTATTAGCTAGATTTAAAAAGAAGGATTTAAAAATCCTTAAATTAGCAAAAAAATTGTTTCCAATTCTGGGTTTATCTTTTCTCTTATTAATCTTAATAAATACTTCTATAAATTTTGTGTTCTTCTGATTGATTATTCTTGATGCAAGGTCTGTTCCAATAGAGCCAAATCTGTCAAATTTTTTAAAGCACTTTACCCACTTAGAATTATATCCTTTCATCCCACAATACATATCACTCACATTGTACTTTTTTTGATAAATAAAACTTATTACTTTTTCAGAAAACCTAGGTAAATTTTTTCTTCTTCCTATAACTAAGTCATATCCTCTATTTAATTTTTTTACAAAAATTGGAATCATGTTTAAATCATGCTCCCCGTCACCATCAATAGTAATTATAAATTTAAATTTTTTTTTTTTAACATATTCAAATCCTTTATTTAATGACTTATCATAAAATAAATTTTTTTTATTTTTAATAAGTTTTGCTCCTTTAACGATCGAAACTTTATCTGTGCCATCTGTACTTCCATCATCAACAACGACTACTGTTCCAAATTTACGGGCATTTTGTATTACTCTGCCTATAGTTTTTACTTCATTTTTTGCAGGTATTATTATTGCTAAACTAGATCTTCCCATTTTATAATATCGCCCTGAGTAATTTTTACTTTTAGCTTCTTATTCAACACTTTTTCTTTATCAAATGGTTGAATGCCTTCCTTAGGACACGGTCTCAATGAAATTACATTATCCTCAGTTATTGTTTCAGCTATATTTAAATTTTTTTTAGCTCTTATAGCTCTTCTTTGAAGAACTGCTGTTTCGATTTCATTTTTTTCGATTTTTTTTTCTTCAATACCAAGACTAAGTTCTAATTCTCTTGTTTTTTTAACCATTTCTAGCCAAGTTTCAGAATTCATAGAGAATTTATGATCAGGCCCATTTCTGCTATTGTCATCTGTAAAATGTTTTTCAATTGCACAAGCACCCAAAGATACTGCTCCAAGAACTGTGGCGTGCCCATGCGTGTGATCACTTAACCCTAATAGTAAATTAGGAAATTTTTTTTTGTAACTATTTAATACTTTAAGATTAATATAATTAAAGTTCTCCTCTTCTGCAGTGTAATTTGTATTGCATTGCATTAACAATAAATCCTTATTAATACTTAGCCCCGCTTCAACAGCCCTTTCAACATCTTTCATTGTTGATGCTCCTGTAGCAAGAAAATATGGTTTATTTTTTGAAGCAATTTTTTTAATAATTTCTATATAAGTAATATCGCCAGAACCTATTTTGTAAGCCGGTATTAACTTATCTATTTCATCAATTAATTTTAAATCATAAGGGCTGGTAAAAAAAATAATTCCGCACTTATCACATTCTTCTTTTAATTTATTGGTCCATTCAACATTTAAAGAGGCTTCCTCGTAAACTTCATAAACAGATTTTTTCCAATCTTTTTGATGAGATTTTTGTGATCCAAGTTTTTTAAACCCAATATCACTAACTATTGTTTCTGCTTTAAAATGTTGAAATTTTGCAGCATCTGCTCCAGCCTCAGCACAAAGTTTAATTAGCTTTAATGCCCTGTTTAGATCTCCATCATGATTTGCTGCAATATCAGCTATAAAAAAAGTCTTTTCTTTATTTCCAATTTTTTTATTTTTAATAATCATTATTATTTAATTTTTATAAGCTTTGCATATTTGTAATATCTGATTTTGTAAACTAGGCAATCTCATTTTAAAAGTCTTTTCAAATTTTTTACAGTTCATAATCATGTCTTTAGGCCTAATTGCTACATTTTTTAAAAAATTTATTTTTTTTATTTTACAATTTTTGGTATCAAGATTAAGCTCTTTAGCAATTTTATTTAAAAATAAAGCTTTGCTTAAACCATTTTTAGAACCTAGATTAAAAATACCATGGTTTTTTTTAAACATAATCTTAATAATCAGAGATGATAAATAATTTATTTCTAAAGGATTAAAAAAAATATTATTATAAATATTTATCTTATTTCCCCTTTTAATATTTTCAATAAACCAATCACTTAAGCTTTTTCTTCTTTGATTTTCACTCTTGCCAACAAAGTTTGTTCTTAAAATTAAAGCGTTATTTTCAAGAGCCACTAATTCTCCTAAAAATTTCGTAATTCCGTAATTATTAATTGGATTTACATCGTTCTCCTTATGAGGACCTTTTCCAAAATATACTTGGTCAGTAGATATATGGATAAGTCTGCATTTATTATTAGTAAGTTTCAAATATTCACTGAGGTTTTTTAAATACTTTACATTTAATTTATATGCTTTTGCTATATTCCTCTCACATTCATCGACATTTGTTAGAGCTAGAAGATTAATTATTAAATTAGGTTTAATTTTATCTAATTTTTTTTTTAAAATACTAAAATTTTCTAAATTAAAAGAAGTATCTCTACTTTCTTTTGTACCATGTCTTATAATTCTATAACCATTCTCTTTTAATTTTTTACTTAATGTCGTTCCAAGCAACCCATAAGCACCTGTAATGAAAATTTTTTTCTTTTTCATTTTTTTTTAATCTTTTTAAATTTATTTTTTAGAACTAATAAATCTTTATAATAGTCAACATCTTGAACATATTTTGGATTTATTTCAATTATCGATCCTTTTGATAAATATAAATTTTTCTTTAACCAGCTTTTTTTTGTTCCCCAATAAAATTGACCCGCATCAAAGAAGGTTGTGTCAAGATCCTGAGAATTTTTATTAATTAAATTTGGTTTAATAAATTGTATTGTTTTGTCTTTTTTTAAAGTGAATGATCTCAAAATGCTTTTATCAAATTTACAGGCTGAAAAAACGTAATTCAATTTTAATTGGATCTTTTTAAAACCTTTTTTTAAATCATTAATTTGCATTAATGGAGCGGTTGGATAAATACAGCATACATACTTAAATTTTATTTTTTCTTTTTTTAAATATTTTATGCAATGAGCTACTACATCTTGTGCTTTTGTCTTATCTCCTGAAATACTTTTTGGACGCATGAATGGAACCTCAGCCCCATAATTTTGTGATATTTTCTTTATTTCTTTACTGTCTGTGGAAACAATTATTTTGTCAAATAAACCTGATTTTTTTGCTAGATTAATAGAATAATAAATTAATGGCTTTCCAAAGAAATTAATTAAATTTTTATTTTTTATTCTCTTGCTTCCACTTCTAGCCGGAATAATAGCAATATTCATATTGTTCAATTGAGAAATTAAAATACTTGATCTAACCTACGCTTAAGCTCTTTGCCTTTTAAAAAAACTTTATTATTATCAGAACTATATTGAAAATCACTCTTAACTTTTTTACCAATAACTTTATTTGAATATTTTAAGTAATTAATTTTTTTTCTATCCAAAAAAATTATTGATGGGGCTATTATAAAAAACTCCTTGAATTCAATTGTGTAGTTTGATGAGTTTTGAGGGCACATAACTTCATGTAATTTTTCACCAGGGCGTATTCCTACAATTTTAATTTTCTTTTTTGGAGCCATACATAATGCTAAATCAGTAATTTTAATTGAAGGAATCTTTGGAACAAAAATCTCTCCACCTTTCATCAAATGTAAGCACTTAATTACAAATTCAGTACTTTCTTCTAATGAAATAAAAAATCTTGTCATTCTTTTATCGGTTATAGGGATAAAATTCTTTTTTTCTTTAATTAGTTTTTTAAATAGAGGAATAACTGATCCTCTTGAGCTTGCGACATTTCCATATCTAACTACTGAAAACTTAGTCTTATTCTTGCCTGTAATATTGTTTGCAGCGACAAAGAGTTTATCTGATGTAAATTTTGTCGCTCCATATAAACTTATAGGATCTGCAGCTTTATCTGTGGAGAGTGCTATTACTTTTTCTACGTTATTCTTTATTGCACAATCAATTATATTTTGTGCTCCATTGATATTTGTTTTTATAAATTCCCAAGGATTATATTCTGCTGTATTTATTTGTTTTAAAGCTGCAGCGTGTATAATCACATCTACATCTTTAGTAGCGTATTCAAGTCTTTCTTTTTCTCTTATATCGCCTATAAAAAATCTAAGACTACTGTATTTTTTTTTAGGAAACTTTTGATTCATTTCAAATTGTTTAAATTCATCTCTTGAGAAAATAATTATTTTTTTTGGCTTAGAAAATTTTAATATTTTTTTTATGAACGCGTTACCAAATGAACCAGTTCCACCAGTGATAAGTATGTTTTTATTTGTAAGATTATGTATCAATTTTTTTTTAATTTTTTAAAGTTTTTGAGAACATGTAAATTTCCCAAATCGAACCAATTTCCAAATATTGGGTAGATTAATATTTTTTTTTTCTTTTTAAGCAGTCTTTCTAAAAAGTTGTTCATATCTTCTTTTGTATTTTTTTTTATAAATCTTAAGTTTGATGACTTAAAAATATATATACCAGAATTTACATAATGTTTATGTATAGGTTTTTCAATAAAATTCTTCACATTAAATCCATCTGTCTCTATTACCCCATAAGGATTTTGTGTTTCATGCGAAACTGATGCTATAGTAACATCTGCTTTATATTTTTTATGAAAGGATAACATCTGAATAATATCAACTTTCGCAATTATATCGCAATTAGAAACAATGATGTTTTCAGGCTTCTTCTTTATTTTGAGCAAACTTAAAGATCCGGCTGTACCTAGTGGCTTCTTTTCTTTTAAATAATCTATTTTTAAATTATAAAAACTCCCATTACCAAAATATTTAATTATTTTGTTAGACAAATAGTTAACTGAAATGTAAAAATTTTTTAGCCCTTGATTGCTAAAACTCTTAATTATATGTAACAACATAGGTTTTCCTTCTATTGAAATCATTGGTTTTGGTGTTGTTTTTGTTAATGGAATTAATCTTTTTCCTTTTCCTCCAGCCATTATTATTATTTTGTTTTTAATTTTATTAGTTTCAACAATTTTATTTCTAAAATATAAGCCTTTAATTTTTTTTTTTATTACTACAGGAAGGTGTTCTATTTTTTTTTCTTGCATTATATTTTTTGCAAATTCTTCTGGAATTACTTTATTAACTACTATTGGTCTAATATTTATTATTTTTTCTACTGGGGTCTTTAGGTTAAATTTTTTTACAAAACCTCTTCTAATATCACCATCTGTAATTGTACCGTAAAAAATTTTTTTTTTATCTAAAGCGATTAATATCTTTGATGCCGATTTATTTAATCTCTTAATTGCCAATTCTATAGATTGATCCTTTTCAATAATCATATTCGAATTCAACTGTGAATAAAGTAGTTTATCTTTCATTTATTTGATTTATTATCTTTTTAATCTCATTATTATTATAATCATATTTTATAAGATTATCTGCATATTCTGTAATTTTTTTCTTCCATAAATTAATTTCACAAGTAATTGCATTGTCTAAAATTTTTCTTAATACACTTTCATCATAAATATTAGACCAACATAATCCAGTATTTTCATATTTTGTAGGCCATCCAAAATTATGTGATTTTTCATCACAGCAACCAAAATATTTTTTGTTAGAGTCTCTAAAAGAGAAAAAAATAATTTTTTTTCTTCGAGCTAACATTTCATATCCAAGTGTTGAATCAATATTGACAATAATATTTTCATTCATCAAAGATCTATAATTATCTAATGAGTCATTCCTTATTATAATCTTATTTTTACAATTTAAATGATTTTGATAAAAATTTAGCTCTGGTTTTAAAATTTTTGCCGCTCTTCCAAAAACCTTGCTTGAACCCAATAAATGTACGTTGAGTTGGAAATCGTTTTCATTGCAGTATTTATTTAAAAAATTAATTACATCTACTTCAGGCAAGTAATCTTTAACATTTCTGAATTGAGAAATATAACCTATTGAAGTAGTATTTTTTTTACTTTCACTTTGTTCTATAAAATTATTTTTAAATGACCCTATGTATATATTTTTTCCAGGCAGATATTTATCGTATAATTTGCCAATTGAAGGTCCATATAAAAATTTATAAGTTACATTAAAATTCTTAATGTTAACTTTTTCTATTTTACTAAATACATCCACATAATAAGCTCTATATCCATTTTGAATAATACAAGTATCAATATTGGTAATATATCTAAGTTTATAAAAAAAAATTTCATTGTCATATGTTGTTATGATTATTTTTGGCTTATAAAACCTACTAATAAATAAAAAATACTTTTCTTTAAAAGTAATTTTTTTGTAAAAATATACAATCGAGCATAATATCAAAAAAAAAATATTTATTCCATAATCAAACCTATAAATATAAAATATTTCTTTATTTGGAATTAAATTATCAAAAAATCTTTCTTTTTCCTTGTCCGTGTAAATTATAAAATCACATCTAGATGGAATATTAAAAAAAAATTTAGTATGTAATAATTTTTTAAAAAAAGTAATAAACAAAATTAGCCAGTCCTTTGATTTTAAGTTATTGAGAATATTTAAGATTTCTAAAATAAATCATTTCTATTAATAATATTTGCTAGTTTTTTTGCTCTCTCTAAATCATTCATATTGTCAATGTCAATGCTATATTTAGAGTCAGTGGAATATACCTTTGTTGCAATTACTTCATTAAAACTTTTCAATCTAAATAGATCTTTTTTTAGAATTAAATAAATAGAACCATCGCTTGAATTTAATTTTTTTTTACTAGAAATTAAAGATGAAACAACTGGTTTTTTTTTTAAGATAAACTTGTCAATACATTTGTTAATAAATGTAATATTTCTAAATGGTGTGGTTGGCTGAAATAAAGCAACAGCATCAACTTTACCAAATTTTTTTTCATACCATTTTACTCCATGAATTACTGTTAAAGCGGATGATGTATTTTTCATAGATAATCCAAATGGTCTTTTTTCAACAATCTTTATTTGTTTTTTTTTCGCAATTTCATTAATTTTATTTGAGTCGCTAGAAATTATAATATCCGAAATTTTTTTTATTCTTGATACAAAATTTATTGTAATTTCAACTAATGTTTGATTTTTTATTTTTCTTAGGTTTTTATTTTTTAATCTTGTAGAGTTGGCCCTAGCAGTAATAACAGCTAATATTTTCATCAACTTTTTCTAATAGTATCTAGTGTGCAACAATGAAGGCCCCCCTTTAAAAAATACGAATTTGAAAACTTTATTGGTATTACATTAAATTTCATTTTTTCTAATAATTTAATTAAATTTATTTGTAAACTATCTACTACAACTGTGTTTTTATCCAATGATAAAAAATTCATTCCTATCCATGGTGATGCTATATGGTTAATATCAGTTATTAGCCCTTTGTTTTTAAGAACTCTAAAATTTTTTTTTCTTACTTTATTATGAAAATTTATTACTTTTTTTGGTGTTTCTATAATGTCTTCAAAATAGATCTTTTTCCAGTTTTTTAATATTTTTGGACAATTATCTTTTTTTACTCTTGAACCATTAATTAAAACCAATCCTGGTCTTAATGCCATTATCGTTGAGTCGATATGACTTCCGCCGTATATGCCCTCTGTAACATGAACTTTGTGTTTTTTTCCTACTACTTGCTGCAACCATTTTGCACCAAGCCTGTTACCTGATCGTGATACGAGATACAATAAATCTTTGCCAAGTTTTAAAATATTTGCTGCTTCAAAAGAGATTTCATTTTCTAGCAATTTTTGAAAGATTTTTTTTCCTTTTTTTTTGTTAATTAAGTTTGTTTTATTAATTTTTGGCCTTGGTGCTGAAATCCATTCTGCCCCATTTTTAAAATACTTATGAAAAATTTTCTGATAACCGTACGTTTCAAACAATCGATATTTCTCTTGTGAAGGACATTCAATTATTTTATTTCCCACAATTAAAACTAAATCTCTGGCATTATAAACTATTTCTCCTATGCTATGATAGTAAGGCGTAGAGAAAATTTTTCCTACGTGATCCTGGGATGGTCTCAAAACTTTAGCTCCAAATTTCTTTATTATATGGCATAAATTTTCTATTTCGATTTGTGACTCAGATATCATTTTTTTTGGAAAAACTTCTCTTGAGCATTTTTTAATTAAATCAATATCACTCTTTGTAAACGGTGTTTTTTTGGTAGTGGGTATTAGATATGTATTTGGTATTTTACCAACTATAATCTCTTTTAGCTTACCCCATTCATTTGCACTATTGAGACTTGGCATTTATTTAAATTTTTTTACCAATGTATTGCATATAACCTTGTCCATACAATAATTTGGAAATTTGACTATCTCTTTCGAAGTGTAAAGGAGCAAAGAATTTTCTTATGTCATCTCTTTTAACAAATTTTTTTATTCGTCTTACTTCTTTAAAACCATTTTTTTTATACATTGATGCAATCAATTCTTTAGAACATTCATTGGTTAGCCAATAAGGTGCTTGGATGTGATTGTGTAAAAAAACGCAAAAATCTTCTCCGAATAGTGATTTTAAAAAACCATAATTAATATTTGGCCCTTTATTTTTTTTATTAACCTTAACAATAAATTTCAAAATTTTATCAATTTCTGAGAAGTTTATATTGTCAATAAATTTTTTAAATTCCTTATTGGTTTTATAATGTTTTCTAATTGCTGGTAAAATCACTGCTTGGATCAGACCTCCGGAAACTCCATAAGAAGTAAAGTAATATCCTCCTTTTTTACAAACTTTTGCACCCTCTGCAAAGCCCTTTTGAATTTCTTTAATATTTTTTAAATGAGGTAAAACCCCGTTGACAGCAACAAAATCAAAAAAATTTTTTTTATACTTAAGTTTTAAAATATCTCCAGCATTAAAGTCTATATTTTTCAATTTTATGCCTCTTTCAATAAGACTGCGCTTCATAGGATCAATCCATTTTTTTCCGAGATCACAAGCATAAATCTTTTTGCAACCTAATTTCGAAAGTCTTACTGTGAGAGCTCCAAAATTTCCACATCCGGCATCAAGACAAATTTTATTTTTAAACCATTTTTCTCCTAAACCATAAGATTGATCAGAATAAATTCCATAAATTCTATTAAAAGCATTTTTATTTTTAGAAATTCTTTTGTGCTGCTTTAAGTAGATTTTTCTTGTTAGTGCGCCTATGTCCATGAACTATTGTATATCTTTAAATTTTTTATTTGCAAGGTTTTTATTTATTTTTGACAAGAAAAAATTACAAATCTTTTTAGCTGAATCTTTTTTATAATATGGATTAAAGAATTTAGTTTTCAAATTTTGAATTTTAAAAATTGATCGGTTTATTTCTTTTTGACTGTAACCACATGAAATAACATTTTGTGGTACTAGCCTACCTTTTTGTCTTGTGCCAATATTAATGACTTTAGCTTTTATAGTAGCTGATTCTATTATACCACTAGATGAGTTTCCAATCATAAAAGTGCAATTTTTCATTAAACTTAAATAATCTGAGTAATTTAATTTTTCTAAATACTTTACGTTTTTAGTTTCTTTTGAAAAATTTTTAATTTCTTTCACTATAACTTGACTTGATAAATCGGCATTTGGAGAAGTGAATATTATGCTTGTTTTTTGTTTTTTAAGACAATTTATTAAATTAACGATGTATTTTTTTGTATTTTGAATTTCATTTGTTACCGGATGAAAGGTGCATAATATAAATTTTTTATTAAAATCTAATTTATACTTTTTAGTTAAATCTATTTTTGTTTTAAACTTAAAATTTTTGATTAAATCAAGACTTGGCGATCCAGATACTAAAATTCTACTGGGTTCTTCACCTAATTGAATAAGTCTTTTTTTGTAAGTTTTTGTAGATGCAAAGTGAAGATGACTAAGCTTGGTAATTGCGTGTCTAATATTATCATCAATTGCACCTTCTGTTAAATCTCCACCCTCAATATGGCATATTGGGATTTTAAATTGGATGGAACCCATAACTGGAGCTAACATTTCAAATTTATCAGCAAATACAAACAGGTAATCTGGTCTAAACTTATCAAAATATTTTGAAAATTTTAAAACTCCATTTGCAAGTGCATTAGTAATTTCATATCTAGTATCTTTTGAGGGATAGTTCTTAATTTCAAGATCAATTTTTTTCAATTTTTTTTTTACTAGATCAATTTTTTTTCCATATTTATTACCAGATAAATATCCTGATGTAATAACCAAAGTTTTAAATAATTTAATTTTTTTAAATTCTTTAATAACTGGATAAGCTAAAGAAAAATCAGCTCTAGAGGTGATTGCAAAACAAATTTTATATTTCATTTAAAATGATTTCTTTTTATTGATATATCTTTAGCTATTGTTTTAATTAATTTTTTTCCCAAAAAAGGTTTTATTTCTTTATAGTTCAAACCTTTCCCACCAGACTTAATAATAAGCATATTTTGCTTTAGTTTTTGACCTTTTATAATTTTTTTTTTTTCTATAAAAATTTTTTTAGTTACACTTAAAGTATTAAGTTCTGAGCTATTTATTTTTTTAATATTTTTCCCAAGCGTCAGCTCTGCTTCTCTAACTTTTTTAATCATTAATCTAAATTCACTAGGATTCATTGATATTTTATGATCAGGACCTTCCATTTTTTTATTTAATGTAATGTGTTTTTCAATAACACATGCGCCACAAGCAACAGAAAGAATAGGCCCAAAATAGCCAAGAGAATGATCAGAGAAACCAACTAGTGATTTTATATTATTTTTAAGAAGTTTAATTGAATTCAAGTTTAAATCTTCATCTTTTGTAGGATAAGAACTTATACAGTGTAAAAAAATAATTTTATTATTTTTAAAATTTAATAATTTTTTTTTTGTTTCTTTTACATCCTCTAAATTAGACATTCCTGTTGAGATGATTAAGGGTTTTTTTGTTTTGCATATTTCTTTTATTAGTTCGTAATTATTTAAATCAACCGAAGATATTTTATAACAAGGGACGTTTATTTTTTTTAATAGATTTACACTTTTTAAATCTGATGGGGTTGAAAAAAAAATTATTTTTTTTTTTTTACAATAGTTATTAATTTTTACATGATCTTCATAACTAAGTTCCAATCTTTTTAACATTTCATATTGTGTTTCCTTGTCTTTTTTATTTTTTTTTTGATATTCAGCTTTTTTTAAACTTTTAACCGTAGACGTTTCGGTATCAAATGTTTGAAACTTAACTGCATCTGCACCAGCCTTTTTTGCTACATCAACCAATTTAAATGCATTTTTTAAACTTCCGTTATGATTAACTCCTGCCTCCGCAATTATAAAAGTGGGTAAATTTAAACCAATTTTCTTATTGTATATATTAAAGCTAGTGCTAAAAAAATTTTTCATAATGAATGTTTATATTAATTTAAAAAAAAAGTTATATTTTTCTCTCAAGAATATTAATAAAAATTTTTTTATAAAGATTTTTATATAATTAATTTTTAAAATTTCATTTTTTTTCTTAAAAAAATTAACCATAATAATAAATTTAATTTGAACATAAGTTTTTTCGAAAAAACTTAAATTAAATTTTTTTTTATAATTTCCTATTTTGAAAATTTGTCTAAAATTTATTTCAATAAATTTTATCTCTTCATTATTCAAATACTCCAACCATCTAGTTTTGACATTTTTTGATTTGTAATAGTTTTTTTCAACTTTATATTTTAAGTCAGTTTTAGATTTGTATGATGATTCTCCATGCCAAATTCTACCAAGAAAAGTTTGCTTAAGCATCGAATTTTTAAAATTAATATTTAACCATTTGGACAATTTTTTCATCTCTTTTGATAGGTTTTTATTAAATTTTTCATTTGAAATTAAGTACAAATTATTTTGATAATACTTATTAAAATTTTTTATTGAATGAAATAAGAAGCAAAATGTCATTTCAAGTCTGTGAGTTAAACTTAATATTTTAGATCGCTGATAGCCCCTAAAAGATCCAGATATAGCTGCTCTCGGATCTCTAATTACTGTGATTAATTTTGCATTAAAGTACTTAAGATAGTTTTTACAATTCCAAGGTGCATGTTCATGGCATATAATTATTTTTATTTTTTTAAGTTTCAAATTATATAGTTTTATAAAATAGTAATGCACTGCATAAAATAATTTTTTTTCAAATTCAGCCTCATTTACCTTATCAAAAATTTTTATTATATTTTTATATAAATTCACTTTGTTTATTTTTCTTAATTTTAATCTTAAAGATTTTTTTTTTGACTGCTTTAATAAGCTATCACAAAAAATTTTAATTTTTTCATAATCATTATATTTATCAAATTTTTTTTCTTTTAATTTAATTTTTTCAATTTTTCTAAAAAAACTAAGTGATGGTATTATAAGAATTTCCGGATGGTTATCAAATAAAGAACTGATCCAATCAATTCCTGCGTGACCAAATGATGATAATATAAAAATTTTTTTTTTTTTTAAATTACTAATCTCTAACATACAAAAATTTAACGTTTTAGAAAATAAGGGTCTTTAAGCAAACTAATATCAATTTTTTTACTTTTTAAATTAATTTGTTTTTTAAAATATTTTGAAACTATTGCATTATTAAATTCAATTTTTTTGGAATAGTTTATTTCTTTAGACCTTTCTTGATTTAATGGCTTAAGCTTTAAAATAGATTTATCCTTAATCCTATCTGCTAATGAATGAAATGCAGCCTTAACAGTTGACATAGTATATTCAAAAGGGTTTTTTTTAATATTAGACACTGCGTGATACAACATTGGTCCATTGTCCAACCCTTTTGTGAGATAGTGAATCGTGGCACCAACTAAGTGTGGATTATTTTGATATAATGCCCAAAAGTTACAGTCTGTTCCACGATAATAAGGTGAAACCCCCATATGTATATTGATCGCTCGTTTTTTTACCAAAAAATTTACTAGGTCACCTTTAATGTAACTGCTCCCATATACAATATAAATTTCACTTTTAAGGAAATTTTTTAAAAATTTTAGCGAACAATTATTAATTTCACCTGCAAGAACTGGCAGTAATTTTATTTTATTTGCTGTACAGTTTATATAGGGGTTCCCAAATAATTTTTTTTGTGCAGCGTAAACTTTGTCAAAATATTTTTGCATAACTTTAGATGCAGGGTAATGATCTGGAACTAGACCTGGAAATATTGTATTGCATTCTTGGACAACATAAAGTTCTTTGCAAACTCTTGATAATAAATTAATTAAATAATTATGTCTGGTATTATTCGATGTAAATAAAGTTATTTTCATTTATTCATTAAATTAAAAATATCCGCATGATCCTTTCTAGCAATTTCTAAGTGAGAATTATTAATTTTTAACATTCCTTTTTCTTTTTCAATGCCCATCGTTTGACGAAATCCTAACTGAACATCAAGGTCCTTTAATGCCATTAAAGTGTTTGTATTATAACTTCCGCAAGGATGAGACATATATTTTATTTCGCTCTCTGACTTATTTAATATTTTTGAAATTATTAATTTACATTTTTTATATTCATTCTTTTGTTCATCAAAGTTTAATTTTTCAATTAAAGTAGGATGTGAATGTGAGTGAAGACCTACTAAGTGACCAAGTTCATCTAGTCTTTTTAAATCTGTTTTATCAAAGAATAGTTTTGAATAAAATTCTTCTGGTATAAATTTTTTTTCTGCCATAATTAAGGACATTATTTTTTCATATCTTGTTTTGGTTAAAAAATTATCCCTCACAAGTCTAAATTTAATGTCTTGAAGTGTATAAAATGGGAAATTATCAACCATATATTTAATCTTTGAATAATTTTCTTGAAAAAAAGATTGAAAATTTTCATCTAAAACTTTGTAGAATGAAATGTAAAAGTCATCAACATTATTGAAGTAATTTGTTCTAAAAAATCTAAAAATCTCCAAATTATCAGGCTTTCCTTCAAACATCGAAGTGTAAGCAAAAAAAAAACTTTTAATTCTTAGTTCCTCAAGCACAGGTAAGGCCACATCAATTTGGCTTTTGCTGGCATCATCAAAAGTTATACATAGATCTTTTTCTTTTAACTTTTTGCTTTTAAATTTTTCAAAAAAAACATCTGCATCTAAAATATTATCTCTGCCAATAAAATTAATTATTGCAAAAAAATCGTCTCTAGATATTGAGCCTTGGCTTTTAATATGCATTTTATTGTCATGGAAGTGATGAAACATGATTCCATGAAAAAAATTATTTTTATCGTTAAAATACATAAAGGATTATGAGATTTTTTTTGCTAAAAAAGAACTGCTAGGAAGGTGAATTATTCTTCTTTGAACATCTTTAGCTACATTTATTTTCATACAGGGGTATTTTTTTAAATGTTTCATACTTGACATCAGATCCCATCCCATCCTTAAAAAAATTTTTTTTTTGTACATGTCGTTTAATATCTTATTTACTTTTTTATTATATTTTTTATTAATAAGTATTGTTTGAAACCAATAATTAAATTTTCTATCTTTATTTTCTTGAATTAACTCAAATAAATTATTATTTTTCAATTTATTTTGATAAAAGTTAAAAATTTTTCTTTTATCATTTAAAATTTTTTTTAATCTTTTTATTTGAGCTAATCCTAAAGCTGCTTGTAAATTAGACATTCTATAATTAAAACCAAGTTGATCATGTATAAACCTAAACTTATGTTGCAGTTTAGAAGTTTGTATTAAATTTTTTGCTAATATGGCTAATTTTTTACTTTGCGTTAATATAGCTCCTCCTGCGCCAGTTGTGATAATCTTATTTCCATTGAAACTTAAAACTCCAAATTTTCCAATAGTGCCGGTGTGTTTGCTTTTAAAATAGCTACCCAAAGCATCGGCCGCATCTTCTATAACTGTTAGGTTGAACTCATTGGTGAATTTTTTAAGCTCATCATAATTTATTGGATAGCCTAAAGGATGAACAACCATTATTGCTTTTATTATTTTTTTAGTTTTTTTATTAATCCAGCTTTTTTTCTTTTTTGTTGCAATTTTTTTCATGTATTTTTTCAACTTCACGAAGTCAATTCCAAAGTAGTCTTTTTCTATTTCAATAAAGTGAGGGGTTGCATTACAATAAATCACGGAATTAGGGCTAGCTACAAAAGTGAATGCTGGAATTAAAACCTCATGAGTATTATTAATTCCTGATAGGATGCAAGAGATATGCAGCGCTGATGTTCCTGAGTTAGTAAGAATTACAAATTTTGATTTTGTAATTTTTTTAATTTCATTTTCAAATTTATCACAGTAATTTCCTGCAGCTGATACATTTTTTGTATTAATACAATTCTTTAAAAATTTAACATCTTTTTTTAGAATATCTGGTTCATGAATAAATAATTTCTTTTGTTTGAATTTTTTTATTCCATTATATAAAATTTTGCTTATAGGATGCATTCTATTAAACTATATAATCTTTCTTGAGATTTGTTCTTTGATTTTTTTTCTTCTTATACCAATTGATGGTTTTACTTATTGCGTTTTTAAACCCTTTTTCTTTTATATAAACTGGTTTCCAATTAATTAATTTTTTAGCTTTTTTATTTGATCCACATAATCTTTGTACTTCACTTTTATCTGGCCTTCTTCTCACCTTAGTAATCTTAATTTTTACTTTTGAATCCATAGATTTAGAGATAATTTCTACAACACTTTTGATTGATATATCATACCCTGTGCAGAGATTTAAAATACTGCCTGGTTTTAATTTTGAAATAACAGCTTTATAAAAACCGACACAAATATCATCGATAAAGTTAAAATCTCTCGTAGGATTTATGTTTCCTAGATCAATCTCTTTTTTTTTATTTTTATTTATTATTTGATTTATTATTGTAGGGATTATTGCGCGCTCAGATTGCCTGGGTCCAAAAGTATTAAAAGGTCGAATAATGTTAACTGGTAAATTAAAGCTATAAAAATAAGATAAAGCTAAATTATCAGCCGCTATCTTACTGGCTGAATATGGAGACTGGGGAACTAATGGATGCTTCTCATCCATTGGAATATATTGAGCTGAGCCATAAACTTCACTTGTAGATGTAATAAAAATCTTTTTAATTTTTAAATGTTTGCTAGACTCTAATACATTATATGTTCCCTCAAAATTAGTTTTTATATATGCTAAAGGTGAAATATATGAATATGGTATACCAATTAAAGCAGCGAGATGAAGAACAATATCTTGTTTTTTTAGAGCGTTGAAAACAGAGTCATAATCTCTCACATCTCCAAAAATAAACTTAATTTTTTTTTTATATTCAGATTCACTTAACCAGCCAAGATTGTAATTTGGATTATATCGGTCAAATACGGTAACTTTGTATTTTTTTTTTGCAAAAAACTCAGCCAAATGAGAACCGATAAAGCCTGTGCCTCCAGTAATTAATATTTTTTTCATAAGTGGATTTTTAATCTAATTTAATTATGCATAAAGTAAATAAAATTCAGAGTCTTTTTTTTGCATAAGTTTTGGTACGGTTCCCTCTTCAAAAATTTTTCTTTCTTTGATTAAATAAACATAATCGCTGGCTTTTATTAAATTGGATTTATGAGCAATAACTAAAATTGTAGTTGACTCTGAAAGATCTATTATTGTTTTTTTAATTACATTTTCAGATTCTTTATCTACAGCGCTTGTGGCTTCATCTAATAGTAAAATTTTTGGTTTTCTTATTATTGCTCTAGCAAAGGCAATTCTTTGTCTTTCGCCACCCGATAATTCAGATCCTTTTTCTCCCACAATAGTATCTAATTTTTTTGGAAGAAGATTTATAAAATTAATAGCATTTGCTTGTTTTAATGCATTTTCAATTTGCACATCTGTAGCTTTTTCATTTGCCCAAAGTAAGTTATTTTTTATAGAATCGTTAAATAAAATTGGATCTTGAGGCACATATCCAACATTATTTCTATAGGTTTGAAGATCAAAATTATTAATATTTTCATTATCTAAGTAAATATCTCCTTCTTTAGGGTAATTAAGTGAAAGAATTAAGTCTACTAAAGTTGATTTGCCTATCCCTGATTTTCCAACAATCGATGTAATTGAATTTTTTTTAATATCAATATTAATTTTTTCTAAAATTTGTTTTCTATTGGTGTGTGAAAAACTTATATCTTTTAAAGTAATCTTATTTTTTATTTCATGAAAAATTTTTTCTCCTTTTTTTTCTAAATTTTTCTTTGCTTTTTCTCTTAATAAATTTAATTGATCATAATTTGGAAGAAAACTGTTAACTGCTAAACTCATTTTTATAAGTTTAGCTATCAAGGGGATTGCTGAATATAAGCTCCAAAAAACTCCCGCTAATTCTGACAAATCAGTATCTGGATCAATGGAAACACCAACTGACACGATTATTCCTAAGATTGCAAACGGTTTAAAAAGATAATGAGTTAATTCGGATATTATATCTCTCTTAATCACAACATCATTATATTCGTTAGTTGCTTTTTCAATTTTTTTTAATGTTTTATCTTTTTTTCCATAGCCAAGAATAATTTTGGCGGCTTGTATAGTTTCATTTAATGCGCTTAAAATATTATTTAATCTATGTGTTTCATCTTTACCGAGTTTGTGGCTACGCTTGTTAAAAAATTTAAATGGGATTGCTATCATTAAAGAAATTAAAATAGTCAATAAAGTTAATTTAAAGTTAATAAAAAACGGTATTATTAATAGCATAATAATTTGTATTGCTGTTGGTATTACGCCAGCAAGATGTTTAATTATATCAGAAACCTTACCAAGAACTTGATCCAAGGTATTTAAAAGTTTTCCATAGCCAAGATCATTAAAAAAATTCCATTTTGCAGAAAATACATCATCTAACAAAGATATTCTCAATGATTTTGTAATTTCATATTTGATGGTTAAAATAATTTTTAATAGTATAATTCCAAATATTGATCGCAGAATATTAGTAAAAACAAATAAAAAACCAAAACTATAGTAATTTTTTTCAATATTTAAATAATCTAAAAATTTAATTATTATAACTGTAAACTGATTTGGGTTATTAAGCGCAGGATCCAACAAGAAGTCCACTAAGGGGATGATGGTAACTACTGAGGATAACAAAACAATAGTTTCTAATATTAGTGCAATTATTAAGATTAAAAATAATTTTGGATAATTTTTAAGAGTTTCCAAAAGTAAAATTTTTAAAGAATTTATCATATATTCAAACAAAGCTCCGCACTGAGACAAAAACCGATTTATTATGTCTTTTCATTTTTTTTAGTTTTAAGCAGGTCGATAAATATATTTTACTTTATCCGACACAGTAAACAAAAAACCACCAATAGAAATCTTTAAGCTATTGTTGTTTTTTTTTATTAAATCAAAAATTAAATTTTTAAAGGGCCCTGATATAAATTTGCCTTTAGCACCTAAAACATCTTTAAAAAAACTATTCTGAATAAAACCTT
>ENA-UOXV01002703-UOXV01002703.1-marine-metagenome-genome-assembly--contig:-NODE-2703-length-22888-cov-6.260807_pt1 | contig 22888 bp, 29 predicted proteins | sample MGYA00238165_ERZ766961 | MGnify/ENA primary metagenome ERZ766961 (study PRJEB28924, sample SAMN03173240) | marine metagenome | biome: Marine; feature: Water; material: Subsurface seawater | place: North...
AGCGGCGGAAGGCAGTCTGCAGCTGCACCATGCGGCTGTGCGTGAGCTGGTACTTGCATTTCTCGATGAAGCAACGGAAGGCAGTCTGGATCTTCGTCGCAGATGCCTTTGCCTTGTGGAATGCCTTGAGTGCGCGATAGCCCTTGTAGATACGCTGGATCTGGATCGACGCACGGATCGCCTTACACAGCAGACGATCCTGGCGCCCTCGGAATTGGGACTGCATCGTCACAGAGGCATCCTTGACCCTGTGGAACGACTGATACGCCGAGTAGCACCGCCACCACGTCTCGATCGCGACGATCTTGGCGCGAGTAGCCTGGTACTTTGCAGACAAAGAGAAACAGCGGAAGACAGTTTGAATCTTGATGCCGGCAGCATGCTGCTTCGCGACCGCACGACGAACGAGGAAGCCGCGTGCTCTGCGCTGTGCCTGGATAGCTGCTGATCGAAGCATCCTGAAGGTGCGAACTGCCACCCAGCCACGATAGATGCGCTGCGCGACGATGCAAGCGCAGATAAGGTGGCGATGCTTGCGCTCAAGAATCTCCTGCTTTCGCGCTGCGATGCGTGAATCAGCGGCTGCGAGAGCTCGCTTCACGGCAAGTGCGTCAGCCAACGCGCTCATAGCCGACAGCATTCGCGCGAAAGCTTGTACCTTCAACACCCGACGGTAGTCTGCCCGGAAGCGCCTTGCGCTCACAGTCATGCGCGCTGTGGCTTGGATCTTCACGCAGGCAGCAAGTCTGCGACGGGCGGCCAGACGGCCGAGAAAGCCTCGTGCGCAGCGCTGGAGGAGCGCGGCAGCCGCACGGGAGGCTGCTTCCCGGCGGAAGGCGAGCACGACCCTCCACGCTCGCTGGATCTTGCCGACGGCACGTGAGTCTTTGCCGAGATCAATCAAACGGAAGCAAAGATGGGTCACGAAGGTCATGATCAGACCCTGGTCCGGGGTGGTGTTGGTCACGTCCGACGCCTGCAGCATGCACGGAACTCCGCCGATTGTGTCGAGCACGCCCGCGAACATGCGGAAGTTCTCCTTGCCCTCGCCGAGCGAATCCACGGGAAGAAGCTCAGGGACGTAGTAGGACGCAAGGAGGCAGAGGGCGCGCGACTCCGCAAACGAGCGCGAGAAGTTTTCGATCTGCATCCCAAAAGTCTCACACACGCACGAGCACCACTGCAGCAGGAGCTCGGCCGGCTTGTCGGCGAGGCGCATGCTCGCTAGCGCGCGACCGCCAGCGCTCGCGACGGCGGCGGCGCGGACGCGTGCGATCTCCTCCTTGATGGTGTCCTCTTGGAAGCGCTCGCGCCACTGCACGGCATGCGCGACGGTCCACAGCAGCGACACGATGGTCGTACGGTCGCCGTCCACCACCTGCTTGGCCTCCTCCTTGCCGGGCGTGTGCACGCCCAGCCGTTCCAGCTCCGCCAGCGCAACACCCGCGTTGTGCACCTTCTGCAGCCTCGAGACGGCCGGAACACGCATCCGCTCCATCAGCGGGGCGGCTTGGGAGAAGAGAATCTCCACGAGCCGCGCAGCAACCACCCCGTCGCGAAGGTCGGAGACCACGTTGCCAACTGCAAAGTCGTACTCATCGATGGCGCTCTGTACGCTCTTGAAGTGACAGCCAAGTTGTCCGAGATGCTTGAGTACGTCACCCTCCTTGCACAGGAGGTCCGAGGTAAACGCCACCACGACGTCACGCGTGCTCTTGAATGTCTTGGCTTCCACCACGCCTTGCGGAGTGTACAGAGTAGTCTCGCGGCGAAAAAGCGGCGGAAAATTATCGAGAGCACCCTGTTGCTTGCACGCCTCAAGAAGCACGATAAGACGCATGAAGTTGTTGAGCATGACCTGGTTCAGCTCTGAGAAGTATTCCTTGGCAATCGACAGCGTCGACTGCTGACCGCTCACACCGTACCTGCCAGCCAAAGCACGCACGCACCCGCAGTCAGCTCCACACACTCCAATCGCCCAGAATGAAAAGTGCATTCGGCTAGAGAAGCTGTGCATGAGATGGTCACTATCGGGGTAGGTGGGGAGTGACTTGGCTGCAAGCTCGGCGTTCTTGGTGACATGCGCGAGCATGAAGCGGTAGAGGTTGACCGAGTCACGCTCATGCGCCCGTGGGATTGTGCGGCGGAACAGCGCCTCCAGCGCAGGACGGAGGTAAACCGGCGAGAAAGAGAGAGCCAGTCGAAGGATGGAGTCACGAAGCCCGAGGTCAGTGGCCACATTTTTGTCCTCGCGGACCTGCAGCTTCCCGGCACCAACCTCTTCTGCCAGCCGTGAGAGAGCCTCTTGCACTCTCGCACTTTGTAGCACCTCCCTTACCTGCCCACGTGCCTTGGCATCCAGTCGTTGCTGCGCAAGCTTTGTGTACGCTGTGTGTGCGGACGCCAGAGTTTGCTCGGTGTCGGCAAGCACAAATTGCACCCAGCGTTGCAGGCCGTGTTCAGACGACGACGCTGCCCCGCGCCGCGCCTCCTCAAGGAATTTGCCCTCTGCAATTGACATACGAGAAACTGCCTTGCCATCAGCTCCGGGGGCATCATTGCCGCCTACGTCGCGTCGTGACGCTCGGGCCCCATCTTCGGTTGGTGCCCGCTGAAGTCCGTGCCCCTTGCCTGCTCCCGCGTGCACCCTCGCGTTACCCTTGACATTAGTGCATCTTTAAGAGTGATCTCATGTTGTTCAGCACTAGTAACTGAGGAGATGGGAGAGAGGGCGTACCCTCGGGGAACATAGAGTGCCTTGCCCTCTTGACTTCGACGTCGGGCTTCGTCACGAGCATGGAGACACCACGCTTCCGTGCCACATTGTTTGCCTTGCTTGGAGTAAGCACACCGAGCGCCTTGCCCTTGGAGGGTGTCATCGCTCCGAGAGCTTTGAGTGGGCCATTCGAGGCCGCTACGAAGTTGAGCTTGCATGTTACAGGCTGCTGCTCGTTTTCCTTGTCCTCGAGAACTGCACAGAGGTGGGCCCACAGCAATCAGGGTTCATGGATGCCAGAGAGGGCGCCAGAGTGGAAGTAATCCCCACAATAGCATCATCACCAGTCAGTTCGAGGCCCCCGATAACGTGCGACCCGGCACAGAGCTGGAAGTTGGAACTCACTCGTGAGCGTCATTGTGCCGAGGGCTTCGCCCAGGCGGGGTTAGTTTCCTGATCCAGCGCCTCTCCCGAAGAAAGCTACTCTTGAACGACGCCGCCGCCGCTCACTTAGTTAGTTTCGCACGGGTGCCCGCGCCTCGCGGCTGCTTGTCCGTGCTTGGCGAATCCCGTTAGCGGACTGCTGGATTCCTCGGGGTTGTCAAACGGCTTTTTTCTTTCTGTCGAAAATCACTGTTGGAAATTCAAATTACGCCACTGGCCCACTGGAGCCAATGGCAAGGTCCCACAAAGTTGCAAAGGGCCGAGACAGTCTTGAGGCGACTGGCAAGGCGACAATGGCACACATCGCTTCTAAAGTTTTGCGCCGCAGCATCTGTACACACTCGCAGCGGGTTGTACTTTGGCATTCACCAAGGAGTGCGCGTCTGTTCAATTTTAATTTCACTGCGACTGTTCGGCCAGGAAGCGCAGTGCAACACAGCGGCGATCGCAGGTCGCCTGCGTCGCCTGCGCAGCCCACACTGGCCCCGGCGGTTCGGGGTGTGGAACAGCTGGTATATCGTACAGCGTGTCAGCATACGTTGCCATATAGAGTTGGGCACCAGCATGGGCAGAAGGCCCGCGAGCTGTGCTGGTCCGTCGGGGAGAACAGTGCGCATGAGCGCGCGGAAGAGGCAAGGAAGGCTGCTCGTGTCTTGACGGTGCCGAACGTGATATGCGTCGTGCGGATAGCGGCAACTCCCGGAATTGCTTGGCTCCTGGTCTCAGGGTACCATGACATCGCCTTCTACGGCTTCGTAGCCGCGGGTATTAGCGACGGTGAGGCACATATTTTGCCGCTGCGGCTGCTTGCGGCTTTGCACATCGCTGCTGCGACTCTCTGCGGCTGCTGCTCGCTTTATGATCGCTCTGAGTAAAAGATGGGCACTTGCGCAGGGCTGGACGGTTTCATCGCAAGGCGATTCGACCAAAGGAGCGTGCTCGGGTCTTATCTCGACCCGCTTGCCGACAAGCTCCTCATCAACTCGATGGCCGTCGCATGCATGGTACACTCTGGCCGTACCCACCGACTGATTGTTCTGCATATTCTCGTACCATTTCGTCCATGGGTTCTGAGAAAAATCCCTCGCGCGCGTGCAGATCGACGGGCTTGTGCACCCCGGGCTCGTGGCGCTGATGGCCCTGCGCGACGTCCTGCTGGTTGCAGGCGCTGCACACCTCGCGTTCCACGCACGCGTCGCGCGAGTCGTACGACCGGGTCTTGGTCTTCTAGATGGATCGCCGCTCCAAATCCGGGCGTCGCCGCTGTCCAAGTGCAACACGGCCCTGCAGCTCTCGCTCATCACGACGGCAATCGCAGGCGCTGCCTTCCCCGCCGCAGGCGCCCTCGCCACGCAAGTTCTCCCGCCGCTCACCGCACTCACAGCCACGACCACTGTTCTATCATTCGTTGACTACGTCCGCAACCCCGGAGTCGTGTAGCATCGTGCGGTGAGGGCCTCGCTGAGATCTAGAACTGGTTTGGTGGCTGCAGATTGTTGTGTAAGGCTATTGCCGGGTGGCACACCACTGTTTATAGCGACAGCTTTGTAATCACATCAACTCGCCGCGTGCGCGTAGTTCCCACGCGAGCAATCGGCGCTACCTAAGTGTGGCCTGAGCCTCTTGGAGCATGATTTCTGCAGTGCGGACATTTTCGAGCAGCACCCGCTTCGCCCCAAGCCGCACCTCAACCGCCAAGCGCATTGCTGTGGCCGCAGCTGTGCTGCTAGCCTCGCGCTGCGGCACTGGAAAGCCGCAGTCCCAAGCGGGAAGCGTGGGTAGTACAGGAGAGTCGCCGCGGGAGATACGGAGGAGGATTTGGGCGTCCTGCTCCATCGAGGAGCAGAGACTGCTACTCGTCCCCGGGCCTCCGCTTGCAGCTGTGAACTCTTCTTGCAGGAGCGCGACCAGCGCCCGCATCGCCCTCTCCTCGTGCGCCGGCGACAAAGGGCTACCACGATCTGCCTCTAGAATTCGCGGCCCGAGACCCAACACCTCAGCCCCATCGAGGGCATTCCAGCGCACCACTGCCGCCAGATTCCACGCAACCTCGGCCTCCCCATCTCCCTCTCCGGCGCTAAAAAGCTCAAACCCTTGCAGGGTGCCTACTGCGCCGTCCGGTAGCTCCTTGCCCATCGAGGCCATCACCTCGGCAACTTCTTCAAGTGTCGCGCACTCGGCGCCGTCGCGAGCATGTTTGCGCTGGCGGGCGCTGGCGGGGAGTGGAGTGGCGCGCGGGGCGTGTAGGGTGAAGGAGTCGGCGGAATGGCGCGCGGGCAGCGCGAAGCCGTACATGTCGAGTAGCTGCGCGTTCGACCTGCCGCGCCGAGCGGCCGCTCGCTCAGCGCACCGGGGCAGGCGAGATGGCGCTGGCACGAAGCAGGGCGGGCGGCGCTAGTATGGAGTGGGGGGCGGGGGGCATGGGGCGGGGCTGACCAGGGGCCGTAGTGGATCAGGACCTGTTCGCCCGCGCGGTACGCGCGCTGGGCCCGCACCTGGTAGTCGCGCGTCGCCCGCGCGAAACCGCACTCCGCGACCGACGGCTGCTCTGGTGAGTGGTTCAGCAGATCGAGGACCGGTACGAGCGCCCCCGCGCGCTCGTCGCCCAGCCGCGGGATCGCCGCGCGGTGCTCGAAGGAGCAGCTTCGCGTGCTGATTGTCGCAACCGCCCACACAAACAGCGCCACCCTAAAGCGCGGCTCCCCACTCCCGAGATCTTCCCTGCCTGAGAGCAGCTTCACAAGAGATTTATACTCTGCAACGATTTTTGCCCGCCGAGCACGCGCCGTGGCGACCTGTCGGCCGCCTGCAGCATCAGGACGCGTCTCCGGTGGCGCAGCAGACCCGAGGTGGGGCTCTTACTAGCGACGGAAGCTGCAGCTGCTCAACCTCTTCCTCCGTCCAGAACTCCACCGTATCATAGCTCGCTGGGATCGACTGCAGGAATGGGTACCAGCGTGACGCCGTACCCTTCTCCTGCTCCAGCAGCAAGTGAAGCGCGAGGATCTGCCGTTCGCTCAAGCTGGGGCCACCCGCTTACTGTCATCCCAGTGCAAGTGCATAGCACTGCTCGCACGCATCGTATGAAACAGTCGTTTTGGCAGTCTTCGGAAGTCACCTTATGCCTTGTTCCTCTGAGCGCGCTACGACGCTGCGGATCTCGTAGTCCTCCATCGCGGTGTCCAGCGACATCATCATCGCCTCCGGAATCTGGAGGACTATCTCACCCTCGCTGATGGCGCGTGTCGCGACCATTCCGCGGCAGTTAGACTCTGGGCAAAATGATGGGCTCACAGGACTGTCCTTGCGCATCCCGTGCTTGTGCGCCCACGCGAGGAGCTCGCCGATTGTCCCATCGACGCTCTGCGCCGCATCGCCACTCGCCCCCTTGCCCGCTGTGACGACGGGAGCTGGCGGCGCGGGGGCCATAGAGTATATAGTTCTGCTTGTCAGGAGCACCAGCAAGGAAAGAAGACGACTATCGCACGAACGCATGCGCACATCTCAGCATTCCCTTGGCCGGCATCGGAGTCTCTCGCCACAAAGTGTCCTCCAATTACACCATTTAGTATAGAACGACCCATCTCGGGGTATAAGCAAGGCTGTTCTCTGACCAGGGATGCTCACGCGAGTTCTCCTCCTGGGGGCCTGCCTGGCCTCCTCTTCTGCGTTCCTCGCGACTCCTTCCCTTTCTTCCCGTCACACCCTCCCAGCGTCGGCCACGAGCCTCCGTACGGGTCGCGCCGCGTCCATGAAGCGCAAGACCATGATGTCGTCGGTAGCCCCCGCATCATTGTTCCTGCGGGGGAACCACCAAAGGTCCAAAGTGTACCAAGACTGATGCGAATGAACACCACCGCTTTAACAGGTCGCTGTGCCGACGGCTGGCGCTGGTAAGGTGTCGCCGCAAGACGCCGGGCGGTACAAGGACTTTCTGACACCGGCGCAGAAGGCCGCCCTGGAGGAGACTGCTGCCAAGGTGCACACAGACATCACTCTCTGCAAGCTGCACATGCTGTTCCACCGCGTGTCTACAGAGGATGATGACTCCAGCGCAGGACCATTTGCTGCAAATTGCGATACGTGGGGGATAGCAGCTCGCACGGGTTCCTCATCAGCTGTGCAGGAACTCATAAAGGCGCGGCGGTGTTGCAGGTCGCGACTTTTGGAAAGGGTATCACCGCATGCGATGAGGGTCCTGGAACGATTGGTGATCGCTTCGAAAAGGTTGGCATTGTCAACACCGAGGAGAACCGGCGGTGGGCCCCTGCCCCCGCGAGCGTTGCCTTCCTCGTCCTGTTTCGCGCCGCCCGCGGCGCCGCACGAAGGTTCCTCGCCGCGGGCTATATGGGGCAGGCATCCGGTGCAGACAGCGTGGCGAAGAGGGGTGGGGTCTGAAGTTGGGTGTGGGCGGGCGACCCGGAGGCAGGCTGTACCGCCAGATGCTGTTCAGCGTTTCCAACGGCCCCGACTTTCTCTCGGCGGCGATCCTCGACCCGGAGACGCTGTACCAGAAGACCGACGAAGGCACGCCGTTCCCAGAGTTCCTCTCCAAGCGCGGGATCGTCCCGGGCGTCAAGCCGCACCTCAAGGTGTACCAGCTCCCGGGCTGCGCGCCCGGCGAGACCGTGATGCAGGGCCTCGACTCGCTCGCGGTCCGCGCCAAGGAGTACTATGAGGCCGGCGCGCGCTTCGCCAAGTGGCGCTCGCCGCTCACGATCGGCGCGGACGGCTGCATCTCTGACCTCGCGATCCGCACCAACATGGACGACCTGGCCCGCTACGCGCTTATTTGCCAGTCGGAGGGCCTCATGCCCATCGTCGAGCCCGACATCGTGCTCACCGGCGACTACGACCTCGAGACGGCGGTGCGCGTCAACGTCCAGGTCCAGGCGCACCTCTATAAGTCCATGCTCGACCATGGCGTGTACATGGAGGGTGCGACGCTCAAGCCCAACATGGTGAACCCGGGCAAGGCGTGCCAGAAGAAGTACTCTGCCGACGAGATCGGCCAGGCGACCGTGACGGTGCTACGCCGCGTGATGCCCGCGGCGATGAAGGGCGTTAACTTCCTCTCGGGTGGGCAGTCGCTCGAGAACGCGTCGGCGCGCCTCAACGCCATCAACAAGCACAAGGGCAACTCGCCGTGGAACCTCTCTTTCTCGTGGTCTCAGGCGCTGCAGCTCCCACTGTTGGAGCTGTGCAAGAAGAACCCGCCAGGCTCGCCGCTTCCGATTGCCGAGATGTCGGAGCTCCTCGAAAAGGAGCTTGCAATCGCTGGTGCTGCCGCCCGTGGAGAGTTCTCTCCGGCGGCCGGGCAGGGGGACCACGTGCCCAAGTAGGCCTCTGTCTTAGCGATCCCGCCGCCTCCGCGGTAGTCGAATAGTTTGGGGAGCCTCGGCGGCCTCCAAGCTAGGCTGTGGCAGCAACCATGACCAGCCAGCCATCTGACTTTCGGAAGCAAGAGATGATTCGCACGTTCTTAAAGAGAGGAAACACAGCACTGACCCCAGCCGGCACGCATCTATCGCCCGGCATGCTGTCGTGCCGCGTTCGTCTTGAGCTGGGCAGAGTAGTACAGGAGGCCTCGTAATCCCCGGCACGAAACCAGGTTCGTGCCGGGATCCTTCCATAAGTACTTTACGCAAGTACTTATCTATAGATATGTAAGACGCTCTAACCAGGTCACGTTGGTGAGCGTCTTACACATCTATATGAGTCAGAGTCCGGAAAGATCTCTGGGAGATATTTTCCCGGTTGCAACGACACGAGATTGCGGCCTAAGAGCCACCTATCCGCCATCAAGGCACCTAAAGCGAGGATGCGTCCCATTCCATAAGCCCATCCGTGTTCCCCTATTTGGCCTCATTTCGGTTGCAAGCACACAGGAGACAAAGAGACAACATGGCACGCCGCCTCTCTCTCGTCATCGCCGCACTATCGCTTGCCTTAGCTCCCGCGTGGTCCTTTTCGCCGATTGCTAGCCTCGTGCGCAGCCACCGATCGGGTACATCTCAGCGTGCCGTTGTCGCTCTGCGCTGTTCCCAAGAGCCTGATGTGGCCTCGCGTAAAATCGAGGGGATGTCCCGCCGCAACGCGCTCATCTCGATGGCGGGCCTTGGCGTTTTGGCGTTTTCTGGAATGGCTTCCGTCGCTGCCTCGCCCGTGAAGCCCGTGCAGTCGACGTCAGCTGAGCTCGAGGGCGTGTTGGATGGCAAGTCCGAGTGGCAAACGGTGCTCGATAACCGCCCTTCGGTCCGCGCTCGCAAGGAGCGCCTCCGCAACAAGGCTCATGCAACTTTTGTGGTTGCTGGACTGGACGTATGTGAGGGTTGTTCTGGCAGAGGCTGTGCGGGCTGCAAAGCTCCCTGATTCAAACTAGGGCCAAGGCCGTTCGATGGTGTGGTGTAAATAACTACTTCTGTTCATTTCGAATTTCGAAGCACTGCGCGCATGCTGGGTCCGAAGCTCCGTGGACGATGCACGCAAAGCTTGCACTCCCCTCCATTCTTGGAACACCACTCCACACGACTGGCGATGTCTAGCACTCACCAAGTAGAGGGAGATCGGGATTCCTTGCTCGTGACCGGGTGAAATGTTGCAGGCTCGCGACCGCTTCTGGCGTGGCATCATGTGTAGACTATGTTCATTAGAATTACAAAGGCCAAACCGGAGCACGCTCTTCCCACCCAATTTACCAGGGCGGAGCTCACGGAAGCAGTGCGGCGGCTCGGCCGGCCTTGCGACGCCTGGGGAGAGTCGGGAGGTCGTCGAAGCCTCCGAGTTCGAGGCCACCAGGAGGCGCGTCCGCAAGGTCCTCCTGCCACACGCGCCGTGCACCTCCGCTGCCAACTGGCGCGCCGTCCGCGGGGATCTTAGCGAAGTCACTTCGCCACGCGTCCGGGCTACGACTGCTTTGCTCCTCGGCGCGCTCCACAGCATAGAGGGTCTTGCCCGCGGCCCCGCGCTCGAAGGCTGCGGCCACCAGCACCGCGGCAACATCTTCGAGGTAGATTCCCGGGACCAGCGCGCCCCCGCTGTCTCGCTCGTTCAGTGCGATCATCGGAGGTCCTTCCCCTGTCCGCTGGCCACTCACTGGCGCGTCCGACTCGCCACCGGAAAGGAGCACTGGCTTGTCCAGGTCCGCCGCACTCGCCGGGAGGTTCCGCGCAAGCGCCACCGCTGCCATGATCTCCTTGAGCGGCGGCGCTCTCGCGCGGATCCCGGCACCGACGACGTCAGGCTCCGCGCGCGCGAGGACGGCGGGCGGAGTGTTGGTGCTTTTGTGCAGGATCTGGTACTCTGTCAGGGGAAACCCTGAGCCTTGGTCCTCGCCTAGCGCGGCCGCACGTGAGAGGTAGAATCCCGCAGAGAGGCCTTTGGCCCGAACAATCGAGTACTCGACGCCCGAATGCCGCACCACTCCTTCGCCGCGCCGCTTGTACTTGGCGGCACTGCGGAGCAAGTCGCCGAGCGGGAAGCCCTCCGGCGGCGGGTCAGTGCCGTCCGACGAGAAGTACACGACCCGTTTGAGCGAATCGCCGCCGTGCGCCTTTGCGAGTGCAATGAGGTTATCAATACCCTCCTCGTAGATGCGTCGCGTGTTTTCTGGGTCCTTGTAGCCCTGTGCGCCCGGACAGTAGATGATGCGCGTCACGCCCTGAACCACGGCAGGCGGAATCGAGGCCGGGTGGTTGAGATCGCCGCCGACCCACTCGATGTCCCTCCAGACGCTGGGAAGCTCATCGAGTGGGAGCACCTCATCAGGGTTGCGCGTCAACGCCCGGACTCTGTTCCCTTGCTTGAGCAACTGCGTCAAGACTGCAGCCCCGACCATGCTCTTCGCGCCGACAACGAGCACGGTCTCCGCGCGTGGCGATGACGCGGCAGCGACCTTCACTGGCGAGAGAGCAACAGATCCTGCCCCAGAGAGGGCTAGAAGTGCAGCACCCGCGAGGCTGGCAAAGGAACGGCGCGAGAGTTGCTCGCATTCGGCCAGCTTGTTACGGGGCTCCGCGCTGCACCGCAGTGCGGCGACGCCGCGTCGCGCGGCGTCGCGAGAAGGTACTGCGAAGGGGAGTGGGCTGAACGCCATCGCAGCATGGAGCTCTATGCAGAGCAGCAGAGTAACGGCAGCAGCGCGGCGCCCCATCGTCTTGCGCTCTAAGTGGTGACCCCGTCGTTGTGCGCTAGGTGTTTTGATTCCCTAAACACACACCGGAAGACACCGGTGTGTTGCAGCCCATGGCCTCGTTTTTGAGGCCATACCCTTGTTTACTACTGCTCGGCTGACATCTAAATTTCGTCTATTTTAAACAATGCGTCCATACGGTTCAGCGGGGGGTTTATATCCGCCCGCAGTTGCACATCGCCAGATCCAGTCGAAACCGAAGTGCCCGCCCGTCCACAGCCCCAGACAGGTGCATATTGTGCCCCGCCCTTCCCCCTCCCTCCTCATTTTACCTCAGTCTTGTGGGCTGGAGCCTGCTGGCCTCTACTCACTGGTTTGTGGTTATGGTTGTGCGCACACCTTGCCAAGTGCACGCGTTGTTGCAACACGTTTCGTAGACTGCGCTTTTTGGCGCGAAGAAATGTTGCGAGCGGGTTCGTCTTTGAGTGATACTGCTTGGTTCAGCTACTTCTCGGCCACCCTGCTTGCTTGGCGAGAGTTAGCGATAGATCTGCAAGGTGCGATTGCGCTAACGCCTGATCTCCTGTGGCAGTTCATCAAAGAAGAAATGGTTCGTCTTGCGATTCTCGCCTCCTTTGCCGGTTCCGCTGCTGCCTTCGCTCCCCTGCCACTAGCAGGACGTCCACTTCAAGATGTTTGTTCCGTTTCCAGGTACGAGGTCCCTCTCGAAGTAGGCCAGACAAAGCGGCAGAGCGCGTTCTCTGCGAGCGCGCGCTGAACATGTTGCATCGTTCGTTCCAGGGCTCCCACTCTGTCGATGATGCTTGATCTTCCACCGCCACCCATCAATCCGCCAGCACTCGCGGCCAAGCCGTTCCCCACTGCCGCTGTGTTCCTCGCTGACGTGCCGCTCTCGGCCGCCGAGGCGGAGGAGTACCAAGCGTACCTGCTGAAGGCCCAGCGCCTCAAGTCCGTATTCTCCACGGCGCTTGAAGCAATCCCGGCAGCGACGGCAGACGATAGCCAGGCGCCTGTCCCGGAGGCGACGGTGATGAAAGGTTTCAAGAACTTTCCCATCCCCGAGTGGGACGGAGTCTCGGAGCACAAGTCCGAGTACGTGAACCCTTTCGAACTTCGCCCGGTCAACAAGGCGAAGTAAGCGAGGACGTAACATCCTGCTCGAAGCTTGTACATGATATCGAGAGCCAGTATTGTGGTGACTGTTAGTGGTAAGTCCGCCAATTTACGCGAGAGCTTTCGCAAGAGCTTTTGCACGCGCGGGGCTAAAGAGCAAAGACCGCAAGTGAAGTGGTGAGAAACAGAAGGGGGTGGGACTTCATTCGTTTTGATTGAACGGTCTAGGCCTCCAAGGATTCCCTTCTCATTACGGCGGCGGTGGCACGGCTTTCTTTTTTGGCTTGCGAGGCGGCGGGGCCTCTGGTACGTCGCCGTCCTCGACTGCTGCGGCCTTGAGCGTCTTGGGTGGTGCAACCGGCTCCTCCGCGCCCGGCTCGCCGGCGGCCGCCGCGTCAGGCGCCTTGGGAGGGGCTTTCTTCTTTTTCGGGGGCAGCGCGGGCGCGGGCGCCGCGTCGGCCGCTGGCGCAGCATCCTGCGCAGGGGGCTCGACGGGAAGCTTTTTCTTGACCACCTTCTTCTTTGGTGGCAGCGGCTGGCTGTCTGCCCCGGCAGGCGCGCCGCCAGAGAGGGAGAGAGAGGCGAGGTCGATCGTGATGGGGTCGAGATAGCGCAGCTCAGGAGCATCTGACACCTCGAGCTGCTGCGTGTCTAGCGGCCAGCCGTCCGACCACCGTCCTTGCACGCGAGAACCATCTGCGAAGCAGTACAGCCCCATACCATCGGGGACACCCTTTTTCATGTCCCCGGAGTAGTGGTCCCCGTTTGGAAATGACCTCTTGCCCTGACCCGTGCCATCGGACTCGCCCTTGGTAAAGACACCCTTGATCGTGTTGCCATTCACCGCTACGTACAGGCCCTCGCCCTCGATTACACCATCCTGCACGCAGCCCTGGTACGACGCCTTGTCGCTCCATGAGATTGAGGCTGGTCCAGTCTGTTTGCCCTCCTTCCAAGACCCCTCATACTTCTCCCCACCTGCTGTCGTCAGGGTACCCTTGCCATGCCGCTTTCCCGACGCGAATTCCCCCACAAAGACGTCCCCGTTCGGCAGCCACTCCTGGCCTTCGCCATCCGGCTCGCCCCCCATGATCTCCCCTTCGTACACCAGCTCTCCTCGTGCTAGCTTCATCACAAATCTGCCCTTCCCCTCCGGCACCTACCAATCTTAGATGTCAACGATCAAAGTTCGCGTTTTATTGTTATCTAGATCAGGAAACGACTGCTGCGGATATGGCAAGAGGCTCGTGTGAATGCCGGATTTGCCGGGGCGGGGCTTGCACCCCTTTGAAGAAGCTGCCAACGTAGCTGTGCTGCGCCGCCTGAAAAGTACCTAGACCCCGCACAGGTTGGATTTCAATGACCAGCGATCTGATGACATGACCTGAAGGACGGTGACGCTGACAGAACGTTCAAGCACCGCGCGCAGGGAATGAACCCCGTGGCTACGTCAAGGCGTTTGTGTTTGTCCAGTAGAGCTAGTAGCGACTCTGGGCAAACAAATCTAAAGACTGTCCCAAGCTTCTGGGCGCTCGTCCGCAACAGTCGGATTCCCGGGAAGCCAATGCCGCACGCGGCTAAGTGCAAACTTGTCGGGCGCCAACTCGGATCGCACCTTTTCCGTGCATTTTCCCAGAGCGCCACTCCCCCTCGTAGGTGCTGCCATCTGGCCACTTGCAACGTCCCGAACCCTGCGGCACATCGCTACTGGGCTTGAGCTCGCCCTGGTACTGCCCACCGTCGGCGAGCGTTGCCTGATCAGCCATAGCTCACTCAAAACTCGCCACCTCCTGCCGAGCTTTGTTTTTTTATCTGTTGGGCCCGCCTCGAAACTGGGCCGCCAGCCCAGGCCGCCAAACCCGGTTTCGCCGACGGCGAGCCAGTAGGGGCCTATCTGCATGCATCACGCGTCGATCCGAGTGGCATCCTGTGTCCTTGTGCATTTAATTTTGTTCGTTCCGTCCTCAACTCCCCTTGCTGCTTCGCCGCTTCTGCCGCTCGGAGCCAAAGGCGCAAGTATGGCGACATCGCGCCGCACGCTCATCACGTTTGACATAGACGGGACGATCGTCCGACAGGCGGGGCCTGATGCTAATGCCATGCATACAAGAGCATTCGCACATGCCTTCAATGAGGTATTTGGGCTAGATGCCAGCATTGACGAAGTCAAGCATGCTGGCTCCACGGATCCGCTGATTCTGTGCAAGGTGCTCGCACACAGGGGTCTTAGTATTGAAAACGATGTCGGTCCGAAGCTCCCACAGCTGAAATCCGCAATGGTCAGCTACGCGGAGAAGCATCGGCAGAGCGCGGCGGAGGGCCTGGAGCTTCTTCCAGGCGTCAAGGAGCTGCTAGAGGAGCTCGCCGAGCGCCAAGACGTGAGGGTCGGGCTGGTGACGGGCAACCTGGAGCCGATCGCTTGGGCCAAAATGGACGCCCTCGGCATCCGTCATCTCTTCAGTAAGCCAGCCTTTGGAGGATTCGGGAGCGATTTCTGCTCCCTGAACCCAGACGATCCATCCGGCGACCGCGCTCAGCTTGTGCGCCGCGCCGCGGAGCGGTCGAGCGCCCTCCATCATCACCCTGCACGCGCCGACGCCCGCGCCCGCAGTCGCTGTCGCGTGTGGAGCTGTAGGCGGGGGAGGCGGCAGCAGCACCCGTCTTCGGTTTGCTCATAGCCGTGCGGACCACGCAGATGCCGAGAGGCGCATGGCTGGGGGTTTGAACGGCAGTGGCACATGGGAGACGCCCCTGCTGACGTGGAGGCTGCAGAGCGTGCGGGCGCTGGTGCAATTGCGGTTAGACATCAGATCTCGCTCTCGCCCTGCCGGTCTAGGCGCTCTCACCGCTTGCCTGCGGTGGCGCGTTGCCAGGTAACGACCGGGGTGTACTCGCGCGCCGAACTCGACCCGCTCTGCGATGCAGCGCGGGGCTCCCAGGTTCGCCCTGCACCGACGCTCTTCCTCCCACGCTCCCACTTTCCACGATAGCCGCGGCTTCGGCCGTCGATCTTGATCCCGAGCGTGCTTTTACCCCGCCTCAGCGCCAAGTTACAGCGGCTCGCCGCGAGTGTTTGTCGGTGCATCCGGCAGGTTCTGAGGCGAGCACTGAGCCCAGATGCGCACACCTCTCCAGCGCATGAGCCTCACGCGCACGCACCGGCGGCTGCATAGGTTCTTGCAGATCTCTCTTCCTTTGAGGAGAGCCTGGCGGCGCTTGGTCTGTCGCCCCGATCTACGGCGTGAAGCCTCGGGTTATGGCGGTGGCATGATATACAAGAAATGTTGAAAGCTCGGCCGCTCGGGTGGCGGCTCGCACCAACTCTCGCACCAATTGGCCGGCACAGAACGGCAAATCGCCATCGAAAGCTTTACATCAAACAGACATGGACACACCCATGCGAATCGCTCCGATGAGAGCCCGCGCCCTTCCTCTTCCTACAGAACGTCGAGACGGGGCTTGTCTAGCGCGACCAGCGCTAGACAGCCAGCGCTACGAGCCAGCGCTACGAGTCTGAGTCTCAGACCATAGGATGCAGGATGGCCGTGTGCAGGTCGCCCGAGCCGGTGCGGCCGATGTGGTCCGTCCCAGAGGAAGCGGGCCCATTTCCTGGACGGGGCGCCGGATTTGCATTTGGCGTCGGCGGGCCCACCTGATGCCCGGGCGGCGCCGGCGACACGTAGCCGACCTGGGCGTCGAGAACCTGCAGCCCCGCCAAGCTGCCGCGACCGCTCCAGGAGCCCTGCGGCGAGTGGAGCGGGAGCGTCGCCCCGAACGGCGAATCGGGCCTCGGCGTGCTGCTGTCAGAGCCTTTGTGCGGCCGGCTGCCGTTGACTTCCGCGGCGGCTTGAACGAGGTGCGCGATCTCAGTATGCACCGCGGAGAGGATACGGCGCTCCATGTCCTGCAATTGATACTTGATTTCTTCGGCCGAGTGCAGCAGCTGGCCGCCTGTCACAGGATGATGAAGCTCATGGTCTTTCTCTCCTTCCTCTCCCAGCAACTGGTCCACGCTCGCGATCAGTCACTTCCCTGCCTGCACAAGAGGGTGCGCGGTCCTTTTGCGCGCAGGGTGTACATAGGGTCGCGGCGGGCGGGGAAGCGTACAATCATTCGGACAATATCGAAGAATTCCTGCTTGCCGATGCTCAGCTTTTGCAAGTTTTGCTGTCGCTTACGGAATGATAGCGAGTTCTGTATATCCTTGCGGAGCGAGTGGACGTGTGCGGCTTTCCCCTGTTGGCGCTCCTCGTCGATCTCGTGCGCACGCCCGAGAAAACGATACAGGTCAGGGATCTCGAACTGACGGCCGACCCGCTGTAGGAACTGGACGAGCTCCTCGGGCTCAAGAAACCCGTTCCCGTTCCCGTCTAGCTCGTCGAAGAGCCGGTCACAACGTTGGCGCAGCTCCTGTCCACACCACCTTTACATCAGTCTGAAATCGCTCGAAGAGAATGTTGAAGGGGCCTCGCACTTTCTTAGTAAAGGATCGCCCGATCTGGAGATTCACGCGGAGACCGTCCTGCATTGACTGTTGCAGAATTTCTTTTCTGTAATTGCAGAGGATCAAGGCAGTCTGCCGTAGCCAGCGGCTCACTTCAGCACATCGCCTCCGCGAGCACATTCCACATTATCAAAACGTGCATCTTTATTGGTAAGTATCATACCCACGAGAGCATGATTCCTAAGAGAGTCATGCCAAGAACCCAGTTGATGCCGACAAGACCCTCCTTGACCACCTCCTCAGACTGCATTCAATGCTGAGAGTCAGCTCCTGCACCACACGCTGCACCAGTAGTGGCGCAAATACTCTCGACACCATACCAAAACACAAAAGCTTTGTCTACAGGGATGCACGACACCTTCGTAATAATTTCGTCCAACGATGGAGCGGATTGCGACCCAAGATACTTCTCCTGAATCATCAAACACACACCATCATACGCACATGACGTGTGGAGTAGTCAGAACTCGACTTCAGACAAAGGTGATTCCAATAAGGTTTTAGCCAGACAAGCGGGTTGAGAAGGATTTTAGCGCTCACCACGCGTTCTTTGTGTTCAAATTCGTGCACCCCATACATTACTTCCCTCTGGGAATTGTAAACGTCTGCCATAATCGGATTTCGGAATCGATTCGAAATTCTTGAGATTACCCAGACTAGTCTCCCTGTTCGCTTGTCCTTGTCTCGATCCGCAATGTCCTTGTCACTTAGCTGTGCCACAGAAAGTGGTTAGGATTCGTGCGATGGCAACGTGACGCAAGACTCCAAGCACGAGCGGGGCTGGTTCCAAAAAACGAACCGCCACGAATTTGCCGAAGTAGGAATGGTTCTGATTGGTCGTGAGCTGCTTGATCCGGTACACATCCTCCATCAGGGCGTCACAAGTCCCGTCCATCAATGCCTGCAAAGTTGTGCAGGGAATCGATATAGGCATATCAGATCTGAACCAAGTCTGAAAGGCCGAGAGCGCCATGCTGGCCCTGAAAATTTGGGCCAGTTGCTTTGAGCCGTGCGACAAGCACCTTGTAAGATTCCGTTGGGGATTGGTAGATATGCACTGGAGGAAGAATAGGAAACATCGAATGAATTGCGTCGGCACCTCCCTGTTGAGTGAGGCTTAGTACGTTAGAATCAATTCCTTCCACTACAGCACACAGACCCGTCATTGATAATCCTCCGAGAAATGAGAGCGCCATGAAAGAACCTGAAAATTCGTGGCGACTTTGAAAGTAGGTTCAAAATACTTCGCAGGATCCACCAATCCGAGATCACTGATGTGTGTCACTTTGTCATCCCCGATGAGTGATAGGCCCAGGTTGGAGTTCACTAGCGAAGAAGTCATTGCTGCACTGCACGACACACAAATTGTAAGAACGAATTTCCCTGGCACCAGAACATCCGATAGCTATCGCTGAGCATAATGAGCCCTAAGCCCCTATTAAAGGAAGTCATTTTGGAGCACGGAGATAGAAAGTACGTAAAAAGAGCAGCAGCAAATGTGCCGCAGAAGATCCAAATGGCTGTCACGAGCTTTCCAACTCTTGTTTTCTGCAATCAGAAATGATATCAGGACGCTGCGATGCACTGAGCACTAAAATATCTATCGAAACTAAAGCCCAATGCACGGAAGCAAGTGAGCCGAGTATCAGCTTGCGGATGGAGAGTCGAGGCACACCGGAACAATGTCGCCGTAACCAACAGTTGTCGCTGATTTGGGGCGTACAGTGAGGATACAGGATCATTTAGGTGTGAAATAAAGCGGGCAGCGCGGATTCGAACGACGCATTCACCATTGAGCGGAAAGCTTGGGCCTGTACCTGTTACCATTCCGAAGTACATGCCTTTCCAGACTCCATCGCCATAATGGCGGTTGACCATGGGATTGTGATTACGCTCAAGGATCCAGAATATATGCGCGAAGACCATCGTAAAATAAAGCAGGACGATGAAGGAGAAGACCGCCCACGAATCCAGGTTCGAGAAAGCGGCCTTTAGGACCAGGAGAAGACCCTGTGAAGCACCAACCGGTAAAAATGAGTTTGCTGTACCCTTGCCCGGTCAACTGAGCAAGCCGCGGATTGAGAGGCCAAATCTTACCACTTCATCTTTTCCCATGGGTAAGGATGGCATTTTCACTAGCGTGCCAACTTCAGATGAGTGGTACACTGGGCCGAAGTCCATGGAGTGGTACAGATCTTGAGATCCGTAAATGCCGCACATTGCCACGTCCAACTCGTCCGCCCTAATCTTGTCAAGCATCTGATTGGCAGGAAGAAATTCGATTTCTGGGGGCGATTCGCCAACAATCGCCTCCTTGACGGCATTGCCCGTGACCCTCGCTTTAAGCTCGTACCATGTCGCGTTCCAAAGGTCTGCGTCGGTCGAATGTCAGTGGCGTGACCGACGATAATCGTAGGAACTTCTGAAGCGTGCAAGACACGGGGTACAGGCGAGCGTCTGTTTGAGGAACTCACCGATGTCGAAACCTGTGCCGTCATCATCAACGAACGGCGGAAACCTGCACGACGCGCGAAGCATCAGCGCCAGCGCAATGTGGTGGACAATTCCTCAGAAAGTTCTTGGTATCGCGGCATGCGGCAAGGGCTGTGCACCCAGGCCTGCACGCTCCCACCCTGAGTGCTGGCCTTGGATTCGACATCGGGCGCCGCAGCACCGGGTGTCAAGCGCCCAGCCCAGCTCTCCTCGGGGATTTTATTTTCGACCCTGCTGTAGCTCTGAATCTTCAAAACGTCCTGGCATAAAAAATACTCAGCTCCCATCACATCGTAGGGGGATGAGAATTGACCCCGGGGACATGCGAGCAACGCCTGTGGGGCGCAGCTGGCTTGTAGTCGCGGGGTTTCTCCTCATCCTGTCCAGAGCAACAAACGAGCTTCAGCAGAATGCTTACGAGCAACTCCTCACTTGCACTTTTTCCTCGCTGCGGGTAAGGCAGTTTCTCGCGGCGGGTCGGCATCACGGAACGCCGCCGCCCCTCCGCGAAGTGCTTCGGCTCGAGGGAGGGGGCGAAAATGTGACGGCCGGGATTGATGGAGCCATCCCTGTGGAAACGGAGATGCCTCAGTTTGAGGCGAGATTCAGGATGGGCGAGGACGACCCCGCAGCTGGCGACCCCGTGAACCTGATGCCGCTCGGTGAGTTCATGGATGCGATGGAAAGGGGGATCCAGGAGCGCTCCAAAGCAGGATTTGGTCCTTCCAGCGTGGACAGAGGATCAAACCGGGTAAAAAACCCTGGCGTACCCAAATAGTCGCAGTCCTCGTGTGTAGCCACCGGTGTAGCCACGAATGCCGGGAATGCAACTCACCATGTGCCTTGGGTCCTTGGAAAAGGAAGCCGAGGGAAACGAGGTTGCGAACGGGGACGGGGAGACAGAGCGGTGTGACGACCAAGGAGCGGCGATGCGGGCACTTGAGCAAGCACTCTTGCTGCAGGCAGAGGGCGCGGCGGCAGAGGCAGAAGCGGCCCTGGCAGAGTTGGCCGCAGGAGACGGGCCTGTCGCTGATGACGCGGGTGCTGCACTGACCCAGACTGCCGATCCCATTTGATTCGATGGATTTTGCACCTAGCATATTATTGGCGACAGCGTGCCTGCTCCCGGCACGGTGTGTTTGGTGCGCGCCCAGAGCTCGGCACGCGCATTCCGGATTTTCTGCCGCCAACTCCCCCCTGCCTGCTGCATCTTGTACCTGAGAATGTTGCGGGTGTGCGTCACGTGGCAGCGCTGGCGCTGGCGCAAGCGATGGTGCAGGCAGGGCGGGTGCCCGAGGCGGGGGAGGTGGTGTGGCGCTCGCTGCAGCGCTCGCCGGGGCACGCGGGCCTGCTCTGCTGCCAGGCGGGGCTGCTGCTGCGCCTGCACGAGGACGCGGACGGGGCGGAGCGCGCGTACCGTAGGGCGCTTGGCGCCGAGCCGCGCCACGCAGACGCTCTCGCGCACTACGGCCTGTTGCTCGCCCAGCAGCGCCACGACTCAGGTGCTGCTCGGGACCCGCCCGGCGTCCTCCCGGCGCCGACGGGCTCTTTGGGCGCGAGGGATGAGAGGACCCTCTCATCGCACGGTTGCTGCAACCGATCGTGCGCTTGAGGATTCACTAGCGTGGACGGTGCAGGTCGCGCGCGCGGGCTGTTTGCGCGCGCGCTGGCGGTGGAGCCGCAGCACGCAGCGGCGCTGGGAGGCGCGGCGGCTCTTGCCGAGGACGTTGGCAACTTCACGGTGGCGCGCGTCCTCTACGAGAGGTCTCTCCCTCCTCGCACCGCCCGGCGCCGTCGCTGCCGCACGCCCCGCGCCGGTGCTCAGCTGCGCTATGTCCGAGCGCCTCGGGCGCATTTGGGCGCGGCGCGCTGAGGGAGAAGGTGCAGGGCGGCGGCAGCGGAGGGCCCGCGCCGCGCAATGCACCTCAGCAACCTCGGTCGATTCCAGTGGGAGGCGCTCGGCGACGCGCCCGCGGCGCGCGCGACGCTCGAGCGGGCGCTCGGGCTAGACGCGACGCACGTGCCCGCCCTGTGCAACGCCGCGCTCGTGCGCCTCGCCGCGCCCGTGCCGGGGGCCGCGGGCGCCGCGGAGCAGACGGAGGCGGAGCAGCTGTTGGATCGGGCGCTAGAGCTAGACCCGGGGCACGCACAGGCGCTCGCGGCGCTCGCGCGGCTGCTGCTCGCGCGCCGCAAATTTCTCCAGGCGCAGGATCTGCTCGAGCGCGCCCTCGCCGCGCCTGCCGCGCGCGCGGGCCCCGCGCGCGCCCGCCTGCTGCTCTCGTACGCCGACCTCCACCAGCGCCACACCGCTGACGTCGCTCGCGCCCTCGCCGCCTGCCGGTATGAGCCGGGCACCCCGCCGCGCGCCGCCGCCGCGGGCGGGCGGGCGGGTGCCCGGCGCTGAGGGCGCGGGTTTTCTCTCTTTGGCAGGGAGGCCTGCGAGGCAGCGCCAGGATGGGCCCCCGCTGTGTGGCGGAGAGGCGTGCTAGAGTGGGCGAGCGGCGAGGCGGCCGCGGCCGAGGCGTCCCTCCGCGACGCTGTGCGTCTCGCGCCACGTGTTGCCGAGCCACTCGTGCAACTCGCGCTCTTCACAGGTATCGTCCCGCGTGCCCACAGGGAGCCTCATCCAGCCGAGTGCGCGCCCCGCCGCACGGTGACGGCTGGGCGCACGGGGCGGCGACAGCGGAGGAGAAGGGGGACTTGGCCGCGGCGCAGAGGCTGGCGGCGCAGGCGCTGGCGCTGGAGCCGGGGCACGCCCTGGGCAAGGCCCTGCTTTCGCGGGTCGTGGAGGCGGCGGAACGTGAGGCCTCGGGCGGGGTGGCGGCAGCGCGCGCAGGCGAGGGCCCCGAGGAGGACGACTCGTGCCCCAGCTCTGGCGGCTGGCCCTCCTCGTGCGATCAGCAGCTGCTGGACTCCGGCGACGTCGGCGGTGGGGGTAGGGGTGAGGGGCCGCCACCGGCCGTGCAGTGCTAGCCGACAGCTCTTGGCAGCACGCGGCTGTGCCCTGTGCTGTACTCTCTCCCGCACCGCCCAACGCCGGCGCATCAGGGGTCGGGACGGCGTGTCCAGTTGTCGGTCCGCTTGGACATGGCCTTGAGGCACTTGGGCGAGCAGAGCGCGTAGCTGAACTTGGTGAAGGCCTCGTGCGTGTCGGGGAACCCTGCAGCGCTCCACGCACGTGAGTCGCGGCGCGCGTGCGACGCTGCTCGCGACGGTGACCTGGCCGGTTGGGGGGCTCGCAGTTGAGGGGCAGAACCGTTTCCGCATGCGTCGCAAAGCCAGAGCTTTGAGGCTTCTGGGGTGGGCGGGGGAGGCTGTTTGAAGCAGAGCAGGGCCAGCAAGTTGTGGCGCGTCATGGCGCCCAGGTCCGCGTCCGACACGCCCGCGCGGCGCAGCCGTGGCAGAAACCGTCGCGGGATGTGGGCGTGCCCCGCGCCGCCGCCGCGCGAGAGATGCATCTTGAGAA
>ENA-UOXV01002704-UOXV01002704.1-marine-metagenome-genome-assembly--contig:-NODE-2704-length-22883-cov-16.230331_pt1 | contig 22883 bp, 15 predicted proteins | sample MGYA00238165_ERZ766961 | MGnify/ENA primary metagenome ERZ766961 (study PRJEB28924, sample SAMN03173240) | marine metagenome | biome: Marine; feature: Water; material: Subsurface seawater | place: North...
GACGTCACTTCTCCCGGAAAGTAAACGCGCTAAACACACGCGTATAATGTTTGCGGGGGCGAGAACAATTGCCACGAGAACGACGACATCATCATCATCATCATCTAAACGCATCGCGACTCGCACCATTATTACGAGTACTGCCAAGAGATCTTCCTTCTTGCGCAAATCCTTTTCCTTCTTATTCCTGTGCAGTGCGTTTCCGTCGAGCGTGAAGTCGTCGTCGATATCGGAGTTTTCCATCATGGGTGACAGCGAGTACCCGGGGACGGCGGATGAACGATTGGAGACGTGCAAAAACCGAGCGAAATCGCTCACTTCGAATGAACTGTCCCAAGATTGGGAGGCGATTGTTCGCCCAAAGCTCTTATGGGCGGCCGGGTTGAGAGACCTCACGAACGTGGCACCGGGAAAGGGCAACACGGGCCACTGCTTTAACGATTTCAACCACGTGGACGCGACGACAATGTTGATGCAAACGGCGGATAACGAACACGACGGGTCGGTGAGAGGCATAGCGGTTGGAAATCAACTGGGCGAGGGGATTCGAGCGGCGAGTTTACCCGACGCCGGGCCCGGCGGGACGTGGTGCACGTGTTCGCTCGGCGCCAATCAAGAACCTCCGCACGACGTCGCGCACGTGCAATTCCAGTCTAAAATCGCGTGGAAACTCGTTTGGGTTCCAGGGGAATTGGGGGACTTTTCGAGGTTTGTTTTAGTCGACGACGCGGGGACTTCTTTAACCACCGGCGTCCCAACCGGGAACGTCCCCAATATCATGGAGCGAGAACACAATTTTCAAATGTTGAGAGGCGGCAGATACGCCGAGTGCGCGAAAGAGTACGAGAGTAATTCGGACGACTTTGGTGTTGGCCCCGGGTTTAGTGCCAGATAATACTAGAAGGAGAAGAAGGAGGGAAGGGGGCTTTGTTCTTCTGTGTCGTGCGACGACGCGTTTTGTAATTAAATATATACATGTACATGTACATCATCCGCTCTTCGCAAAGTCTTTTTACGTCACTTGTGTAATCAACTTGCGTCATAACTTTATCCACGAATAATTTACGAGACGACACCAATGCGTACGAGTATGACTCAAAGACTTTTGCTTTCCAAGCATCCGTTTTTGTCGCTCCCGTATTCTCGTCGTAAAGGTACTTCTTCAGGGAGACCACCACGAGGCGCAACGAAAGCGGCCGCAAAGGATGACGACGTAAACGACGAGACTTCTTCTTTTTCCCCGGGAAGTAATCTTTTGAGGACGAGCACCGGAGGAGGAGGAGTTGGCACGTATTACCAAACGGGCGATGTTATCAAAGAAGAGTACGTGGTGAAAGACTTACTCGGGACCGGTTCGTACGGGGAAACGTTGTTGTGCGAGCACTTGGTGGGAAACGTTAGAGAAGAGGTGGCTTTGAAAGTTTTACCTTGGGAAAGTTTGAAGAAAATGAGTGCTGGCGGAGGCGCGAATAATGACGCGTCGCCTTGGAAAGCGTTAGATTCGTTCGAGCGCGAATCGAAAGTTTTACAATCCATCGATTATGAGACGATACCGAAATACGTGGAGCACTTTGAGATTGAGAAAGGGACGAAGAGTGGAGATTTGGAGTTTGTGTTGGTGCAAAAAGTGGCGAAAGGCAAATCGTTGACGGAGTTGGTGGAAAGCGGAACGTGGCGCCCGTCCGAGCCGTTCGTGAAGAAGATGTTGGTACAACTGTTAGAAACGGTATCGTATTTAGAGACGCTCAGGCCGCCGGTGTGGCACAGAGATATTACGCCGAATAACGTCATCGTAGATATGGAGAACGAGACGATAAGTTTGGTGGATTTTGGTGCGGTCGCGGAGAGCGCCGTGTCCGGCGGAATGGAGATGACGAGAGTCGGTACTTCGGTCGGGACGTTTGGGTATGCCGCGCCTGAACAGTTACAAGGAAGAGTAGGAAAGAAGAGTGATCAATACGGAGTTGGGTCGACGATTTTGTTTGCCATGAGCGGGTGCCCGCCGAGCGCGTTCCCGAGCGAGAGATTAAAAATTGCATTCAGAGGGAGAGTGACTATCGACGATCGAGACATCGAAAGGTGTCTCGATATTCTATTAGAACCGTTGCCGGAGGACAGGTTTCGAAACGCCAAGGAGGCGTTAGAGTTGTTAGAAAGAGGCGCGCAAAGAAGAGAAGAGATGAAGAATAATAGCACTAGAAACGGTAGCACTAGCAGACAACAAGATAGGTATTACGACGACGAGTACTACCAGGAAGACGACGGGTACTACGACAACAGAGGACAATATTACGACCCGTACGATCCGTATTACGGTCGAACAACCTTCGGCGCTCCGGGGTTTAGCACGACGATATCCTCGGAACTAGAATCGAAACGACCGAATCGAAGGAAGAAACCGGCAAACACGAAAGTGCAAGTGTATCGAAACGAAGACACGAAAGAACTGGCAATTTTAATCCCTCCCGCGGGGTTCACCGGGAATAGCGCCATGTCAGGGGGCTTTGCGATAGCGTGGAACGCGTTCGTAGCCACGTGGACGGTTGGTGCCTTGGCATCTGGCGGAGCGTTCTTCGCGTTATTTTCCATCCCGTTCTGGCTCGCAGGCGGTCAAATGGGGAAGAGCTTCATCGACGAAACCTTTGAATCTGCGGAAATTTCCTTGACGGATACCGACTTTAACATCGTCACGAGGACGATCGGTAAAAAAGAATACGTGAATGATTCGGGGAGTATTGAGGACGTTTCCGGCGCGGAGGTCATCGTCGAGAGCATCACCAACGGGATTCCAAATTCAATCATTTCCATGGAAGTTGGCGCGAAGTCGTATAAGTTTGGACGCGGCTTAAAACCGGTAGAGTTAGATTTCGTGGCTGGTGAAATTAACGATTTCGTCGATAAGCGTTGACGTGATTGCACCGCTGCTGCTGCTGCTGCTACTACTGCTACTATTACAACTGATTTTACTTCTACTTCCAGGTACTACTACTGCTATATTGCTAATCTGAATCCGTATCGATGTTGTCCCATTTGGAATAATCCACCGCGCCTTTCCGTTCCTTCGCTCCTTTACCAATCTCATCCCACGGGCCGCCTTTCTTTTCAATCGCCCATTTGTAATACACTTTATTCGCGGGTAAATCGCGAGCGTCTTCTGTGGGCGAATCCACGCGGTAGTCGATGGTAATCTCGTCGCCTTTTTTGCCAACCTTTCGATTATTCGTAAATTTGTACGTCGCGACTGGTTTCTTCCTATCTCTCGCGACGTTTGCGTCATCGCCGTCGTGATTCAGAAACTGCGCAAACGTGACGCGATGAAACCCACCTTGCAATGGAAACGTCTGATTTGCCGTGGTAAACCCAAAGCGTTCTCTGATTCTATTTCGCATCGCTTCATCCAAATCGCCACTACCATTCTTACTTTTCTTGGGAGCTTCCTTCGTTAACCATCCGTGCGGGCACTGCGCCATTCGAAAGTGGCCTTGCAACAACTCGCTCAGTTGCGACACCGGTATTTCGATTGGCTTCGAATAATCGGCGGCGAGAAAAACGCCCACATCGTGAATTTGCGACGGCTGCAAACGCAACGGCGCGCACTCCTCTTCCACCAGCCAACTCAACAGTTCGTTCTCCACGGACTCGGAATCGCACGTAATCGCCACGGATCCCGGTTTCGCGGCGAGCGCGTCTTTCTTCGCGATTAAAATTTCCTCCCCCGGTTGAATATCTCTCAACGCGTAATACGTATCCGAGATGCAATCGTACTTCGCGTTCGCCAAATCCTCTTCTCCTCCTCTCACGAACTGTTCCGGCGCCAACTTCAGAAACGTCTGCGCGCTCGTCGGCACCGCTTGCTTCCGCCCGTCGCTATAAAACCGCTCCTTTAACAGTTCCAAATACACCTCTTTCACGTTGTATTCAAACTTTAACTTTTCAATCGCAACCATGCACATCCCGCCGAACGGCGCGCGTTGTTCTCTCCACGAGTGTTCAAAAATGCGCTCGTTCGCTTCGATTTTCCCTTCCGCGCGTACCCCTACCACGCCGCTTTTGTTGCTGAAACACACGGTCGTAATCTTCGTTTTCCCGCTCAAAACGAGCGTCTCTTTCGCGCGTTCAAACATCTCCCTAGATGCGGACACTGGTTTCGCCAGCGACGGTGCCAACGCGTCTAAACCAATCTCGTTTGCGTTGTTGTTGTTGCTCGAGCGCATGGGAACGAAGGTCTCCCCTTTTCTCTGCATCTCGATTTTCGTCTCCTCTAAGTGGTGCGCTAACTCTTCCAATTGGCGATTTCCTGTCGTTGGGTGGTCCATCGATTCTTCTGCGTCGTCTTTGTCTTCTCGTTCGTCGTCGTCGATGATGACGGCCATGTTTATTGTTTGTTTGTAGTACTCTTTGTTGTGGGGAAAAGCAAACGCTTTAGATGAAATTCTTCATTCCATCGAACACATTCGCGCGCGTTTTAGCACACCACTACTCTCACATTAAACACTCTAAATATGCCTCGAGGTTCGGGGAGAAAACACTCCAAAAATGCCGGGAACATGGGTTCGGAAAACCTCAACTACGCCGAACGCAAAGCGTTAGGTTTTGGCACCATCAAAGAACGCTTAGGGAAAGACACCGTGAAAGATTTCAACTGTTGCGCCTTGGGATTACACGTGTGCGCAGACCCGTACGCGACCGACGAAGGCGTTTTATACGAGCGAGAGTTTATAGTGAGGAACTTAATCGAACAGAAGAAATCGATCGAAAAGATGAAACTGAGTGTGGAGCGTTTGAAGATGCAAAGAAGCGAGGAGGAAAAGGAAAAGGAAGAGCACGCGAAAGCGAAAGAGATTAAGAAGTTTCACGCGCAAAATCACGGCGGAGGGAAGTACCAAGAGATGGACGACGTCTTCGACGATGGAGATGGAAAACAAATCGCAAAAAGATCCGAGTTTGGGTCAAAGTTCGATAAGGAACGCGCGGAGAGTTTGAACGAGTTCTGGACGAACACGGTGAGGACGAAGGAGAACGTCGCGGAAAGTAGTAGTAGCGGAATTAGCGCGAAGAAGAATAGTTTATACACGAAATGTCCTCAAACTGGGAAGAAGTTAAGAGCGAAAGACTTGACGAAAGTGAAGTGGACGAAAGCGACGGACGACGAATCCGTTTTCATTTGTCCGGTGACCATGAAGACGTTTACGAATAGCACGCCGATTGTTATTTTAAAACCAACCGGCGACGCGATTTCGAAAGAGGCGTACGATCTGGTGATTAAGAAAGAAGGCGCGTACGAAGGGAAGAAAGTAGATCCGAAGAAGGACGTGATTCATTTGCAAAGAGGAGGGACCGGGTTCGCCGCGAGCGGGACTCAGGTCGAGTCAAAGATTGAGACGATCATAGGCCAAGGATCGGGGAGAGCGGATATTCGCGGACAAAACGCATCCGCGCCAAGTCGGTTTGGTTTGCGCATGTAATTAATCATCTATTTCCAAATAATATAGCTTTCTCTCATTTCTTCTTCCTCTCTGCTGCTTTTTCTTCAAAGCCTTCTTCTGTGTCATCCTCATCTAAACGCTTCTTTTTTCTCCCCGCTATCTCGATTATTTGTCAAAATCGAGTTTATAGTAACGTCTTTTTTTAAAAATCCGAGAAAAAGAATTTGACCAAATCTCTGATCATCCACATTATTTTGTATCTAACAACTGTTCCCAAGATACATAAAAGTACACCCACTTATACACCGCGCGCGCAAAAGTAAACCCACCACACGCGCCGCTTATAGACGCACAAAGCAAAAACAGATTGTCTTCTTCCTCGTCGTCTTTATCGTCGTCGTTTGCATCATGGGAGGAGTAAGCAGAAGGCGTGGAGGTTTTCTTTCTTTCGCGCCTCGTTGTTTGCTGCTCCTCTGTTTCTTTGTCGTCCTCGTCTCGGGACAGCAGCAACGAGATGAAGAACAACAACGACGAGAGATGGAAGAAGATGAAGAAGTTATTTTGGGAGTGAACAACGACGCGATACGAAAAGCTTTGCGGGAGACGTTCCCGTCTGCGGATGACTTGGAAAGAGCGACTTTCTTGGCAGGAGAGATTCAAGAGGAGTTGAACGTGACCGATGCGGACGCGTTTGACGTGCAAACGTTCGCGGACGTCGAGGCGGATGGGTTGAGAGTCGTCACCGAGAGTTTCGTGGCGACGACTTTGCCCACGTCCGAGAATAACTACTCGATGAAGTTCGTCGCGGTGAGCGAACAGTTGACGCCGAACGCCTCGTACGGGGCAGTCGTGTGTGGTTTTGCGCACCCGGAGAAGTGCATGGGGTCTCCGATGATGGGCGGAGCGTACGATTACGACGAGTACACTTGCGGGAGAGCGGATATCGACGTGGCGGAAACGTCGCACTTTTGCGAATTAATCGCCGAAGGCGATACGAACGAGGACGGAGAAATCGTATTCATCGGAACGCCGAATCTGGTCTCGTTGCAAGAGATTCGAGGGAACGAGACTTCTTTGGAAGGCGACGACGACAGCGAAGGAAGCAAAGAACCACCGTTGCTGTTACACATCGCGCTCGTGAGATTGCCGCCGACGCCCGAAGAAGACCAAAAACAAACGCCGGCGAGAAAATTGCTCCAAGGTTTGGGCGGCGGTATCGGCTTCGGTGGCGGCATCGGCGGCCTCAATCGTTTCGGCGTTGGTGGTCTCGGTGTGAGCTCACTCGGTGGCATCAACAACATCGTCGCGCAAGATCCTCTGTTTCAAAGTGGTACCGCGCACCACGTCGCGTTCGCGCAACCGGGCTTTTCAGGTCTCAGAGGTTAATAATAAAAACACAACAGCGAGTTCATCGCGAGACGCGCATCTCGTTCTTTCTCAAATTTCATCATCGCGAATAAACATAAATAAAGGTGGTCAAACATTTTTTTTGTGAATATCAAATACAAAACGCGAAAAACTCTTCTTTTCTATTCTCATCATTCGCTTCTAAATGTTCTCGCAACTTCTCTTAAATGGTCGATTTGCATTCTCTCTTTCGTCCGTTGCATCATCTGCGCAACCATTTGGACTTGTACTTTCGGATCCTCGCACGCGGCGAGCTGTTCTTTCAATCGGTCGTCTTGCATGTCCATCACCGGCAACACGTCGCCTAGATATTTCTCCAACGCTTCTCTTGTCACGCCAATCTCTTCGTCCTTATCGAATTCCTCTTGCAACACCAACCTCACTTTCGATAACGCCATTTCATTGTTGCATTCCAAATCCTCCGCCGTGAACATCCCCATGACTTCCTGCGCGAATTCGAGCACCTTCTTCGCGTACGGCGCTCGAATTTTTTGCAACTCTTTCAAAAGCACGTCGTATATCGCTCGTAAAATCAAAATAATCTCCTCGTCTTGGCCTTGCTGAATGTTCCCGTCTAGTATAACTCTCGCCGCTTCCACCACCCCGGCTGTGATTAACCCGTTCTTTGCCATCAAATCTGCTTTTTCTTGAATCTCGTCACCCGTTTCGCAATCCAAAAGTTCCACCACGATGGCGTAATCTTCCGGAGGGATATCTTCCGCTTTCTTTTCTCCTCCATCTTCTCCCCGGGAAGAACTGCTATCGCTGCTGCTCGAAAACACTTTAAGCATCTTTGTTGTCTTCTTTATCACGCTACGACTACGACTACTGCTGCTCCTAAAACAACGCGCGCTTCTCTTCGAATAATAATAATCTTTTTGATGACGCAGATTAAAAAGATGAAACGACGACGACGACGTTGTTGGTGTCATCAGCGCTGCACGCAAAGACGACGAGGACATTTTTTGTAACCCTCTCTGCGTATCTCTGTCTTTGTTCTCTCGATCTCTCTCACTTATGCTCAGTTTTCTTATATCTTCGTTTTTCTCGTCTCTCTCTCTCTGCGGAGTAGAGTATAAACGAGAGCTAGCGAGAGAGGTGGGATGTTGTGTGATGGTTTATCCGAAATTGTTGTCAAAATATTTTTTTGTCAAGAGAGAGACTTGAACGCATTCCGAGGACGAATCACAAATTTTTTTTTTGCAAAAAACAGACCAAAAAAACAACGACACGTGATAAATTAATTTTGAGCAAAAAAAAAAGTTTCTCCTCTCTCTGTGAGATGCACTACTACTTTTAATAAGAGAGAATAGAAGAAGAGAAGAAATCGAGAGAGGAAAAAGAGATGTCCTTTACGACGAATTCTTTTTTATCGTCGTCGCACTCCTCTTCGTCTTCGTGTTGTCGATTATTCAGTCGTCGTTTATTACGTCTTCTTCGAGATGATGATGATTTTGTGCATCGCAGACGACGACATCAAAGTCGGATTGTAAGAGTGGGAAAAGAAACGACAAAGTCTCCTCCTCCGCCTCCGACGAGAGAACAGCCGAAGAAGAAGAAAACAAAGAAAATAAAGAAAATAAGAGAGGTGGATTTCAGCGGGAACGCGAGGAACGATGAATTCGTCCCCGCGTTCTTCTCATCAGAAGAAGAAGAAGAAGAGATGAGGAATGTTTTTAACGAGGCGGAAACAACAACAACACCTGCGACGACGACGACGAGAAAAGTGAAAATGGCGAAACGACAACCGAGTTTGAATAATGACGATGAGAACATCGATAACAGTTCTTCTTCTTCTTCTTCCTCGTCGTTTACGTCGCAGTTTCGAGCGCAGTTTAAGCGAATATTCCTTCCGGACGGGTTCCCGAACACGGTTTCGAGAGACTATTTGCCTTGGCTGAAATGGCAAATGCTTTCGTTATTTTTTCGCGACGTTTTGGAAGTGCTCTCGGCGCAGTCGTTATTGGTTGCAGTCGGGATGGACGTGAATCAAGCGAACGCGGCGGCACCCGTGGCAGGGGCGGCGAAGTGGGTGTTGAAAGACGGGACCGGCGGTTTAGCGACGTTAGCGTTGGGGGCGCTGAATACGAAAAAGTTTGACGAGAATCCAAAATTCTTTTGGTCGACGGCGAATTCATTGGAAGACGTGTCTCGGGCGATGGAGTTGTTGACGCCGCTGTTTCCGTCGCATTTTTTGTTGATTGCAGGAACCGCGACGTTTGTGAGAAGTGCCGCGTTGACGGGGAGATCGTCGCTCATCAACGGGACGTTCATGACGCATTTCTCTCGAAACGAAAACGCCGGAGATATACGGACGAAATTAGAAGTACAAGGACGATGGTTACAAATCGCCGCGTTGCCGGTTGGCATCGCGCTTTTCAGAGCCGTCACGAACGGGTTAGAGTTGGATTTTGCGACGAACAGTTTAGGCCAAGAGATGAAAGGCGTGACGGTGGGCGTAGCCACGTACGGTTCCATGCTCTTCGCGCACTCGTTTTGTTGCTACATGGCGGCGAAAAGCTTGAATTTTGAGACGTTGAGTCGTAAACGCGCGTTGATTCAAGCCAAAACGTTTGTGGAATCGAACGGTAAAAACGTTTTGTCCGTCGAAGAAGTCAGCGACGTCGAAGGGGTCTGGTGGAGCAAAGAGGAAAAGTACTTAAAAGCGTGTAAATTAGGAGTCGCGCCGGACGTCGTTTCCGGCAACGATTGGGAGGCGTTTGAAAGAGTGAGAGAGAATGTTTTCGCGAACGAAAACTTTGTCGCCAACGTCGTTCGAGACCTAACGAGGACGACGAAAGAAGATAACAATAATACTGATGATGATATCATCGTCGCGTGCATGCTCACCAACGACGCGGGCGTGCGAGACGTTTTGAGCGCGTCTTTGGTTGTCTCCAAACTGATGATGACGATGAAACAACAACAACAAAATAGCGTTATGTCGTTGCTCAAAGACGCGCTTTTGTTCGCCAAGGCAAACGTCGAATCGTTTGAACTCCAACTGAAAGAGACCGGATTTCGCGTGGACGTAATACAAACCGGAGACGCGCCGAGGTTTGAAATCGTTGAAAATGATGATGATATACTCTGACTTTATCCTGTGCTGTAGTAGTCATAGTAGTAGTAATAGTAGTAGTTTAGAGTAAAAAAAAGAGTGTACAAAACAAATGCCTTACCACTTGGCCAAATCAGCAATGCTATATTAATGCTGATTACAGGGGTCGAACCTGTGATCGTTTGCTCATTCGCGTTCTTCATCGAATATCGTTTTGAGTGTATCTAGCTTAGGGTTTAGTAATACATTTATAAAAATCAAGTTTTTGTTAAAGTAACCCTAAACCCAAGTGTTATCCAAACTCAGCAGCCGCTTCGTCTTCATACAAAGATGACGACTGCTGCTGCTCTGGCCCGCACGGCCTCGCTCGCTTCTTCTTCTCATAACGATACCGTTGTTATGAACAACAACACCAACGGAGGAGGAGGACGAAAACTGCTCGCGAGAGGAACACGACTCAGAGAAAGAAGACAAAGACGGAGAAGAAGAGATGTTACGATTTCCCCGTCGTCATCCCTCTCTGCTGACTCCGCATCCTCATCATCATCATCGCAATCGGGAACAACGAACGATGAATTCATCCCGCAATCGTACTGGGTGGCGGAGTCACAAACGCAATTCATCGCCGAAACAAAACTGCCGACGGATAAAGGCTTTTACCGCTTGCGAGGCTACCGCCATCGCGGGCCGAAAACGCACGTGATTACCGAACCCACGTGCATGATTTACGGGAACGTGGAAGGCTTGGAAAACGTGCCGGTGAGAGTACACGACGCGTGCTTTACGAGCGAAGTTTTAGGGTCGTTAAAGTGCGATTGCAAACAACAGTTAGATATGGCGTTGGAATACATACGGGATAACGAGTTAGGGGTGGTGATTTACTTAGAGCAGGAAGGGAGAGGGATTGGATTGGCGAATAAGATTGCGGCGTATAAAGTGCAAGAGAGCGGCGCCGATACCGTGGACGCGAATAGAAAGTTGGGATTACCGGACGATATACGGGAGTACAGCGCGGTCAGGAATATTGTGGATGATTTGAACATCAAGAGCGTGGCGCTGATGACGAATAACCCGAGAAAGATTAACGAATTAGAAAAGGAAGGGGTAAACGTGACGTCGAGAATTCCGTGCGTGACGAAAGCGAATTTGTTTTCGGAGAAGTATTTAGAGGCGAAAGAGAGAAGGATGTCGCACGTGTTGAACGATAGTTGGAGGTATTTCGATAACGCCGGTCAAGTGTTCGAGTCGAAAGACGAGGCAGACGCGAAAGGTGATTTCTCCGATTACAGCATGACGTGGGACGAAGAAGACGAGTTAGGGAACATCGCGGCTAAAGGAATCCATTGATAATAAAAAACGAACCGATACCGCATCATTTGTTACCGCATTTACTATCTACTACTACTACTACTACTCGGTTACTTCTACTACTAGGTACTACTAAAAAAACATCATATCATCAAAGAATTTCCAACACGGCTGACCGTAACTCGCAATTCTCGTAATCTCTCCGCATGTACTCCTCGAACGCGTCGCCGTCTTCCGGCAAATACTGGACAACTTTTACGTTGTTTGTTTTGTCTTCTCGATCGTCGAATACTTGCTCCGACCCTCCCATGTGATACTCGAACTTTTCTTGCGTGTGACCGTAATTAAACACGCAGCGAAGAAACGCCGAGTGCGAACTGACGATAATCTCTTCTTCTGTATCTGCTTTTTTCTCGACCACCCATTCGAAGAATTTCCTCGCCCTATCCGCGCACTTATACAAGGAAGCGCTCTCTCTGTGCATCGTGTGCTCTTCCTCGGATCCGCACCTCTCGATCCAATACTGCCACAAAGGATCTTCCTCGTCGTTTTCCAACCGAGAGAAATCCACGCTCGCGCCAAACTCTTCCTTCAACTCTGACGTCGTCCTCCGAATATCGCACTGATAGTTGACCGTTTCCCGCAACTCCTCTAAAGCGACGTATTTTTCCGTAATCATGTGCGACTCTTTATCGAAACATAAACGCGCGGTTTGCACGCACCTCGTCATCGGTGACGTCGCCACCGTCATCTTCTTCTTTGATGACTTTGATTCCAACAACAAAGGCTGCGCTTTCGCCAACTTCTCGCACTGCTGTATACCAAAATCCGTCAATCTCGCGTCCTTATGTTTCGGATCGTTGTATTCTCTGGAAACGTTGTGCGTCCCTTCCGCGTGGCGTAAGAAATGTAAAGTCACGTATCTCGCCTTTCTATTCATGCCGTGCTTTTCTTTCGGTCGCAACGTAAACGTTTTACTTTTCGTAGCATTCTTTTTCTCCTTCTTCCCGTTGTTCACATCGTCATCACTCTTCTCATTAAAAGTGGTTTTGGTGGTCATCACCGCGTTGTTTTCGGATATATTTTGTGCCGCTGAAACGCTTCGCGGTAAAAGCGTCCTCTTCCTCGAGAGGAGGAACGCGTTTTTTCTCGAGTAGTAGTGGTAATGAGAGTAGTCGCAGTATACGCGTCTGAATGATGATGATGATGACGAGAAAGACGATATCTTCATCACCCCATGCATCTTTTCTGTGAGGGAAAGAAAAAACGACAAAAAATCGAAAAATTTGAAAGAGAAGAGCTTTTTCAGGCGAAAAGAAGCGCTTGCTTAAAAAAACACAAGAAGGAGAGCCACAAACGCTCGAAAAAGAAGACCACTAGAGAGAGAAAGGCGCGAAAAGCCCCTCACACATACTAGAACGCACATCATCATCGCATCATGGCACCATCTAAAAAAGGAGGCAAGAAAGAATCGAAAACGGGCGCCGCCGTGCGCGTTTTGGACGACGACGAGGAGGATAAGATTCAGGTACTGTTGTTGTTGTTGTTGTTGTTGTTATTATAAGTTGTTTTTCTTCTTCTTCGTCGATCCGAGAGCGATGAGATGATGATTCGTTTTTTTTTCGACGGCCCTTTCTTTTCTTTCTTTTTGCGGCGGCGTGATGCGATGTGTTTTTATCCTCATCGTCATTCTTGAAAGCATTAGTATTCGTGCACTCACCACCACCACCAATGTACTCGCTCTTTAAAATATCAGGTTTCACCGGAACAACGCAAACTCGCTTTGGAACACAAATCGAACGGGAACGCCGCGTTCACGAAGAAAAAGTTTTACGAAGCGGCTTCGGAATTTACCAAAGCCATCGATCAAGACCCGTACGACCACGTGTTTTACTCGAACAGATCCGCGTGTTACGCCGCGTTGGACCAACACTCGAAAGCGTGCGCGGACGCGCGAAGATGCGTGGAATTGAAACCAGACTTTGTGAAAGGGTACTCTCGATTAGGTTTTGCCTTGTACAAGTCAGGATTCTTCCACGATTCTATCCACGCGTATACGCAAGGGCTCACGTTGGACCCGAAGAACTTGGCGTTGATGGAAGGCATGGGCGAAGCCAAGTTGGCGCAAAAGAAGAAGATTGAAGAAGCCAAGTTGGCATCGAAGATGAACAACGCGACTTTGGACGAATACGTCATCGGTATCGATTTAGGTACGACGTACTCGTGCGTTTCCGTGTGGAAGGATGGCGAGGCGCACGTCTTGTCCAACGCCGAAGGCGACAGAACGACCGCGTCGTGGGTTTCCTTCACCGAAGCCGGCAGAGTTGTCGGTGAATCCGCCAAAAGGCAAGCCGCGCAAAACCCAAAGAACACTTTGTTCAACATCAAGAGAATTATCGGGAGACAGTTCTCGGAGATTGGCGAGGATATTAAGCACATGCCGTTTGAGATCAAGGAAGGTCCGGGAGGTAAGCCGATCATCGTCGTCGAAGACCCGACCCAAAACAACGAAAAGAAGGAATTTGCCCCGGAGCAAATCTCCGCGATGGTTTTGCAAAAGATGAAAGCCACGGCCGAAGGCCAGTTGGGTTGCGTCATCAACAAGGCGGTCATCACCGTCCCGGCGTACTTTTCCGACGCGCAAAGAAGACAAACCAAGGACGCCGGCCAAATCGCCGGCTTGGAAGTTTTGAGAATCATCAACGAGCCGACCGCGGCGGCGTTGGCGTACGGTTTGGATAAGAGAGAAGGCGACGATGGTGAAATCATTAAAGATCAAACTATTTTGGTCTTTGATTTGGGTGGTGGTACCTTTGACGTTTCCTTGTTGCACTTGCAAGACGGCGTCTTTGAAGTGTTGGCGACGGCTGGCGACACCCACTTGGGCGGCGAAGATTTCGACGAATCCTTGATGGCGCACGTCCAAAAGACGTACCCGAACGCGGACTCCATCTTCAACGACGACAAGTCCAAACGCAAGTTGAGAACCGCGTGCGAAAAAGCCAAGAGAGAGTTGTCCATCACGCAATCCGCCAAGTTGGAATGCTTCGTCGGCGAACACGAGGTGAACATGACCATCTCAAGAGACGAATTCAACAAGGTGAACGAGGCGACTTTCCAAAGATGCTTGGAAGCAGTCAAGAGAGTCTTGGCCGATGCTGGCAGAGACAAATCATTGGTGAACGAAATTGTTTTGGTTGGCGGTTCCACTCGCGTCCCGAGAGTCCAAGAGATTTTGACGGAATACTTCGACGGCAAGCCGTTGAACAAATCCGTGCACCCGGACGAAGCCGTCGCGTACGGCGCCGCCGTGCAAGGTGCCATCTTGGCCGGCGTCCGCGACAAGCAAACCTCCAAGGTTTTGTTGATGGACGTTGTCCCGTTATCTTTGGGCGTCGAGTGCGAAGGCAGACACTTTGCGAAAGTCGTCAACAGAAACACCTCCATCCCGTGCAAAAAGAAGTCCGAGTTCACCACGGTGTACGACAACCAAACGGAAATCGACGTCAGAATCTTCGAGGGTGAACGCATGTCCACGGACGGCAACCACTTATTGGGCGAGTTCCAAATCACCGGCATCGAAAAAGCCGAACAAGGCGTCCCCAAAATCGACGTTACTTTCGAAGTCAACACCAACGGTTTGTTGACGGTAACCGCGAGAGATCGCGTCACCGGCTCCGAAGCGAACGTGTCTTTGCAACACGACAGAGGACGTTTGACGCCGGAAGAAATCGAAAGAATGTGCGCCGAAGCCGAAGCTATGAGAGAGGAGGACGAAATGTTGCAAAAGCAACGCGAAATCGACGGCTACATGGATTAATAATAATAAATAGAGATTAATTGATTGTTGCAGCGAGAGAGAGAGATGAAGAGAGTCAGAGAGAGATTTTTATTTAGCTTTATAAAGAAGAAGAAGACAGAGAAGGGATTTTATTAATACATATTATTACACACAACGTATATACCAAGCACTGAACCGATAATGAAACACTTCTGACTTCTGCGTAAGCGCTCGACGACGACAACGAAGTCTCAGACGTTTTTTGTTCTCAAGAAGGCAACACGAGAAGCCAAAATTCGCCATAAAAAATTGCGCTTTATACGTTATACTAAAATGGCAGAAAACGCGAGCAAAGGAGGATCGGGCGGAGGATTCTTCGGCCGACTGACCTCGTTCGGCGGTGGCAACGCAGGGGTGCGTTCTTTGTATCGTTTTTGTCTTCTTTTCAAACTCTTCTTTGTGGTTTCGTTCGTAAACGTTTTGATTCGAAATCCGCTTTTTTCCCCCCGCGTTGATGCATTCTCGCGACGCGCAAAACAGCGCGAGATGGTGGTCGTTCTCTTCACATCGGGACGCGTCTGACCGCTCTCTCTCTTTTTCTCGAACAACAACTTTAACTCAAACAGAACGAACCGAGGAAGAAAGTGACCAAAGCGAAACTGGGGAACGACTCTGAATTTTACTACGACGAGACGCTCAAAGCGTGGGTGGACGGCTCCGATCCGAACGGGAAAGATGTGGCGAGACAAGCCGTCGGGAGTATCGGAGGACCGCCACCGATGATGACGATGCATAGTAGCAGTAATATCAATGGTGGTGGGAATGCGACGAATGCAAGCGTAGGAGGAGGACAGCAAGCACAGCAGCAACACGTGTCTTTTGAGAAGGGAAATCAGCAACACGAACGAGTGGATGCGTTTTCGCGAGAAAGCGACCCGCGGAATCCGAATCAGCAGCTGCAACACCAAAACTACCACCAAAACTACCACCAAAACTTTAGCAGTAATAACAATGATGCGATGCAGCAGCAGCAGCAACATTCGCGCGAGGACGAGGAGCCTGCTGGGACGTCGTCTGCGTTGAATTCGAATGAACCGCCGCCGATGCCGCGAGCGAGTAGTTTCGTGGCGAGGCAAAGCGACGTTCGCAGCCGATACGTGGATGTTTTCAATCCGACGGGTGGGGATACGAGCGATGGTGGTAGTGGTGGTGGTGGCGCTCAAAGTTTATCGGGAAGTGCGGCGGATGTAGCGTCTTTTTTACCGCCGCCGATTGCCGTGGCAAAGCCGCAAAAGTTTTTCGTTCCCGGGCCGAGCGCGAAGGACGAGGACGAAGCGAAGAACGAAGGTAAATTAGAAAGCGAATCGCCGCATTACGTAGAGAATCAGCAAGTGCTCTCGCCGACGAAAAGAGAAAGTCCTCATCACAGTAGCAGCAACAACAACGATAGCAATACTTTTACTAGCGATGGTGAACATCATCATCATCATCATCACCAGGAGCAGCAACAACACCTCACTCATTTTAAACCGGGCTCGCCGGCGGTTCCAGAGAATGAAGTTTTGAATTATCCTCCGCCTGGAGAACACCATCAGAATGGAATGATATCGAATACTAGCGAACAACAACAACAACAACAACAACAACCGATGTATGACCAGTGGGGAAATCTCATAGAGCAACAGCTGCCTCCGCAACCTCCATCCGCCACGGGATCTATGCGAAGCGATGGGCACGAATCGACGAGTCAGTTCGACGCATACATCGATCAGAATAATCAGTATCCGTCGAGTTACGATCAACCACTTCACGAACAAACGCAGCAACAACACGTCGATTACGAGGACGACGACGATTACTTGCGTCCTCCGCAACAAATGGAACAACAACAACAACAACAACAACAACAACACCAACAAAACTATTCGGAATCTCCTGGACGAAACAGCGACGGGTATGATTTTGCTCCGCCATCACCTCGAATTAGCGAGGGCGGTACCGTTAATACTACTGCCGCCAATAACAATAGCGCGAATACTGCATTCATGCCGCCTTCTTCTTCGGATGGTTTCGCGCAAAACGACTACGATTTCAGCAACGAAATAATGCCGTCGGCGCCACACGACGAGAATAAAGGCAACGATGAAAACATGAACGACTACGACTACGTCGACTACAACGACGGCAACGACAACGGAAATGAAGGAGACCACGACAATGCGGGGGAAGATCAACCGCCGTTCAACCCGGACGATTACCCGGGATGGGTATTAGACGAAGCCTCAGGCGCGTGGTATTATGCCGGCGATGGCGAGGAAGAAGGCGAATACGTCGAAGGCGAAGGCGAAGAATACGAGTACGACACGACGGGTTGGATCGAACGCGAAGTCTACGACGACGTCGCCGCGAAACTTGCAAACGCAGAGGTTACAATTAGCGATAAAAACGTCGAAATCGACGCGGTAAAGAACGAGAACGAAAATCTCAAGTTGAAGCAGGCTGACGCGGCCACGGATTTAGAGCAAGCGGAAAGAGAAGTCGCAGAGTTGAAGTTAAAGGTTGAGCAGTTACAGAACCAGCGCGACGCAGAGTTGACGGCAGAGCAGGTGGTCGAAGCCGAGGAGCGAGGGTACAAGCGAGGCTACGATGAAGCGACCAAGCACTTCGAGGAGGAGATGAACGACTTGTTGATGTGCTTGGGTCAAAGCGAAAGGGCGTGCGATCGTTTGAAGGAAAAGTTGGCCGAAACGGGCGCCGATGTCGACGCGATACTCGAAGAGTTAGAAGCCGAAGAAGACGAAGAGTTGAACAGATTGTTTGCGCAAGCAGCAAGTGTGGAAGAGAAAGCGGAAGTATCGGCGGAAGAAGAGCAAGCGACACCGCCGCAAAGTCCTACTTCTGCGAGGAAAAAGAACAACGTTCTGGGCGACCTCGAATTTCCAGACGCGCCGGATTCTCCCTTCGTTGGTGCCGATTCCACGACGGAAGATAGAGACGACGACGATAACGACGACGACGACGACAACGAAAAAACCAAGGAAGATGAAGAAGAAGAGGAGATGGAAGATGCCGAGGACAGCGCTTTTGTCATTCCAAACGCGCCGGCGGGCGTCTCGGAATCGGACGTTTCCGCGTTCTTTGCCGATTTCCATCTTCCCACGCCGCCTCGCGGGCAAGGCATTGCCGACTCAAACAAACTGGAAGAAAACGAAGATATAAACAGCGGAGATCAGGAAGGGGGAGAAGAAAAGAAGCACTTAAATTTTGAAGACGCAAAGGGAGACGAGGCGGAGGAAGAAAAAGAAAACGACGGCGACGCCACGGAATCGGACAGAGAACAAGAAGAAGCTCTGACGGAAATTCAGCTGTAATTTTAGAAGCAAATAGAGATAGCCACTACATTGAAAATAGCTGCTCACAACATTCTTATTTATACACTATCACATTGTCATTAAAATGGCACCGGCTGGGCAGGATCCACCCCGTTTGATTCGCGAAACTGTTTCCTCTCTTCCTCGCTCATCTTTTCGTATTGCTCCATCGCGGTTTTCCTGTCTTGCTCCAACCTCTCCTCGACTTCCTCCGTCGTCAAATCGTAACAATACTCGTGATATGTCCTCAACGGAGAGACTTGCCCTCTTCCACCAATCTCGAGATTGGTCTCGATCGCTTTTATTCTCATCAACTTTACGCATTCCTCGTGTTTCGATTGTAACGCCCAATCCACGGGCGCCTTGGACCACAAATCTCTCACCTCTAACTTCGCCCCTCTCTCTAACAAAAACTTCACGCACGCGACTCGCCCAAACCCAGCCGCGAAATGTAACGGCGTCCTCCCCGCCGGGTCCAACGCGTTCACTTTGTCGTCGTCATCCTTTGATAAAATCAATCTTCTCATTCCGTCGAGATCTCCTGTTCTCGCCATCTCGTGCAAATCCGGTGCCTCGAACAAGCGGTGCGCCTCCTGGCCTTCCACCATCGCGCGACACTCGTTCGTTCGTAACGTTCGCATCGACCATTTTGTCATGTTATTAGATTTTGTGTGTGTTTTTGCGCGCGTAATGTGTTATTCGTTTATTATAAAATGATGTCTTTTTTTTCTCGTTTGACTGAAAGCGTTTTTAAGAAATTAAGAAGAACTTTTGAGGTTTTTGCTCAGTCAGTTGGTTACATATCGGCATTAATTTATTATTAATAGTATTCGTTTTCTCAGCGTTATTGCGCGCATCTACGAAGAAGACGTGATGTTGTTTTGTGTGTCCTCGTTTGCGGCGACGACTGGTGTGACGAGTGCTACCACGAAAACGCTCTCGTCGAGGCACAGAGTAGCGACTTTAATCTCTCTTCAAAATGGAGAACGAAGCAACAACAACAGAAACAGAAGAGGAAGAAGATGTTTTTCCGTTCGCAACGAGAACGATGATTCGCCGAAAGTGTACGTCCCGTGCGGTGCGTTTGGCGGAGCGTCCTCGCCGGAAAGGAAAGCGGCGGATGTCATGCACCAGTTGTTGACGTATACAGCAACCTGGGTGGTGATTGGTCAGTTGGAATCTATAAATTGCAGACTGAACGTGCAAACGCCAGACGGAGAAAGCAAAGAGCAGAACTTGGACGGTCAAGGCGAAGTGAACCGAGTGAACAACCAACACGAGTTTTTGTTGGATTTTCTGGAGAAAAACCCGATTCGAAACCCAGAAGAGTGGATGAGCAAGCTTTCGAAAGCAGACCAGAGTTTGGCGAACCGTATTATGATTGCGAGGCAAGGGTACGCGAACATGGATTTCGAGTGGAAGAGCGTAGAAACGCTCGCGAAGAGAGACATCGAGAACGGGAATAAAAAGCTGCAAACGGAAATGCTGGAGAGCATGATGTCGGGCGGCGGTGGCGGTGATACTACTTCGTCGTCCGCGTAAGAAGCAGAGAAGAGTTTGCGATGTTTTGTATTTATTGTAATTTTAACCCAAAGGTAAAACGCTTCTAAAACGCGTAAGTGCTACGTAGCTAACTCATCTCTCTATGACTACACTCTCTATACTTTCCTGCGCGCCTCGATTTCGGCGTCGTACGTTTGCACGGCAAACTCGAGCGCGTCCGAGACGCCTCTCGGGTAATATTTTTCGATGATCTCCTGCACGCTAGGTTTTCCTCCTCCTCCTCCTTCCTCTTCGTCCTCGCCTTCGTTTCCTGTTTGATTGACTTTCTCAATCAGTTTCTCTTCCCACTCTCGACCGAATTCAGAATCCTTCTCTTCAAATATAAACGAGCGTCGAACGGCTGCAAACGTCGCCAACGCCTTCTCAGCGTCTTTCTTCATCGCCCCGTTTTCGCACGCCTCGTACACCGCTTTCACGACTTGTTTCTGCACGCCTTTCTTGTCAGCTTCCCACGCGCCGCCGCCGTATTCTAAAACAAAGAGCAGCGCTTTCAGCTCTGGCAACGTTTCTGGAATACCAAACCGTTCGTCGTTTGCAGTCAACCCTAACTCTTTGCGTCTTTTCTCCACGTGGTTCACTCGCAACGCGTAAGCTTCCTCTAACATCGCCCGACCTTGCTCGACGGAACCACTTCCGGCTAACTGAATCGCCGCGTTTCGCGTGGCGAATAACCTTTCGGTGATTGGCACCGCATTCATTCGTCGCTGCGCTTTCATTTTTCTCAGCACTTCTTTATCGATCATTTCGCCCGCTTCCTCCGGGCGTCGGTTTTTCGCTTTTTCCATCGCCTCCAGAGCGGCGAAGATGTTTAATAAAACGATATCGTTCTCTTCGTCTGGAATAACTTCTCGAGCCATCAAAGCGCCGGCTTCCAATGCATCGCCGCGAAAACCGTCTAAATACATGGCACGCCAGTTTCCTTCGTCGTTGGCGCATCGACCGACTAAAGAGGTAGCCATCTGCGTGCCCCGTCGTAAAACTTCCGGTTTCGCGTCTTTGGTGACGCTGCGAAGGATTTTGACAAAAAGAGACGCGGTTAAGATTCCGGATAAAACGCGACCGTTCAATTCAGTGGTCAAACCGTCTGTTTCTGCGGGGAATACCAGAGATGGATCTAACCCGTGCATTTGCGCGAGCTCGTGTTCGGAAAGTCGATTTAAAATTGCCGTCGGGCTTTTCCTGGGATCTATCGCCTCGTCGACAAGGGCCGGGGAGTCTCCATCGCCGAGAAGGTACGGGTCGTCGTCGTCATTATCACCACCACCACCACCACCATCGTTAGCATCGCCGTCTTTATTTTTATTCTTGGATTCGACTTGGTCGATGAGTAACCGAATAGCGTTTTGTATTCGCGTCTCGACGTTTTCTGGATCTTCTGCAGGTAACAGCGCTCTCGAAAACGTCACTTCTCGTTCAACGAAGCTGTCGTTTTTGGTCAACTTGTTCGCTTCGAGTCCAGCAACTGCGCGTAAACCAGTCGTTCGTAATTCTCTGTCCAATCGAACTCTGACGAGTTTCATCCAGTGTTCAAATTCCACGTCTGAAAAAGTAGGCCTCTTGGACAAAATGCCTTCGCCCATCATTTTCTTCAAAATCTGGTCGCTTTTATACGCTTTCATGGCTTCGCCGGATAACTTCGAGGCCCAGGACATTTGCAATCTCGCCAATTCTGTCGATTCGTATGTTTCCGCGACTTCGCACGTGTTTGATAACTCCACTCTGCACGAGGCCGTCACTTCGCACTTGCCGTTTTTCCTCCTCGCTTCGACTTTAATGTTCGCCTGAATGTCAAACGTTTTTTCCTTGCGCTCTTCCGATATTTTCTTTCGTCGCAATCGTTCCGCTTCTAAAGCCTCTCGTTCCAATCGCATCTTTTCCTCTCTCCGTTTCCTATCCTCCTCCAACTCTTTCCTCTTCCTCGCCGCTTCTTCTTCTTCGCGTTTTTTCAACCGCTCTTGCTCCTCGGCTTGTTTCAATCGAAACTCGGCGCGTACTTGTTCTCGTTTTCGTTCTTCCTCTTCTTCTTTTTTACGCTCAATCTCGAGTAATCTCTGTCGCTCCTTCTCTTCCTCTTCCTCTCTTAAGCGTTCTTTTTCGTCTCTCAACTCGCGTCTCTCCAATTCCTTCGCGCGTTTCTCGTCCAATTTTTTCTGTTTCTTTTCCAAGTCGCGTCTTAAATCCCCCTCGTCGTACAATCGCATTTCCACCGAAGCGTCGTTCTCTTGACCGTCTATTCTTTTCAACTCCTGAAACGCTTTCCCTACCGTCCACTTTTCGTTTCGAATAAACATCTCCTTCTTCTCTTTATTCGTTCGCACGGTCTTGGAAACCGCCAACGCAACCGATACCAACGCCAGCGATATCAGTTCCGTCGGCGCGTCCAACCGTCCTCTCGAACTTCTCAAATACTCCGGCGTTACTGGCGCTCTCTCAAAACTGCCGAAACACGCTCGACTGATTTCATTCCGCTTCTCTCGCACTTCCGCAATAAAATCTGAAACGTGGTCCATCGCCGTGTATTCCACTTCGATTTCTTCCTCCACTTCTTCGTACAGGAAACTTTCTGAATCTTCTTCTTTCAACTGTTCTTTTGTATTCTTATTATCGTCATCATCGGCAGCAGCAGCGGAAGAAATAGACGTCTCACTGCTGTCGCTGCTGTTTATCCTGTCCTCGTGAATAACACTACTCTCATCATCTTCATCATCATCTATATCGTCGTCGCCGCTTTTTCTCCTCGCATTCAGTCTGGAACGACTTCTGCTTTTCCTCCTCCTTCTTCCTCCTTTTCCTTTGCCTCCCACGCGTCGTTCGGCTGAAAAAACGACGAAACGACGAGCTGCTTCTCGCGTGGGGACAACGACGACGGCCATGCTTGTTTACTTGTTGTTGTTGTTGTTGTTACGTCGCAGAGCGCTCTCGTGCCTCTTTTTTGTGAAGCCGTTTTTCCCCCATAAAAACTTTAAGAA
>ENA-UOXV01002706-UOXV01002706.1-marine-metagenome-genome-assembly--contig:-NODE-2706-length-22870-cov-7.536358_pt1 | contig 22870 bp, 21 predicted proteins | sample MGYA00238165_ERZ766961 | MGnify/ENA primary metagenome ERZ766961 (study PRJEB28924, sample SAMN03173240) | marine metagenome | biome: Marine; feature: Water; material: Subsurface seawater | place: North...
TGCAGACCGGCCTGAAAGCCATCGACTCACTCATTCCAGTTGGCCGTGGCCAGCGCGAATTGATCATCGGTGACCGTCAGACCGGTAAAACGGCTGTGATCATCGACACGATTTTGAACCAGAAATCGATTAACGATAACACTGACGACGAATCCAAGAAGCTGTATTGCATCTACGTCGCTGTCGGCCAAAAGCGTTCGACGGTTGCTCAGTTGGTTAAGACGCTGGAAGATTTTGGTGCGCTTGATTATTCTATCATTGTCGCATCGACTGCTTCTGAACCTGCACCGCTGCAATTCTTGGCACCATATGCCGGTTGCGCGATGGGCGAATACTTCCGCGATAACGGCATGCACGCTGTTATCTTCTATGATGATTTGTCCAAGCAGGCTGTTGCCTATCGTCAAATGTCCTTGCTGCTTCGTCGTCCACCAGGTCGTGAAGCATATCCTGGTGACGTTTTCTATCTTCACTCGCGCCTTCTTGAGCGCGCTGCGAAAATGGGTGATGAAGCCGGTAACGGTTCTTTGACGGCATTGCCAGTCATCGAAACCCAAGCGGGTGACGTGTCTGCATACATTCCGACGAACGTGATTTCGATTACGGATGGTCAGATATTCTTGGAAACGGACCTGTTCTTCAAAGGTATCCGCCCAGCTGTGAACGTCGGTCTGTCGGTTTCGCGGGTTGGTTCTGCAGCGCAGATCAAAGCCATGAAACAGGTCGCTGGTTCAATTAAACTTGAGCTCGCGCAGTACCGTGAAATGGAAGCGTTCGCGCAGTTTGCATCTGATCTTGATGCATCAACGCAACAGCTTCTTGCCCGTGGTTCGCGTTTGACCGAATTGCTCAAGCAGCCTCAGTATCAGCCGCTTGCGGTTGAAGAGCAGGTCGCTGTGATCTTTGCCGGTGTGGAAGGCTTCTTGGATAAGATTGACCTGAAACGTGTCACCGAATTTGAGAAACGCTGGCTGGAAACAGTCCGTGACAAGGGTGCTGACATTCTGAAAACAATTCGTGAAGAAGGCGCATTGTCGGACGATACAAAGGGCAAGCTCTCGAGCATGCTTGATGACTTCACCAAGAACTTTTCATAAGCGGAACGGTAGGTAGCGGCTCATGGCCAACCTAAAAGATCTAAAAGTCCGGATCGGTAGCGTCAAAAAGACGCAAAAGATCACCAGCGCTATGAAAATGGTCGCGGCGGCTAAGTTACGTCGTGCCCAAGAAGGTGCTGAAAATGCCCGCCCTTACGCTTTGCGTATGAACCGCATGCTAACCTCTATTGCGGAAAGCGTGGGTGATACCGAAGGTGCGCCGAAAATGCTGACCGGTACAGGTGGCAATCGTCATCTGTATGTGGTTTGCACGTCGGATCGTGGCTTGTGCGGCGGTTTTAACGGCTCAATCGTACGAGAGACACGCAAACGCCTACGTGCGCATCGCCAGAAAAACGAAGACTTTAAAATTCTGACAGTGGGTCGCAAAGGCAATGGCCTGTTGAAGAGAGAGTTTGCTGACAACATCATTCATAACTTCACCGATATTGGTAAACGCGGCGTTCAATACGAAGAAGCTGCTGAAGTCGCAGACAAAATCGCTGAATTGTTTGAAGCTGATGAGTTTGATATCTGCACGGTGATCTTCAACAAATTCCAATCTGCGATTACGCAAATCGTAACACCTCAGCAGTTGATCCCATTCAGCGCGCCAGAAGGTGATGACAGTGCAGAAGAGACGGCTGAGAGCGAGGATGGCCCACGGGCAGTCTTTATCTTTGAGCCTGATGAAGAAGATATCCTTAGAGACTTGCTACCGCGGAATATCGCGACGCAGGTCTTCCAGGCATTGCTGGAAAGTTCGGCATCTGAACATGGTGCGCGGATGACAGCGATGGACAACGCAACGCGAAACGCGGGGGATATGATCGAAAACTTGTCGTTGACCTATAACCGGACACGTCAGGCTGTGATTACCAGTGAATTGATTGAAATTATCTCAGGCGCGGAAGCGGTCTGACCTTAAAGACGCCGAAAGGCAACGGAGCATAACGATGGCAAAGAAAAACGTCGGTAAAGTTATCCAAGTGATGGGCGCGGTTGTTGATATCCAATTTGAAGGGGAGCTCCCCAACATTTTGAACGCGCTTCATGTTCAAAACCATGGCAAGCTTTTGGTTCTTGAAGTTGCGCAACACTTGGGCGAAAGCATGGTACGGACCATCGCGATGGACTCAACCGAGGGTCTGCAGCGCGGTCTCGAAGCCGTCGATACCGGGGAAGCAATCTCCGTTCCAGTCGGACCTGAAACGCTCGGCCGTATCATGAACGTTATTGGTGATCCAATCGATGAACGTGGTCCGATGAAAACGACTCGGACGGCGCCAATCCACGCATCCGCGCCTCCATTTGTTGACCAGTCGACAGAAACCGAAGTCCTCAGCACCGGTATTAAGGTTGTTGATTTGATCGCACCTTATGCAAAGGGTGGTAAAATTGGTCTGTTCGGTGGTGCTGGTGTTGGTAAAACCGTTTTGATCATGGAACTCATCAACAACATCGCAAAAGGTCACGGTGGTTACTCCGTGTTTGCGGGTGTGGGTGAGCGTACACGTGAAGGTAACGACCTTTATCACGAGATGATCGAATCCGGCGTTATTGATCTCGAAGGCGACAACTCAAAAGCTGCCCTGGTTTATGGCCAAATGAACGAGCCTCCTGGCGCACGTGCACGTGTTGCATTGACTGGTCTGACGCAGGCTGAATATTTCCGCGACCAAGAAGGCCAAGACGTGCTGTTCTTCGTCGATAACATTTTCCGCTTCACCCAAGCTGGTTCTGAAGTGTCCGCACTTTTGGGCCGTATCCCATCTGCTGTGGGTTATCAGCCGACGCTGGCTACCGACATGGGAACCATGCAAGAGCGGATTACATCGACCAACAAAGGTTCGATCACGTCCGTGCAGGCCATTTACGTTCCTGCTGATGATTTGACCGATCCAGCACCTGCTACATCATTCGCTCACTTGGATGCGACGACGGTTCTTAGTCGTCAGATTGCAGAACTTGGGATTTATCCTGCGGTTGATCCGCTCGATAGTACGTCTCGTGTTTTGGATCCGCGCGTCATTGGTGAAGAACATTACAACACAGCGACCCAAGTTCAGCAGACTCTGCAGTCCTATAAAAACCTGCAAGATATCATCGCCATCTTGGGCATGGATGAATTATCTGAGGACGATAAGCTGGTTGTTGCTCGTGCACGGAAAATGCAGCGCTTCTTGTCACAACCGTTCCACGTCGCAGAAATCTTTACCGGTACACCTGGTGTACTCGTGTCGCTCGAAGACACCATCAAAGGCTTCAAAGGCATCCTTGAAGGTGATTACGATCACCTGCCAGAAGCAGCCTTCTACATGGTTGGCACGATCGATGAAGCGATTGAAAAAGCTAAGAAACTCGCCGCTGAGGCTGCGTAAGCTAAGCGCCGAAGGAGACGATTATGGCCGATACGGTCGAATTTGAACTGGTTTCACCATCGCGACTTCTAACGTCGCTACCGGTTTCCATGGTTGTTGTACCAGGGGCCGAGGGTGATATCGGTGTGCTTCCAGGTCATTCACCATTGATTTGCACGGTTCGTCCGGGCGTTATCAAGGTGTCCGAAGACGACAAGGTGACGGAACAAATCTTCGTTGCTGGCGGGTTCTGCGAAGTATCGCCAGAGCGTTGCACCGTGTTGTCCGAAGAGGCTATGCACATTGGTGACATCGACGCATCTCAGGCAAGCGAGCGGCTGGCAAATGCTGAACAGGCACTTGCCGATGCTGATGACGCGGACAAAGATAAAGCCGAAGCTGAGCGACGTATCGCAGAAGCAATGGTGGCCGCTGCCGCGTCGGCCTGACCTTAGAACAAATATTTGCTATTAAAGCGCGGTGCTTCGGTACCGCGCTTTTTTTATTTGGAATTTCTATATGCCAGCAATTGAGATTAAATCCGAAAGAATGATGTTAACGCCCTATACCGAGGCTGATCGGGCATTAATGGCATCTGTGCATTGCGACCCCGAAATCATGCAATGGATGAAGGGTAAGCGCGCCCTCACCGCGGATGAAGCAAATGACACGTTCGATCATTATCTGCGTTGCTGGAAACGGGATGATGTCGGGATTTTTGGTGTTCGGTCACAAGCAACAGATGAATTCATAGGCGAATGTGGGTTCTGGTTTCGCGGGGATCGTCCTGGGGCCGCCATGCGCTATCTGTTACGCCCAAAATTTTGGGGACAAGGGTATGGGCGTGAAATGACGATTGCTGCAACTGAGTGGTTATTCACAGAAACAAAAGTTGATACGTTTTGGGCGATTACAAAAGCCAACAACAAAAGTTCAATCGCAATCCTGCGACGATTAGGGGGCATTTTGTCCGACGATGCGTACATGGGTGATGCAGACCTATGGCAATTCGATGTTCCCCGTTCGGCTTGGCTCAATACTAAGCCAGAGAATTCTTAAGCAGGATAAAGACGATGAAAAGACTACAGACGGAGCGGTTGGTACTCCGGCCATATACCGAAACAGATTTTAATGCGTTTTCTAAAATGCACAGCGACCCTGTGCTGAAGGCAAACACACACGCCAAACCCATGAACAGATTGCAGGCGCGTAATCTATTCGAAGGGTATAACGAAGCTTTTTCCAAAGATGGGTTTGGAATGTGGAACGTTCGGCGGCGAGATGATGACCAGTATGCAGGGGAGTGCGGTCTTTGGTATCGCACTGAGCTAGAAGGTTACTCGCTTCGTTATATTCTTCAAAAAGCACAATGGAATCAGGGTTTTAGTATTGAAGCGGTGCGCGCAGTCCTGGCTGACTCATTCACGCAGCACGGCTTGGAGTGCGTCCATGCCATCGCGATGCATCATAATAATCGCTCCGTTCGGGTGTTGGAGCGAGTGGGTTTTAAACAAGTCTCTGATGATTTTCGGAATGTACTTGGATTTAATCGATACAAGCTTACAAACAAGGAATGGTGCGCAGGTTATGCCCTTCCCCCCGCCCGAGGTGTTTCGTAAACTAGGCTCCAGGAGGACCAGATGCGATTATATATTGCGCGTCACGGACAAGCAGTTTCCAAGTCAGAGCACCCAGATCGCCCTTTAAGCGATGAAGGCACGACCGAGGTTAATCGGGTGGCGTCATTCTTGGCGCGAGCGGGCATTCGAACATCGCGCGTGATCCATTCGGAAAAAGTACGCGCCGCTCAAACAGGTGCCATATACGCGAATGTGATCGGGGGGCGTTGCCTTATCGAAGAAGTTCCTGGCCTGAATCCCAATGACGACCCACAGCAGATCGCTGACCTGATGAATTCCAGCCACGCGGATACATTGATCGCCGGACATTTGCCGCATCTTGGCCGCCTGATTTCTCTATTGGTTTCAGGAAATGACGACGGTGCGATGATTTCCCTATCCACGGGAACTGTTGTTTGCCTGGAGCGAAACCAAATCGGTGACAGTTGGTATATGGCCTGGATGATTGATCCTGCCCTTTTGGGATAACGGTTTAAGAGCTACGTAATCGATCAATATCTCGACGCTCGCGTTTCGTCGGTCGCCCGCTGCCGCGTTCCCGTGATGCGACGGGCGCAGGCACATTGGGGTCGGTATCAGATGTTTTTGCAGGTTCTGGGGATAGATCATTGTAGAGTAACTGCGCTTCGGGAGCCGAGCCTCGCCGAGATGAAATAGACATAATTTCGATCACACGAACTCTATCGGCTTTAACAAAAGTCAGAACATCTCCAACTTTCACAGCGCGATTGGCTTTGCTGATGCGTTCTGAATTGACGCGTATCTTACCTGCTGTGACTTGCGTCTGCGCCAATGTCCGGGTTTTGAAAAACCGTGCATGCCACAGCCACTTATCGATACGAATGCTTGCGAAGAGATCTTCAGTCACGAAGCATCAGTTCCTGTAGCTTTGCGAATGGTGAATCCGGGTCGAAAGTCTGTGCTGGCGCCTTAGTTTTTCCTGTTTTTTCTTTAGAAGCTTCTTTCTTCTTTCCTGGTCGGATCGGAATGTATTTGTCGACCTTGATAGTTTCTTCAACGCCTTCAGGATTGGTAGCCTTGGCCTTGCGTTGAACACGTTTGAAACCCAATGCTTTTAAAACGTTTGGTAGTTCAGCATTGCTGGCCCCAATCATCGACGTTAATTCCGCCGTTGGCTCGAACGGCCCATTCTTGGCCATCAACCATGCTTTCGACGTCAGGCGTTCGGCCATATCAATACGAATAGCAAGGGGGCCCAAGATACGGTATCCGCAAGCTTCCAGAAATGCCCGGTCCGTTGTTTTGGTTACCGGAATAGATACGCGCCCCGCATCTGGCAGGGTGGGGACCGATGTTCGATCATCCGCTAGCGCCCATAGTAAGGCGCGCCATTTTATGCCTTCGGGTTTCAAGACGGCGGGCAGAAATGCCATATCTCGGCCCAACCGCACTCCAAGCTTCCTCAGGTGTTTGCGGTCATCGCGAGTTAGCGCATCAATTTGAGCCGCAGCATCTCCGCGCCAAAGCGATCCTAAACCTTCGCGTAATTGAAACGAGAGGCCACGGGCCGCACCTTTTAATGATGGATCATCCAGTCGGAGGAGCCCGGAAAAAACAGTATCTATTTTTTTCTTCAACCAAGTTGTTAGACGTAAGTGCACGACGTCTCGGTCATGGGGCTCAAGAATATCATCGGTAATCACCGTAACGTCTGGTGACAAAACTGATGCACCTTTGCTGAAGCGGGCTATTGGCGCGCCTTCCCAAAGAATGTGTGGCATTTGTTGATTGTTGGGGGCTTCAAATGAGAAAGCGGAATCTGGCGCGTCATTAATATGGCGGGTAACCCGAACAACTTCAGTGCGAATGGCCCGAATGGCCGCGTTGGCAACTGACCGACCTGCATCCCCTTCAATCACGTCTTCAAACGTGAACCGCAAACCATTCAGTTGGCCGATGTGCTCGCCTTCAATCAGGACTTCACCGTTAGGCCGAACTGCTACAGCAAGGTCATCGCTGTCTTTTAACTTTGAAACCAGTACGGACGTTTTGCGATCGACGAAGCGCTGGGTCAATCGCTCGTGCAGGGCATCAGACAGGCGGTCTTCTATCGCTCTGGTCCGTTCCTGCCAATGTAACGAGTCGCTAACCCAATCGGTGCGGAATGACACATACGTCCAGGTTCGGACTCCGGCAATCCGTGCAATCAGCGTGTCGATGTCACCGTCAACACGATCTAGACGTGTTACATGATTGGACATCCAATCAACGGGGAGACACTGATCTTTTGAAGTCAGGTGTTTGTATATGGATAACGCCAGATTGGCGTGGGCATCGCTCATAACGCCCCGGAAGTCTGGAATTTGGCAGACATCCCATAACAATTGAACTTGATCGACTGTTGTTGCCGTCGACAGCACACCATCATCTTGGCGCAGGCGATCCAAAATCACTTCGTCATCTGCGATGCGCGCTTTCTTCAAGCCACTTACGGGGGGGCGCTGTTTCAGACTGGTTCGAAGCGTGTCGATGGATCGCAAATCTAAATCATTATTGCGCCAGAAAATATGCTGCAACGGGTCAAAACGGTGTTCTTCGATGCGCTCGGCAATGTCCTCATCCAGCGTGCCTGCCTCGGCAGTGGTGCCAAACGTACCATCATTCATATGCCGTCCAGCCCGGCCAGCAGCCTGTGCAAGTTCTGACGGCCCAAGTGGGCGGACAATCCGCCCATCAAATTTCTTTAAATTCGCAAAAGCCACATGATCGATATCCATGTTCAAGCCCATGCCGATGGCATCGGTGGCCACAAGGTAGTCAACCTCGCCAGCTTGATACATTCCGACCTGCGCATTTCGGGTTCGTGGGCTAAGTGCGCCAAGCACAACAGCCGCACCCCCCCGTTGTCGACGGATCAGTTCGGCAAGTGCATACACATCATTTGCCGTAAAGGTCACAATAGCTGATCGATTGGGCAGGCGACTGACTTTCTTTGGACCCGTGTGGGTTAGCACCGAAAAACGGGGGCGTGTGACGATATCCGCATCTGGGACCAATTGATTAATAAGTGGGCGAATGGTCTCCGCGCCTAAGAACATGGTTTCAGATCGGCCACGTGCATAGAGCAGACGGTCGGTGAAAACATGGCCGCGGTCGGGGTCGGCGCACATTTGAATTTCATCGATTCCAATGAAGGCGACATCTTTTTCCAACGGCATCGATTCGACAGTGCAGAGATACCATCTGGCATCTTTGGGCACGATCTTCTCTTCGCCCGTGATCAGGGCCACCTGATCGGGTCCTTTTTGGGCCACGGCGCGGTCATAGTTCTCGCGCGCAAGAAGGCGCAATGGGAATCCCATAATACCCGACGAATGGCCGAGCATACGGCTCATCGCGTAATGGGTCTTCCCAGTGTTGGTAGGTCCCAAGACGGCGTTAATTTGCGCGCTATCGTTGAGGTCGTTTGGCATATAATGACACTGGCGGGAACGGGCGCGAATATCAACCCTCGGATTGAGTGTGACGCTTAACGCCATCAACTGTCATATTCGATTGATTGCGGTGGCCGTTCTTTACGCTAAAGTAACGCCGCAGAACAGTTGGGTAGCACAACATGCGAATCCTTGTAGTAGATGATGATAAATTTGCGATGCGGGCGATGGCTCGGCCACTGCGTATGGCTGGATACGAAGTCGTTGAGGCGATGAAACCAGAGCAAGTTATCAAAGCCGCCGAAGCGGGGCAGTTTAAAATCGCGATTGTTGATATTTTCATCCCAGGGATGGGTGGCATTGAAATGATTCAACGTATCCGTGCCAGCAGCCCAGCCTGTAAAATCGTTGCTGTCAGTGCTGGTTACGCAGATATGCCGGGTAGCGATGCGATCCAAGCGGCCATCAAAATTGGCGCTGATCTTGGCTATATTAAACCCGTCGATATGGATGCGTTGCTTAAAAACATTCGCGACTGGAAAGATCAGGCTTAAATTTACGATTTTAGGGGCCTGATGCCCGTTCCATGAGTGCCAAGGGGTTGCGAACCCCACAAAATCAACACATATCGAAGCATCTGAAGCCGCGTGGGGAACGCGGCTCGTCATGTGAATTTAAGGGGTAGTAAGACCAATGAGTAAGGAAACGTTTTCATTCCAGGCCGAAGTCGGAAAAATTCTCGATATCGTCGCCCACTCTTTGTACAGCCAAAAAGAAGTGTTCTTGCGGGAACTGATCTCAAACGCATCCGATGCGTGTGACAAACTCCGCTATCGCAGTTTGACTGAGCCGAACCTTTTAGATGATGGCGGCGAGTTCAAAATCGAGATCGCTATCGATTCAAAAGCCAAAACCCTGCGCATCTCTGATAATGGGATTGGCATGGACAAGGACGACTTGGTGGATGCGCTGGGCACCATCGCAAAATCCGGCACGCAGGCTTTCATGGAAGGTTTGGCCGATGCCGAAAAGGGCAGCGATGAAGCAACTCTGGACCTTATCGGCCAGTTTGGTGTCGGTTTTTACAGTGCCTTTATGGTTGGTGATAAGATCGAAGTCGTGACCCGAAAAGCGGGCAGCGATCAGGCTTGGCGTTGGACATCTGACGGCAAAGGATCGTTTGAGATCGAAGATGCCACGCGCGAAACACATGGCACCGATGTCATCGTTCATATCCGCAAAGATCAAAAAGAATATCTAGAACAAATGCGTGTCGAAAACGTGGTCAAAACGTATTCCGACCACATCGCGCAACCTGTGATCTTAAAAGCGTCTAAGAAAGACGAAGAAGATAAGACTCTCAACAGTGCGTCCGCGCTATGGACCCGCGAGAAACGCGATATCTCGGATGAACAATATACAGAATTCTATCATCACGTCGGCATGGCGTTTGATGACCCATGGCTGACGATCCACAACAAAGTCGAGGGGATGGTCAGCTATACCAATCTGTTGTTTGTGCCGTCCTCGCGCCCGTTTGATCTGTTTCATCCGGAACGCAAAGGGCAGCTTAAACTTTATGTGAAGCGGGTATTCATTACAGATGATTGCGAAGCCTTGGTGCCGCCTTATCTGCGTTTTGTGAAGGGTGTCGTGGATAGTGAAGACATTGACCTGAATGTCAGCCGCGAGATGCTGCAGCATAATCCAGCGGTCGCAAAAATTCGCAAAGCCCTGGTCAAACGGGTTCTGGGTGAGTTGAAGAAGAAGGCTGAAAAAGCGCCCGAAGAATACGTCATCTTCTGGGACACGTTCGGTATGGTTCTCAAAGAAGGTATTCACGAGGACTTCGACAACCGCGATAAACTTCTGGAATTGACACGGTTCAAGTCATCGGCTGTCGATGGATGGACGTCGTTAAAGGAATACGTGGAACGCGCCAAGGAAAGCCAAAACGAGATTTACTACATTACCGGCCCTGATGCGGAGCAGGTTTCGAAAAGCCCGCAGTTGGAAGGCTTCCGTGCCAAGGGTGTCGAAGTGCTGTTTATGACCGATCCGGTGGACGAATTCTGGGTGCCAGCTGTCGGTACGTTTGAAGAAAAAACCTTCAAGTCGGCAACCCGTGGCGACGTTGATCTGTCTTCTGTTGATGGCGAAGAGTCTGATGAGAAGAAAAAAGAAGACGCCGACAAGAAAACTGAGACCGCTGAAGGCATGGACCCACTTTTAGCCGCATTCAAAGTCACACTTGGCGATGCAGTTAAAGACGTCCGCACATCAAGCCGCCTAACCGATAGCCCTGTTTGCCTGGTCGCGGACGAGGGTGCGATGGATATGCATTTAGAGCGATTGTTGAAAGCCCACAATCAGCTTGATCAATCATCGCCGCGTATTCTGGAAGTAAACCCGACCCATGCGCTGATTACCCAGTTGGCGGCTGTCGCCAAAGAAAAGAATGGCAAAGATCCAGTCTTAGACGATGCAGCATTCTTGTTGCTGGATCAGGCCCGTATCGTAGAGGGTGAGCCCGTTTCAGATGCACAGGCATTCACCCGTCGCATGTCTGCTGTCATGCAGCGTGGGATGGTTGCTTAAATCGTTTGAAGAGGAGCGATCCCAGGGGTTCCTGGGATCGCTCCGTTCGAATTATGTTAACGAGCTGCAGAAGCGCTGAATGCGATTGCAGGCGTCTTCCAGAACATCAGTTGCAACAGCATAAGAAATTCTGAAATGCGGGCTAAGGCCAAATGCAGCACCGTGCACTGCGGCAACACCCTCGGCATCCAATAGCTCAACAACGAAATCTTCGTCATTCTCAATCACCTTGCCGCTTGGTGTTTTCTTACCAAGAAGCGGTTTCACCGATGGATAGACATAGAACGCACCTTCTGGGGTTTCGCAGCTCAGACCTGTGGCCTGGTTCAGCATGCTGACCGCAAGGTCACGACGTTCTTTGAAGACTTCGTTGTTACTCTCCAAAAATTCCATCGGGCCATTGAGTGCCGCAACTGATGCTGCCTGTGAAACAGCGGCTGTGTGGGTGATGTTCTGCGATTGAATGTTCGTCATCGCTTTGATTAGTTCTGTTGGACCACCAGCAAAACCCAAACGCCACCCTGTCATACAAAATGCTTTGGACATGCCGTTCATGGTCAGGGTGCGAGATTTCAGCGCAGGTTCCACCTGGGCAATGGTTTTGAACGTGAAGTCGTCATAAACCAGATGTTCGTAGATATCATCTGTCAGCACCCAAACATGCTGATGCTTTTTCAACACATCGGCGAGAGCTTGTAGATCATCGGCGGTATAGCAACGCCCCGTGGGGTTAGACGGTGAATTCAGGATCAACCATTTGGTTTTCGGCGTGATCGCAGCTTCTAATTGCGCGGCTGTGATTTTGAAAGAAGCCTCGGCAGGGCAGTCGACAATGACTGGAACACCGTCAAAAATTTCCACCATGTCTGGATAGCTGACCCAGTATGGTGCTGGGATGATGACTTCGTCACCGGGGTCTAAAGACGCCATCATGGCGTTAAAGATAACCGGCTTACCGCCGCAGCTGACGTGAATTTGGTCGCGTGTGTATTCCAGGTCATTGTCGCGCTTGTACTTCGCAATGATCGCATCCAACAGTTCTGGTGTCCCGTTAACGCCTGTGTAGCGCGTCATGCCATCGTCGAGCGCTTGTTTCGCTGCTTCGATAACGTGGTCAGGTGTGTCGAAGTCGGGCTCTCCGACGCTCAGGGAAATGATGTCGCGCCCAGCTTCTTTGAGGTCACGCGATTTTTGCGTGATGGCAATAGTGGGCGACGATTTCATGTTGGCGAACCGCTTGGCGACGATAGACATTAACGACCTCCGATGGCGTGATGGGTGTGCGGGGCACATAAGAAAATTCGGAGGCGACTGTACGCCTGCGATCGGTTGCGGGCAAGCATCGACCTGCCCCTGAATGACCATATTTAACATGCAATCCTGCCGCATTGCCGAACTTTAATGTCGAAATCGCGTTATTTCAGGAGGTGTCGGCATGCGGTTTCTTATTTCGGTTTTTGTTATTTTTAGTGCGTTCAGTGTTTCCACAGGTGTATTTGCAAAAACGGCGTTGCCGCCGTCAATCATGGACCGAGGCGGATTATACTTCCCTGGCGAAGAACCGGGCACGGTTATCCCGGCACCTTTGGTAAAAACAGATATCACCGTTGATATCAGTGGCCCCATCGCGCGGTACCGTTTGCGCCATACATTCGTAAATAATTCAGATGCGTGGACCGAGGCGATCTATACCTATCCCTTACCGACGGATAGTGCCGTTGATCAGCTGTATATGCGTGTCGGCGAACGGGACATCATCGGCAAGATTACTGAAAAGAAAGAAGCAAAGCGCCAATACAATGCAGCAAAATCTGCTGGTAAGCGCGCCAGCTTGGTTGAGCAGCACCGACCAAACTTGTTTTCAACCTCGGTCGCTAACCTGGGCCCTGGTGAACAGGTAATCGTCGAGATCGGCTTTCAGGACCAACTAAAAATCGACGACGGTGTGTTTCGCATACGGATGCCATTGGTGGTCGGGCCCAGATACATTTCACGTCAGGAAATAGATGGCTTCCAGCAGACAGGATGGGTGGGCAGTCAGGGTGAAATATCGGATATCGATAAGATCACCCCGCCGCTTCGAACAGACGAGCAGGGGCTTGGAAATCCAGTTAATTTGAAAATTCGCTTAGATGCGGGCTTTCCGATCACAAGCATCACAAGCCCCAGTCACAAGATTGTGTCAGATGCTGAATCAGATGGGGTGATTGAAATTACGTTGGCCGAGACCGTTCCTGCTGATCGGGACTTCGCACTGACGTGGACCCCAGTCGAGAAAGCTGCACCGTCCGCAGGGCTTTTTACCGAGGTCATTGATAATAAGCGATATGCATTGCTGATGCTGACCCCACCGATGGAGGCAGGCGATGAGCTGAAACTGACTCGCGATGTGACATTCATTGTCGACACGTCAGGTTCCATGGAAGGGGCATCAATGGACCAGGCAAAGGCTGCCCTGCGCCTTGCCCTGGACAGATTGCAGCCAACGGATCGGTTTCAGATACTGAGGTTCTCGAACGATTATTCGATGTTCAGGCCCGGGGCGATTGCAGCGAGCAAAGAACATATTTCCCAAGCGAAATCTTATGTCACAACCCTGAAAGCCGATGGCGGCACGGAAATCGTCAATGCTGTTGCAGCAGGATTGTCTGCGCAACCCGCGATTGATCGGCTATCGCAGGTTATTTTAATCACCGATGGCGCTGTTTCCAATGAAGATGCTTTGTTTAATCAAATCGAGCGACATGTCGGAAGCCGCCGTTTCTTTACCGTCGGAATTGGCTCTGCGCCCAACGGGTATTTAATGACACGGGCGGCACGCGCTGGGCGTGGCACCTACACTTATATCCAAACACCCGAGGATGTTGCTGCGCAAATGAATGCATTGTTTGTGAAGTTGGAAAAACCAGCTTTGGTGGATGCGCGGATCAATTGGCAAGGGAGTGCCGAAGCTGTTGAAATGTGGCCATCCAAAGTGCCCGACCTGTATTTTGGAGAACCCCTGACAATACTCGCACGTTTGCCACATGGGATAAGCAGTGTGGATGTGACGGGGCGTATTGGCGATCGCATTTGGTCCACCTCGGTTCAGTTGCGCGGCGGACAATCGCATCCGGGTGTGGGAACACTATGGGGTCGAGAAAAGATCAAAGGGCTCATGCATGCCCTGCGGCGTGCCGAAAATCCGGCGATGATCGAAGCGGATATTTTACAAACGGCGCTGACGTTTAATCTTGTCAGTCGCTACACCAGTCTTGTTGCCATCGACGATCAAGTCGCACGGCCCAAGGACAAAGACGTGGCATCACTGCAGGTGCCAACAAACCTGCCCGATGGTTGGACACGCGAAGGGCTAGAAGGTGCGCTGCAACTTGCACCTTTGCTTCAAAAGACCCGCGCCTTTGATCGGGCCGACCCGATGTTAAACCGCGCGATGGCATCGTCAGCATCGAAGTTGGCGCATATTCCTCAAACCGCGACGCCTGCGCCTTTAATGCTCCTCGTTGGTGGTTTTATGACGCTGCTGGCTGCGCTCGTCACAATCCTAGGCTGGGTGCGGAAAACGCGTTGTGCGTAGGATATCAAGGACACACACAATAAGCGTTGTTCTATTGTCGATAGGATTAGTGCTTATGGGGTGGGGTTTGTATATCCCGGCGAAAGCCGTTGTCGCACAGGTTCTATTGGAACGCGCATGGATGGCGGCAGGCCCAACAGGGATCGCTCCACCGCCTTGGCCCTGGGCGGATACACGGCCCATCGCGCGGATCCGAACGTCAGACAACCAGCACAACGCTATTGTTTTGGCGGGCGCACATGGCCGATCCTTGGCGTTCGGGCCGGGCCATGTTGATGGAACATCACTACCCGGTGGCATTGGTCACAGCGTTGTGGCGGCCCACCGGGACACCCATTTCGCGTTTCTACGTGACGTCGTGGTGGGACAAAAAATCATTGTCGAACGCCCTGGTGGCGTCCAGCGTCGACACGTCATCGTAGATATCGAAATCATTGATGTGCGCACTGAAACCATCATGATTAATCATGATTCTGATCTTCTAACCTTGGTCACCTGTTATCCCTTTGAAGATTGGAATCCCGGTGGCCCCCTTCGATATGTCGTCCATGCCATTGCTATTGATGACGCGGTGAATACTTCCTGACTCGCACCCAGGCGATTGGTCGCTTATATAAGGGGCATGGAAACACGCCCGATCTTTATTCCTGAAAAGCGCCCGCCGACCAAGGCACCGGCGAAATATCAGCTGACCTCACCGTTTGAGCCGTCGGGTGATCAACCGCAAGCCATTGCTGAATTGACCTCGCGGCTAGAGAAAGAGGAAAGGGATCAGGTGCTGCTGGGGGTTACAGGGTCCGGTAAGACCTTCACCATGGCGCATGTAATCCAGAACATGGGCCGCCCTGCGTTGGTGTTGGCTCCCAACAAAACCTTGGCGGCGCAATTGTATGGCGAGATGAAAGAGTTTTTTCCAGAAAACTCGGTCGAATATTTCGTCAGTTACTATGACTATTTCCAACCCGAGGCTTATGTCCCTCGGACTGATACTTACATCGAAAAAGACGCATCGGTTAACGAGCAGATCGATCGGATGCGTCACTCTGCAACCCGTGCCTTGTTAGAACGCGATGACGTGGTGATCGTGGCGTCGGTGTCGTGCATCTATGGTATTGGCGCGGTTGAGACATATTCGGAAATGACGTTCCGACTGAGTGTTGGCGATACGATTGATCCACGTGAACTGCTGAAAAAGTTTGTGGCGTTACAGTATCAGCGCAACGACAAGAATTTCTACCGGGGCTCCTTTCGGGTTCGGGGCGATGTGATTGAATTATTCCCCTCGCACTTTGAAGATCGCGCATGGCGGTTGTCTTTTTTCGGCGATGAGATTGAAGGTATCTGGGAAATCGATCCGCTGACCGGAGAGAAGACCGCCACGCTGAGCCAAATTATGGTCTATCCCAATAGCCACTATGTCACGCCGCGCCCGACTCTGATTCAGGCGATCCCAAAGATTAAGGCTGAAATGAAACAAACGGTGGAGCGGTTCCATGCAGAAGGGAAGTTATTAGAGGCCCAGCGCCTGGAAGAACGCACCACGTTCGATATTGAAATGCTTGAGACCACCGGCCATTGCGCTGGGATTGAGAACTATTCCCGTTATCTGTCAGGCCGAAATGCTGGCGAGCCACCGCCGACATTGTTTGAGTATTTACCCGCCAACGCCATGCTGGTGGTCGATGAAAGCCACGTCACGGTGCCGCAGATTGGCGGCATGTATAAGGGTGATTTTAGTCGGAAATCTACGCTGGCTGATTTTGGTTTCCGCCTGCCGTCATGTCTCGATAACCGCCCACTCAAATTCGAAGAATGGGACGCGATGCGCCCAGAAACGGTTTTTGTTTCCGCAACCCCTGGGCCATGGGAAATGGAACGCACGGGCGGTGTGTTCACGGAACAGGTCGTGCGCCCCACCGGGTTGATCGACCCCGAATGCATTATCCGTCCGGTCGAAACCCAGGTGGATGATCTGTTGGGTGAATGCCGTGATATGGCGGCGCGTGGGCTACGCGTACTGGTCACGACCCTGACCAAACGCATGGCCGAAGATTTGACCGAATATCTGCATGAGCATGGCCTTCGGGTGCGCTACATGCATTCCGACATCGATACGTTGGAGCGGATTGAAATCATCCGTGATCTTAGACTTGGCGCGTTCGATATCTTGATCGGCATTAACCTGCTGCGCGAGGGCTTGGATATTCCGGAATGTGGCTTGGTTGCGATCTTGGACGCCGACAAAGAAGGTTTTTTACGTTCGAAAACATCATTGGTGCAGACCATAGGTCGGGCGGCGCGGAACCTTGAAGGACGTGTCATTCTGTATGCCGACAAGATGACCGATAGCTTGGAATACGCATTAGGCGAGACCAATCGACGGCGCGAACGCCAAATGGCTTATAACGAAGCCAATGGCATTACACCGCAAAGCATCGTCAAAGGCATCGCGAATATTATCGAAACGGCCTACGAAAAAGACTACTTTACGGTCGATACGGGTGTTGCCGGAAAAACAGAATATGTCGGGCACAACCTGCGCGCCGTTATCACGGACATGTCCAAGAAAATGCATACCGCAGCAGCGGATCTGGAATTCGAAGAAGCGGCCCGCCTGCGCGACGAAATCCGCCGCCTAGAAGCGCAGGAACTGGGCTTGGACAAGCCCGGCGTGTCCCAAAAAGCCAAGGCCCAATGGGAACCTGAGGGTAAGAAGAAAAAGCGCCAAGGGCGTTAGCGCAAAATTTAAAACTGTGTCACCCCAAACTTGATTTGGGGTCCATGTAAGTGATTTCTATGCCTCAACCATTTTGATGAGGCCTAAGATGGATTCCGGATCAAGTCCGGGATGACGAGATTGTATATATGCAATCTGTTAAACATTCACACTTCGATGAGAAGCGAAGCATTTATGTGAAATCGCGTGACATAGTCCATCCACACATCTGGAGGATATTATGATTACGTGTTTTATTCGCTATCACATCGACCCGACTAAAAAAGAACAGTTTGCCCAATATGCCCGTAACTGGGGCCAAGCGATTCCGCGCTGCGGGGCCGATCTAATCGGTTACTATGCGCCGCACGAAGGCTCATCCACGTTGGCGTATGGTGTCTATAATATTGAGAGTTTGGCGGCGTATGAAGAATACCGGGCGCGCTTATCTGCCGACCCACTTGGTCGAGAAAATTATGAATTTGCGCAGCGAGAGAAGTTTTTGGTTCGAGAGGACCGGACGTTTCTGAAGTTGGCATCAGCACCGAATTCAAACGAATGAAATATTCCAATCGAATAACCTCGTCATTCCCGCGTGCGCGAAGCGGACCAAAGGTCTAGGCGGAAATCCAAATGAGTTCATTAATATAGATCCCCGCCTACGCGGGGATGACGGAGTATCTATACGTCGATGGCGTCGACCATTGGGGTCTTTTTGTAGATCACCGAGAAATTGTTGGCGGGCATTTTGATCGTCTTTATCAGATGCAGGCCACGGCGTCGTGCCTCTAGGGCGACGTCGTCCAGGTTGCGGACCCCCCAGCTTGGGTTTTGTGATCGTAACGATTGATCGAACGCTTCGTTCGACGGTGCCGTGTGCTTGCCGCCGACTTTGTAAGGTCCGTACGTATATAAAATTCCGTTTTCGGGCAGAATCCGTGCAGCTCCGTCAAGGAGGCCCAAAGTGACTTCCCAGGGTGATATGTGGATCATGTTACAGCAAATGATACCGTCGGCGCGTTCTAAGGGCCATTCAGTTGCCGTTGCATCTAATATGACAGGGTCGAGAAGATTGGGCACACCCGTCTCTGCCCGCCAAGCCAACGTTGATGCGATGCTGGTCGGGTCGATGTCGCTCGGTTGCCATTGCACGTCTGGAAAACCGGCGGCGAAATGAACGGCATGTTGACCGGGTCCACAGGCAATTTCCAAGATTGTGCCGCTGGCGGGCATGACGTCTTGGAGTACCTCAAGAATCGCGTCTTTATTGCGTTCACAGGCGGGAGAATAGCGTTTTTGATCAGCTAGGTCGGACATTGCCAAAATCTGCCTGCGCATGAGAATGAAGACAAGCTAAAACCGTACGTTAATCATGGTTGTTCGTCCTTGGGCAGTATGTTACCCAGCAATATGTTACAACGTCTGAAATCATTCCTAGCTGGTGATGAATCCGCACAAGAAGTCGAACTCTCTCCCGAGGATGAGCTCGCTGCTGCTGCCGTTGCGGTCTTTGTTGAAGCGGCATTGTTGGATGGTGGTTTTGGTGACGATGAACGCCAGATTATCCTGCAATTGATGACCGAACGTTTTCAGATTCCCGAGGCCGAGGCGGCTGCGCTGGTTGATAGCGCTGCATCTGATTCAGAGCATGCGAATAAATTATACTCAGCAACGCGGACTATACGTGATGGTTTTGGTATAGAAGAACGCATCGATGTGATGGAGATGCTTTGGCAAGTTGCCTATGCTGATGGCGTGTTGCATGACTATGAGGCAAATCTGGTCAGACGTGTTGCTGGGCTGCTATATGTTCAGGATCAGGATAATGGGCGTGCGCGAAAGCGGGCTTTAGAAAATTTAGGTTTAGACGATAGTGAATGAGGAACTGAGATGACATACATCGTCACGGAAAACTGCATTAAGTGTAAATTCCAAGATTGCGTTGAGGTGTGTCCGGTGGACTGCTTCTACGAAGGGGAAAACTTCCTAGTCATTCACCCGGACGAATGCATCGATTGTGGTGTTTGCGAGCCGGAATGCCCTGCCGAAGCGATCGTTCCCGATACCGAGCCAGGCGTCGAGAAATGGCTGGAAGTGAACACCAAGTTTGCTGACATCTGGCCAAACCTGACCCGAAAAGGCGAGCAATTGCCGGATGCCGAGGCATGGGACGGTAAGCCTGACAAAGAAGCCATGCTGAGTGAAAACCCAGGTGCTGGCGACTGATCTGTCGCTAACTGGCTGATTTTCAATGAATTAGGCAATTCAGCGATCATTTTGATGGTGATCGCTGGGCCTTTTCTGCACTGCAATAATATGTTACACTATTACCTAGTGAATAAGTGCTTTGGGGCCTTTTGAGGCCCCTTTTGCACAATCAGTATGGGTATTTAACCGCTTAACTTATTGGGTGGCGGTTTTCCTGGGCCCACCATCCGAGAACGCGTGAAGCGATCGGGTGTTTTTTGATGAAAGAACAGAGCAGAGTAAATCATGGCTGAACAACCTCTTTTCAATCCTGGTGATTTTGTCGTTTATCCAACGCATGGCGTTGGCAAAGTAACGAGCATCGAAGAAGACGAAATTGCGGGACATAAACTGGAACTCTTCGTGATCAGCTTTGATCGTGACCGCATGACATTGCGTGTTCCGACCAGCAAAGCCGCGAACTCGGGTTTGCGCAAATTGTCCTCAAAGAAACGTATGGACGAAGCCATTCATACGCTCAAAGGCCGCCCGCGCGTCAAACGCACCATGTGGAGCCGCCGCGCAGCTGAATATGATCTTAAGATCAATTCTGGCGATCCTGTATCTATCGCCGAAGTGGTCCGTGATCTTCATCGGAATGTCGGTCAACCAGACCAGTCGTTCTCCGAACGCCAAATTTATGAGCAAGCCCGTGACCGGCTTGCCGCTGAAGTTGCTGCAGTTGATAAAACTGACATGGAAAAAGCGACCAGCAAGCTCGAACAAATCTTAAACGCGGCTTAATCCCCGTGAATACACCGTCGGAAACGGCGGTATCGGTGGATACCCTGCCTAAAAAAATCGTATCCGGTGGCCAAACGGGTGTTGACCGTGCGGCCCTGGATACGGCGATCCGCTTTAATATTTCATGTGGTGGATGGGTCCCAAAGGGACGTCGCGCCGAAGACGGGCCGATTCCGTCGATGTATCCTGTCACGGAAACGGCAAGCTCCGCCTACGATGTCCGGACCCGTAAAAACATCGAAGACAGTGATGCGACGCTGATTCTAACCCGTGGAGAACCATCGGGCGGCACCAAGTTAACGTTAGAAATAGCACGAGAATTAGGTCGTCCGTATCACATTGTTGATCTGACTCGGACGCATTCGCCGTTGGCGGCATTGCGTTGGTTAGAAGCCAAAAAGCCCAACAAGTTAAATATCGCGGGACCACGCGAAAGTGGTGCAGGCGGCATTCATGCCGAAGCCATGTCTTTTTTGACCAATTTGTTGCAATTGGCGGGCGCTAAAGCCCTTTAGTTAGCAACAACTTTCACTTTCTCGCCCGTAGCCAACCCACCCGATATGGCGTTCAGGTTGAGCGCGCGAAACCAATCATCATTGTAATTATCAAACGGCATTTGCGCTGCGATGGATGCTTCGCTTTCACCGGGTTTGACAGTTTTGATCCGAATGCGTGGCGGTTGGAACCCATCTGCTTCACCCGGCTTCAAAAGGTTAAAGCTGTACGTTGTTCGGCGCAAGGCGACGGACATCTTATCTGTTGCCTCGGTGGTGGTCAGAAAGATAAATCGATATAGACGGTCCCGTGCTGCTCTAATGGCCAGCATTCGAAGTTCATGCGGCCCTTTGTTGGTGTTAACAGCAGCCCGTGCCGTTGCAGCAGGAAGACCATTTATGGTTAGCTGGGCGACTTCCTCTGGCTTAATTTTTAATTGCGGTCCCCATTGATTTGATATGTAGCTGGTCAGATCCGGCATGCCGGTGGCGACTTTTGGGCTTTCCATATCAAAGATGATGGTGGTGCCTTTGTCATCGGTCGCCTCGACTTGGGTTTTGCCATTGTTCACTTTGAACCCGGACGGGTAATCAAACTTGAAACCTAATGTTGGGTGAATGAACGTATCGCCCTTCATAAAGCCCTCTTTGGGGTCCTTTCCAAACAACAAGCCGTTGATCTGAGACAAAAATGGTTGTCGGTCGCGGCGTGCATCGGGCGGTGTTTCTGTTTTCGCCAAAATTTTGGCCTGATTGATTCGATCAGAAGTCCGTGGGTGTGTTTGCATGATGTTGAATTTATCTGCCGACTGACCCGCTTTCTTTGCATGAATGGTTGTGTGGGCGTCTAGCTTGGAAAAGAAGTCACCCAATGCACTCGGGTCATATCCGAGTTGCGTCATATAGCGAACGCCCAGTTTATCGGCTTCGAGTTCCTGGCTACGTGAATAGCTTTGAAGTGCTGCTTGTGCACCAAACGATGCGAGGTTTCCAAGACCGGATGGGGCGCCCAAGACGCTGCCCAGAATACCGACCGCAGTCAGGCCTATGTTTGTGGCCATAGCTGAAGAATATCGCTGTGCGCTATGACGTGCAGTGACATGTCCGATTTCGTGACCGATGACACCTGCAAGTTCGGCCTCGTCTTCGGCAAGGGCGACCAGACCGCGCGAAATGTAAACATAACCACCTGGCAACGCGAACGCGTTAACAGTGTCATCATTCAGCACAAAAAATTGGAATTTCAAATCGGGTAGCTCAGATTTCGCAACCATTCTTTGCCCAATGGCATTGACGTAGGCAGCAAGTGCCCGATCATCATAGGTGCCCCCAAATGCTTCCAGCATTTTAGGATGTTCTTCGGCACCGATCTTGATTTCGTCCTTCGCATCCATGAAGGCGGTGAAGCTTTGCTCCCCAGTGGCCGGGTTTGTTGAGCAACCAGATACCAAGGCCGTGGAGATCAGTAGGGCACATATGCTGAGTTGGGGGATTTTGGTGAACGTCATGCGTCTCTTTCAATCATCGTTGCCATATTTAAACCGATTGTATTGTGTGCCTCAACGGCGGCGATTTTGAGGCAGCACACAGCTAATTAACGTCCAAGGACCTCAATTTGTTCCGGATGTGATGCTTTAATCATGGGTCCATTCCGTTTTGATAACCAGCCCCGAACGCGAATACTCTGCCCTTTCAGGGAAAGCGGGTCGATACCTGCTTTTTTAAACATGCGAACGGTTTTATGACGCAAAGATACAGTGAAGTCAGTGCGCCAATCGGCCCCAAAATTAAGATAAATAGTGCCTTTGACCTTTGCCGCATCGACCACTCGCCCTTCGATCAACTGGAATGTGCCGAGTTCGCGTTCCAGGGCAACAGGGTCGGCGTTCCGTATGGCGTAGTAGTCTTGCGCCCAAATGCCGCGTCTCGTCTGCCTGGCTTCTTTTTCTAGTGCCAACATTGCATCAACTTGGGATCGGTTGTCGGCAAAACTGTAAACACG
>ENA-UOXV01002707-UOXV01002707.1-marine-metagenome-genome-assembly--contig:-NODE-2707-length-22862-cov-5.488753_pt1 | contig 22862 bp, 23 predicted proteins | sample MGYA00238165_ERZ766961 | MGnify/ENA primary metagenome ERZ766961 (study PRJEB28924, sample SAMN03173240) | marine metagenome | biome: Marine; feature: Water; material: Subsurface seawater | place: North...
CATTTTTGTTCTTCTATTTTTTCTATAATTGCCCCAAATTTTTCCATGGCTTGCACAGTATGCAGAACATCTTCACTCTCTAGTAGCCCATTCACAAGAGTTTCTCCCACTGCTAGACTGCCAAGGATAATGGACCGGTGCGATATTGACTTGTCTCCTGGTACTTTGATTTCTCCATGCAGAGATAACGATTTATTTGCCCTAAGCTTGAACATAGATGCATCCTCAAATTTTTTTAGAACTAAAATTTAAGGTTGATTTACTAACTTCAAAAAACCTTATGTACAATAGTTTTGCTTGAATCTGTCTTTATCACAAACTAAGGAAAAAGTTGATGAAATTCTGCTGATTAATGCTTTAAAATATAGGAAACTTCATTTAAACTTTGACATACTGCTGGATAATAGATATTTCCCGCCGAAGGATGTGTTGGAAATAGGTCTTTCGGAGGATTTGATTTGGCCAAAATAGAGTGGGGAATAAAGCGGATTTGCCAAGGTTGTGGGGCGCTTTTTTATGATTTAAATAAGGATCCTATTACTTGTCCCAAATGCGAGGCGATATTTGATCCCGAGTCTATACTGAAAAGTAGGAGGACACGGGTTGTAGCACCTGTTAATAATAAATCTGACGGCCCTGAGAATGAAGAAGTAGAAGCAAGTGATGATGTCGACGGGGATGAGGTGGTGATAGAAGAAGATGACGAGAGTGTTGATGTAATTCTTCCCGATGCAGAGGTTCATGACGAAGACAGTAGCGTAGTGTCAGATTCCGAGGATGTGTTGGATGACGCCTCGGCTTTAGATGGCGATGAAGATTTAGATGAGGAAGACACAATAAACACTGATTAATAATGCAAATTTGGGGCCATAGCTCAGCTGGGAGAGCGCTACAATGGCATTGTAGAGGTCAGCGGTTCGATCCCGCTTGGCTCCACCAAGACAGCCCCTGTTAATTGGGGCTTTTTTTTCAGAAAGACTATAAGATTCCTTCTAATAGATTGATCGTATCTTAAATTCTATGATCATAAGCGAGGCTAGTTTTGATAATATTTTGCCCATGTAAGAATTGATCTAAGGGATGTTTGATTTTCGAAATATTATTTTAATAGCTAAACGAGAGCTAACTAGTTACGTGTCAACCCCGTTAGGGTATATCTTTGCATCTATTTTTCTTGCTATGGCTGCAAGTTTAAACTTTTATTTCGGAAAATTCTTTGACCGTGGTATAGCAGATCTTGAGCCATTTTTTCAGTATCATCCATGGTTGTATTTGCTTTTGATGCCAGCGATCGCAATGCGTTTATGGGCAGAAGAAAGAAAAATAGGTACGCTTGAATTATTGATGACACTGCCGATAACTGTGGGTGAAGCGGTCGTAGGGAAATTTGTAGCAGCTTGGATTTTTTCTGGGGGCGTGTTGGCACTTTCCTTCCCGCTTTGGGTCAGTGTAAATTATCTTGGAAATCCGGATAATGGGATTATCATATGCAATTATTTTGCTAGTTGGTTGATGGCTGGCGGGTTTTTAACCCTCAGCTCATGTGCCTCTGCTTTGACGAATAACCAAGTGATATCTTTTATCATAGCCGTGACAATTTGCTTTCTATTTATGATGACCGGTGTTGAGATGATTCAAGCAGGCTTTAAGGACTGGGCGCCTATATGGGCAACAAAAACGTTAGCTAACCTTAGTATTATGACAAACTTCAATGCAATATCACAGGGAGTAATTGACGCTAGAAACATATTCTATTTTCTATCATTGATAGTCATTGGGCTTGCTATAAATTCAAAAATTATAGATATCAAAAAGGTATAGATCAGAGAATGCGAAGTTCCTCTTTTATGAACCGCTTGAGTCTCTCTTGGATTAGTGTCGCTCTATATGTCGTTTGTTTTATTTGCTCTAATATTTTGGTTGACGCAAACCTTACCAGTGCCAGACTAGACCTCACTCAAGATAGAACGTACACAATATCTGAGGCAACAAAGCAGATTTTGGAAGAGATAAAAGAGCCTATTAAACTTAGATTGTATTCTAGTGCAGGTATAGAAGACATGGGGCCTGATTATACAAGCCTTAAGACTAGAATAGATGATTTATTAGGCGAATATATAAGAATTTCCAAAGGCCTAATTATTGTAGAAACGTTGGATCCAAAACGATATTCGATAGAGGAGGACCTAGCTGTTTCCGATGGAGTGAGAAGCATCCCAAACGTAATTAAATCCAGTCAGATCTTCTTGGGTTTATCTGGCAGAAATAGTACGAATGGTCGTTATGCTATCCCGCATTTTGCTCCAGAACGCTCAGCGTTTCTTGAATATGATCTAACTAGACTTATTTATGATTTATCAAATACCAAGAAAAGAATAGTTGGGATTTATGGAGATTTACCGCTTAATGGTGACAAGACTCAACGGCTACCTGCCTGGATGATAGTCGATACGATTGAACGGTTTTATGAAACCCAAACTTTATTTGGAACTATAGAAAAGTTTAATGATGAGATTGAAGTCCTGTTACTGGCAGAGCCGGGAGAGCTAGACGCTACAACTGTTTATGCCATAGATCAATTCGTAATGCGTGGGGGACGAGTATTAGCTTTTGTCGATCCATTTTCAGAAATTTTAAATGCTTCAACTGGTAACGGACCGCAACCGCCTCGTAGAACGAGTTTAGTAACTCTAAAGCCTCTATTGAAATCTTGGGGGATCGATTTAAATGAACGCCAAATTATTGGTGATTTGACAGGAGCACTGAAAGTTCAAATGAAAAAGGGTAATCAGATTATTGCCACCGAATACCCGGCCTGGTTCGATTTGCAAAAAGAAAATTTTGTACAAAATGAAATCATTACCAGTAATCTATCCATTTTGAGCTTTAGGACGGCAGGGCATCTCCTAAAGCGGGTGGGCACGAAAGTGGATTGGCAACCAATTGTTTGGAGCACCTCCAAGGCTGGGATTATAGACGTGGCTCAAGTGGAATACGCTCCTGACCCTACCGAAATTTTATCTAACTTGAAAACTACTGGAGATAAATTCACTTTGGTTGCCCGGATACGCGGTGCTCTTGATACTGCTTTTCCCAACGGTCCCCCTAAAAGCTTAATCAATAACAAAATACGAAAACAACATAGGACTAAAACTGATACATCGGCAGCGATAATAATAGTTTCTGATGCTGATTTTTTGAGTGACACAACCTGGATAGAAACCAAAAACTTGGGGGGACAAGAGTTAAAAATCCCATTTTCAAATAATGGTGACCTAGTCCTTAATGCTTTAGATCAATTAACAGGTTCGAGTGCAATGATGGGGCTTCGCGGCAGAGGGGTATCGAAAAGGCGGTTTGAAATTATAGATAATATGGAGCGTGAGGCAGAAAAAAAATATCGTTCAAAAGAAAAAATACTCATCTCACGTATCAAAGCAAACGAAAAATTTATAAAAAATATTCAAAAAACCGAACTAAAAAAAGGAGTGACTTTCACCAAGGAGAATCAGAAAAATATAGATAATGCCCGAGATGAAATGTTACAATTAAGAATGGAGTTGAGGCAGGTCCAATTTTCATTAAGAGAGGACATAGATGCACTTAAATGGTTCTTGTCAGTTCTCAATATATGGGGAACACCCTCTTTAATATGCTTAATTGTTTTAGTGATAGTCGGTGTAAGGTCATATAGAGACAAACATTTCATTGTGAATAAACTATGATTCCACGTTCCTTTATAATCTTATCGACTGCAACGCTCTTACTCTTGTTCTTAGCCTTCATTTCGGTATCAAGCGATAAGAGGTTTCCTGAATACAATAGAAAACCGGTGATAGCATTCCCATTATTAAACGCAGAGCCGAGTGCGGTTTCCAGAATCATTTTTGCTAATTCGTCAGGTAAATTTGCGTTTCATAGGAATTCTGATTCTATATGGGTTTCGGCGGAGAAGGACGATTACCCTGTCTTGCCGAAATTGATAGGTCGGATCACAACGCAATTAGCTGATATGAAGCGTATTGAAAAGAAAACTCGCATGAAAGAACGGCTTAAGACAATTGGGCTAGAAAACCCAAGCGATCCAGGTTCAAACGCCGCTCTTGTGCGACTTGAATCTAGTAATGGTAAGGTTTTAGCAGAAGCTATTCTGGGAGCACAAACATCCTATAAAACTACTTTGGCAAGTAAAGGAACATTTATCAGGGGGGTGGATGATGACCAGGCCTGGTTAGCAAGCGGGACTGTTGATCTTCCTTATCATCCGGATGATTGGTTAGATAAGCGATTAATCGACATTGAGCCTAATTCAATTCAAAAGCTGCAATTAATAGGGCCTAATGGGGAAACCTATTTAATCGCCCGCCAAAAACCTGACGGTCAATTCTTGATCTTAACTCCTACTGGATTAATTAAGATTGATTCAGATTTACAAAAAACATTAACGACCGGTCTTTCAAAATTAACATTTGATGATGCTTTTCGAGTAAAGAAAGATGGACAAAAGACAAAGGAATTAAATTTATTGGTATCAACATTCAGTGGGTTAAAAATAGATTTAACACTTTGGCGAGATGGGGAAACTTTCTTAATTAATTTAAATACTGAGGTGCCATTAATCGATAAAACTATAGTTGTTCACAGTAAATTCAAAGAGCTAAATCAGCGGTTTCATGCATGGAATTACATAATCTCAAAATGGAAAGTAAAAAAATTTCTCGACCCATTAAGAGCTTTACAAGCAAGTTCAAACAAAATGTAGAAATTAAAACCGAAAAACAGATCTCGATGCAAAATAATATGAACCATCCAATGCTCATTGCGCTTGAACAAGCAAAGTTAGCTTTTGATGAAGAAGAAGTCCCAGTTGGAGCTGTTATTACTGTATCAAAAACAGGAAAAATTATAGCTAAAGCCCATAATCAAGTAAGACAACTAAATGATCCAACAGCACATGCAGAAATTTTAGCTATCCGTTCTGCCTCAAATTCGATTGGTAATTCGAGATTAGTCGGTTTCAATCTTTTTGTAACGTTGGAGCCGTGTGCGATGTGTGCGTACGCTATTTCTCTAGCAAGATTAGAGAAATTAGTATTTGGTGCTTACGATCTTAAGAATGGTGGCGTAGAGCATGGAAGTAGAGTATTTTCAAACCTTGCATGCAATCATGTGCCCGAAATCATCGGCGGGGTAGACGAAACATTAGCCAGTAATCTTCTCAAAGAGTTTTTTCAGTTAAAACGCCTATAAAAAACCATCTTGAAATCGACGAAACATGCCTAGCCATTAATTTAAACGGTTTCGTCGTCTTCTTTGATTAGAGCCTGTCATGCTTATCGATTTTGTTTGAGGTGGAAACGTAACAATTTTTCTCAGTTGTTCGTATGAATTGGTTTTATGGGGAATAGCCATAGCGTTTATAAAGTGCTCTTGGAACGATGGCTCAACCGCCGTCTCAACCTTCTCTATTTTGAGTACTGTATTCTCTATCTCTCTTCTAGAGGGCTCGTTGAGCAATGCGATTCTTGCTCCAGTACCTGCCGCATTTCCTACAGAAAATACTTTGGAAAGTTGGCAGTCTGGCAACATGCCGAGAACCATGGCGTATTTAGTATCAATATAATTACCAAATGCACCGGCCAAGACAATGTTATCAACGTTATTTATACCAATTTTATCCATAAGTAGCTGAAAACTAGCATGAAGCGCGGCCTTAGCTAACTGTATAGCTCTGATATCATTTTGAGTAACAAAAATTTTATCAGTTAACCGATAAGAATAGGTTCTGCCATCTCGAAAAACCCTATCAGTTTTTTCTATTAATGAACCATCTATTACGCCGTCCTCAGAGATAATGCCGGCCAAATACATTTCTGCTATAATTTCAATGATACCTGAACCGCAAATTCCTGAAATCCCCATTGATTTGGTTTTCTCGTCAAAGTTACCGTCAGTTGACCATAGATCACAACCAATGACTTGAAACATTGGTTCTAGGGTTGTTCGGTCTATACGGACATGTTCGATTGCCCCAGGTGCTGCTCTTTGCCCACATGAAATTTGTGCTCCTTCAAACGCGGGGCCCGTAGGGCTAGAGCAAGCAATTGCTCTATGGTTATTGCCAAGAACGATTTCAGCATTGGTGCCAATGTCTATAATTAATGTCATTTCGTCTGCTAATGTGGGGTTATTTGATAAAATAACGGCTGCGGTGTCTGCTCCAACATGACCAGCTATACACGGGAGAATATAAACAGTAGCAGATGGATGAAAATAAAAATCTAATTGATCCGCTGTCGTGTTTATTGCCATGCCTGTTGCTAAAGCGAATGGAGCGCCGCCTAATTCGGTTGGGTCAATCCCAAGTAAAAGGTGATGCATTATTGGGTTTCCAACCAAAACAACATCCATAATTTGATCAGGATGACAGCCAGTTTCGTTTGTAGCCTGTGTTGCTAAATAGTTAATGGCCGTTCGTACCTCATTAGTCATTTGTATGTGTTGACCTTGGTTCATCATTATATAGGAAATACGGCTCATGAGGTCCTCTCCAAACCGGATTTGTGGGTTCATAGTGCCTGCCGTTCCTACGATTTTGCCAGTTTTAAGATTACAGAGTTGAGCTGACAATGTGGTGGAACCTATATCTACGGCTAGACCAAACAAATCATCTTTCTCTCCCGGCCAAATACCAATAATTTTATTAGATGTATGAATAGCAACGGTTACGTGCCACAAACCTTTTCGGAGAGTTTTTTGAAGGTCGCGCAAGATTGATAAATCGCAGGTAATTAGGCTATTTTTAGTTAATTGATCGCTATAGTGCTCTCGTAGGCTTCTGGATAATCTCTCGAAGTCGCCAGAAGGCTCATACATATTAGGCTCTTCAACTTGGACATAAAAAAGTTTGACTGCTGGATCTATTTCAATTTCATAAGGTTCTGCTTTTTTTCGAATAACCTGCCGATTAACTTGGCTTTCTTCTGGTATATCAATAAGCACATCACCAATGATTTGTGTGTTACAACTAAGGCGTCTTTCCAATTTAATGCCTCTTTTTGTAATGTACCGAAGCTCAGCTTTACTTGGTTTACTCAAGTTATTCTGTGCGGAAATGATTTGGTGTTTGGAAAACTCACCAAAAGTTGGTTGAACTTGGCATTTTCCGCACATAGCTCTTCCGCCACAAACACTATCTATATCAACATCCAATTGGCGCGCAGCATCTAGAATAGATGTTCCATGTTGGACTATTCCGCGCTTGCCGGATGGCATGAAAATAACAGACGCAGTTTGGGGCATTAAATTTTTACGTATTGTCTTTATATCCTCTTCTGTCATTTCAAGTTTTTATTCGACGTCTCAACCGTCTTCGTTGACCTATGTTTCCATCTTTGGCTATGGGTTCACGAAAACGACTGATCCATCTGCGACACCCTGGATCATATCCCATCATTACATTTGCGCCGTAAACAGCTGTCATTTCCTCATGGTGTAAAGGATTCATAATAGCTGAAGTCATTCCGGCTCCTATACCCATTGCCAAAAATGATGCGTTCAAATTATGTCGATTAGGAAGGCCAAAAGAAATATTGGAAGCTCCACAAGTTGTATTTACGCCCAACTCTTCCCTAAGTCGTCTAATTAATCGAAAGGCTGAAATGCCAGCAAGGTTTATAGCTCCTATAGGCATTATGAGAGGGTCAACTATTACATCATTAGCTTTAATGCCAAAGTCTAGAGCTCGTTCTACAATTTTTTTTGCGACTTTAAATCGTTCGTCGGGATCCTCAGAAATCCCTGTTTCGTCATTTGATATGGCAACAACGGCTGCATCATATTTTTTTATAAGAGGAAGAACTGTTTCAAGCCTGTCCTCCTCTCCTGTAACTGAGTTGACCAGTGCCTTTCCTTTATAAGTATTTAGACCCGCCTCTAAAGCAGCTACGATTGAGCTATCGATTGAAAGTGGCAGATCTGTAAGGCCCTGAATAATTTGGATAGCTTCTGCTAAAATCTTTGGCTCATCAGCTAAGGGAATGCCTGCATTTACATCGAGCATTGTCGCACCAGCTTCAACTTGGGCAATTGTATCAGCTTCAACCCTGCTAAAGTTTCCCTGATCCATTTCACTAGCAAGTAACTTACGACCTGTTGGATTTATGCGCTCGCCAATCACACAAAAGGGTTGGTCAAAGCCAATAACTATTTCTTTTGAAGCCGAACTCAATCTAGTTTGCGTCATCGTAATAGCCTTTTTAGTAAAATAAATATTTATCTATTTTTTAATTTTTTTTAATTTTTGTTATTTATGCTAAACCCTTTATTAGATTTTAACGTTATTTCCCCTTTAATTACAGAGTTGACCCAAGAAGCAGTTTTCCCTAGTCCACCAAAAGGGTAGAAATGAACCTGGTTTATGAGTGAATCTGGATTGCTAGTAACGTGCGAAGCCAGTTCAGATACAACAATATCTGGTTCTTGGGTCATTACTAACTTAGCCAGGTTTTTAGTTTGGCGAGTTAATACTCGCATGGAAGGCCCAATGCCCGACATTTGCGCAAATTTTAATAATGTTTTTAGGCTTGCTAAGCCAGGTAGCCCAATATGTATGGGTAAAGTATTTCCGCTTTTATTTATCCTGTTTTCCCAATCAATAATTTTGCTTGCATCAAAGCAAAACTGTGTCGCTATATATACTTTGACATCGGAATTACGTGCCCAAGAATTTTTATCTTGTAATGCTTGGGCTAGCTCTAGATCTGGGATATCTGGTGAACCCTCTGGGTGGCCCGCAACGCCAACCTTTTTGATAGAATATTTCTCTAATAGACCTGAGTCCAGAATTTGAAGTGTACTGTGATAAGGACCTAAAGCTGCATTTAATCCGCCTCCAATGACTAAAACCTCTTCTACGTTAGCTATGGTTGTTAACTGTTCGAGACATTGTTCAAGTGACTTTTGGTTTACAAAATTTCTAGCAGCTAGATGCGGTACAGGTTTAAAGCCCTCTTGATGCAAGCGATACGATACGTTAACCGTATCGTCTATATTGGAACCGGGCAAAAAGGTAACGTTTATTGATGTATTAAGAGGTAAATGGTTTGCAAACGAATCGATATTTTGTGCAGAGGCTGGTGTAACCTCAATTGAAAAGCCAGATAACAGAGACGCTATGTCTTGCTTAGTGACTTTCATGCTAGCCCGCCTAAACCATTTGGTTGATTACGCCATAGAACTAAGATTATATAATGTACGGAAAAATTTGTTACAGATTTTGTTGTCTGCGTCAAAAGTAATCTCAAAAGCGACACTTTGATAATATTAGAGATTTTAAGAGAAAAGGGAATGCAAAATGGTGAAAGAAATAGTTATAGCTGGAGGGAAACGAACACCATTTGGAGATTTTGGGAAGTCTCTTAAAGATATACCTCTATCCTCTCTCGCTACCCATGCAGCTCAAGCGAGCATAGAAAACGCAGGAATAAAATCGGCAGATATTGACCATTTAGTTTGGGGAAATGTACTTCCAGTTGATCCAGATGGGTATTACATCGGTAGAGTTGCTGCACTTAATATAGGGATGCCAGAGAGCAGTTGTGCTCTGCAAGTTAATAGGGCCTGTGGGTCTGGTACACAGGCTATTATCACAGCAGCCCAACAAATTCTAACAGGGCATGGGAAAATAGCTCTAGCTGGTGGAGGGGAGAACTTTTCTAGAGGTGGTTTTGTAAACCAGAAAATGCGTTGGGGTGTTATCCGCGGTTCTCAGGCATTTGAAGATAGTGTCGAGTGGGCTTATAATGACCCGTTTGGCAATGGGCTAATGGGGGTCACAGCTGAGAATCTTGCTGATGATTATCAATATCAACGGGATCAGATGGATGAATGGAGCCTAATGAGCCAGCAAAGAGCTGGAGCGGCTATAGAATCTGGATTCTTGGCTAAACAGATATCACCAATTGAAGTCCCTGAGGGACGAAAAAATACTCGACTTATGGAACATGATGAATTTCCAAGACCTGATGTTTCAATTGAAAAATTGGGAATGTTAAGACCTGTTTTTCGTAAGGATGGAAAAGTAACACCTGGTAATTCTAGTGGCGTTACAGATGGAGCGGCTTTTGTCGTTGTAGGTGATAGGGATTCTTTGGAGAAGAAAGGGTCTGAGCCATTAGCAAGATTAGTGGATTGGGCCATTGTCGGTGTTGCTCCTCGAATCATGGGGTGTGGTCCTGTGCCAGCCATTCAGGCTCTCTGGGAAAAAAGAGGACTTAAAGCGTCTGATATAGATTATTATGAAATTAATGAAGCCTTTGCAGTAGTTAATTTACACGCGGAAAAGGAACTTGGTATTAGCAGAGAGGTTACGAATAGCTATGGTGGCGGTATTTCTATAGGTCATCCCCCTGGAGCTACTGGTGTACGGATGACATTAACAGCGATACATCACTTGATTGACACGAACCAGCGATATGCAGTGATTAGTATGTGTATGGGAGGCGGTCAAGGAATGGCAGTTTTAATTGAAAATTTAAAAAAATAAAATTGTTGGAGGTTCCCCGTGTCTAATCCTTATAATTTAAGTGGTAAGGTTGTTTTGGTTACTGGTGCATCGCAGGGCTTGGGAAAGCAGTTCGCTAGTACGTTATCAGCTCATGGTGCCGCTGTCGCATTAGCAGCTCGACAAATTGACAAAATTACTGCCTTGAAAGAGGAGCTTGAGTCTAAGGGCGGCAAAACCTGCGCTATCAAAATGGATGTGCTTAATCAAAAGAGCATTATGGAGGGGGTTGAGACTATTGAGAGGGAACTTGGTTCCATTGATATTTTGGTAAATAATGCAGGTTTAGCAATAAATAAACTTTTCCTTGATGTAACGGAAGAGGATTACGACGCTGTTCTTGGCACAAATTTAAAAGGATGCTTTTTTTGTGCGCAAACAGTGGCAAAAAAAATGGCAACACGGAACAGCGGTTCCATAATAAATATTTCGTCAGTTTTGGGGGCCCGACCTATCGGAACTTTAACTACCTATTGTGCTTCTAAAGGTGGCTTAAATCAATTAACTGCTACTATGGCACTAGAGCTTGCGAGAAATGGGATCCGGGTCAACGCAATCGCCCCAGGGTATATCGAAACACCAATGAATAAAGATTTTTTCAAAACTGTCCCTGGTGAGGCATTAGTAAAATCTGTTCCTCAAAGGCGACTAGGCCAATTAAAGGACCTGGACGGCACCGTATTATTACTTGCATCAGATGCATCAAAATTTATTACTGGAACAGTTATCACCGTAGATGGTGGTTTTAATGTTCGTTAAAATGCTGCAGTAGCCAACCTGCTGTATCTTTGGGTTTTTCCTCTATCACGTAATGCCCGCAATCGATCTCTCCACCAGTTAGCTTTCCAGAAACATACTTTTCCCATATTGGCAAAAGGTCTCCATATACTTTCCCTGTATGGCTGTCCTTTCCCCAGATTGTTAAAGTTGGGCATAGGATCTTTTTATTTGATACAAAATCATTTGTATCCATAGTCAAATCAGAGGTCGCACATGCTCTATAATCTTCACACGAACCACGGATAGTTTTCCAATTAAAGCATCTAACATATTCTGCTAGTGCTTCTTTTGAAAAAGGACGAAGACCTTTTCCAGGCTTTGATATTTTTTTTTCTATATAATATTCAGCCGATACACCGGCCATCATCCTTTCTGGCATATCATAGGGTTGCATCATGAAGAGCCAGTGCCACGATGTATCCGCCCAGCTAGCGGAGGTGTTATTCCAAATGTAATGGCTGGGTAGAATATCAATGACGGCGAGTTTAATAATTTTTTTAGGGTGATCAAGTGCCATGCGGTGAGCTGCACGGGCTCCACGATCATGCCCGGCGACGTAAAACTGTTCGTGTCCTAGCTCTTTCATCACATCAATTAAATCTTGTGACATTGCTCGAAAAGAATAGTTTATGCTATCCACGCCCCCGTCTTCTGGGCCCTCTGAGTCGCCATACCCACGTAAATCCACACAAACTAATTTAAAATGTTTATGTAATAAAGGAGCTACCTTGTGCCATGAAACGTGTGTGAGGGGATTACCATGAATCAATAGTAACGGGGGACCCTCTCCACCGTACCTAAGATTTATAAATGCTGGAGAAAACCCTCTATCGGGCGTTTCAATTTTCCTGGATTCGAATCCCTCGAACATAATCTTTTCCAATTAAACATCAACCATTGAGTAACTATTTTGGATTGTCGTACTACATGCTAACTTGATCTGCATTATCTCGTTGACGTTTCTTATAAATCAAATATAAGTTTCGGCTGTAGATAAAGATGCCTGTTCCCTGTCCTAACATTATGACGGGGTCTTTTTTTGAAAAGGCATAAATGAAGAGTGTTAATCCACCCAGTAGACTAAAATACCAAAATGGAAGCGGTATTACGCTTTCTTTTTTCTTTTCGCTTACAACCCACTGAATTAAAAATCTAGCACTAAATAACCCTTGACCAATAAAACCAACTAGTAAGAGTATGGCTTCGTTGGTTTCAATGCCGCCTGGAAAGAACCAAGTTGAGATGAAATCCATGCAATTTATTCCTTACTTTTTAGGCCATTAGGGGATCGTTTAATTAACCACATCACGCCTAATAAGTCGGGAATTCCGACAAGTAAGCGGTCGAGATTAGCGTAATTAGACTTTCCATGCGTACGGTTTCGGTGGTTAACGGGAACCACTTCTACCTTGCAGTTCTCTCTTTTAGCAAGTGCTGGTAAGAACCGGTGCATATGGTCGAAATAGGGTAGACGCAAAAACAACTCACGCTCGTATAATTTAAGGGAACATCCCGTATCTGGGTTATCATCCTTTAAAAACTTATGCCGGATATTGTTGGCCATACGCGATGCTTTTCGTTTGGCCCAAGTGTCTTTTCGATTAACTCTATGTCCTGTGACCATTAAAAACCCAGTGATAGGACTATTCTGGTATTGTGTGAGTAATTTAGGGATATCACCAGGGTCATTTTGACCGTCACCGTCTAGAGTAACAATTAAAGTACCTTTGGCTGCAAGGACCCCAGTCCTTAATCCAGCACTTTGGCCAGATCGCTCATTATGTGAAATAAATCTCAGAAAATCGTATTTTTCTTTTAATTCAGTTAATATTAGAATGCTATCGTCAGTGCTTGCGTCATTAACAAAGATAATTTCGAACTCACATCTTTCCGTTAATGCTACGACAATTTCGCAAACCAATGGTTCTATATTATCCTTCTCATTCAAAATAGGGATAACAACAGATAGCAAAGGGGAGGTTCCCATTTATGGCGCCTTGTTAAACATGTTAAAGAATATTATAGGTTCAGCTCGGACATTTCTATAGTTCCGTTAATCTTTAATCTCCTATTAATGCAATCTGTCTATCTACTGTTTATCAAGATAATAACGCTTTAACAGTATCGCTGTGCTCAATCCCAGATAAGCACCAAAAACGACATCGCTAGGATAGTGAGCGATTAAAATAATTCTACTCAATCCTACTAGAAGAGCGACTGACAAAAATATAATCCCAAAACGAGGGTATAAAATAGTAAGTCCCATACTGATAGCAAATATTGTTTGAGTGTGACCTGACGGAAAAGAATTATGCGCTATGTTAAAGTTAAATGGACTGAGACCGTACCACTCTTCGGAAAAAAGATATCGCGGTCTATAGCGCCCCAGCACTATCTTTACAGCATGGTGTATAACTCCTGAAACTACGCATGATAGAATTATAAATTTGAATTTTATTGAAAAACTCTTAAGTCGGTCATGATATCGATGCAGATATTTACTGCGTGGGATGTAAATGCAAAATAAGAGGCAGAAAGCGGCGGCCAAAAGCCATCCGGTTGCATCTCCAAGTTTAGTGATTATTTCAAAAGTACCGATATAAAAGTACTGAGGGTTGTTGTGAATAAAAACAATTACATCACGATCAATTTTTAATCCTAAAAAAACGCATGAGAGTATTACTAAGAATAGAATTATTCCAAGTGGTGGCCTTTTGAGTATGGCCCAAAGTGACCATATGTTGTCTGATATAGTTGTGTTCATTTAATCATTAGTTACTATTTGTCTGTTATCTTCAATAAATCTAATGTCAACACTCTACCTTTGGAGTAGTTAAAGCTATCAAATGTTTTGATTACTTTTGTTTTTAGGCTCATTGATTTGGCTTTGGTTCTAAAATCTTGCAGTTGAGAACGGTCGATCAGTGCTAAGTTGTGAGACCTTTCTTTTAATTTACTGACACCACCTTCGATATCTGTCAAATAAGTATCAGTGCCAGTCAAAAAAATTAAACTTGGTTCATGATAGCCAATTGAAATTAAACCATTCTTAAGTTCATTAGATGATTTAAGAAAGCTTGCTACTTCAAGAGAGGGAAACGCCCACGTCATTGCTGGAATTTTTGAATATGTCAGAGGGATAAAAAATAAACCTGCTAAACAGAGCGCAGAGATAACAGAACTTTCAAGTCGTCCATTCCATAAAAAAATACAACTGCCTAATAAAAATATAACTGAGGTTAATGCAATAATCATCGTGTCGGTGTTTTGTTGCATATTACTTTTAATTTGTTCAACCAAGACTGTAACGCTAATCACATTAGAAAGTGATGTGACGAATTCTCTATTTAAATTTGTGAGCAAAATAGATGCTACTATGAGTGCGCAACCAATAATAAGCCATAAGGCAATGAAAAATTTTGATCCTAATGTTATCTGTGTGGGTTTAAAATCATTCATCCACTTAGCGGTCATTATTGCAAGTGCAGGGTATACTGGCAGGATATAATGGGGCAGTTTAGTGGGCACAATTTCAAATAATATCCATGTTGGAATAACCCAAGCGATAAGAAATTTACTACAAATTTCAGTTTTGGTTTTTATTATATTAACAAGGCTTGGCCAAATAAATAAAGACCCGGGCCAAAAGGTGATCATTACAATTAGGAGGTAATAACCGGGAGGCATGCCATGAGATTCCATTCCTCCCATTAACTTAGGTAATAAATCTCCACCGATTGACGTCCTTAAAAAGGAACCATCAGAGCGTATTTGCACAGCAATAATCCATGGAAGACTAATTGCAATGCTTATGAGAACCCCAGCCTTGAGACGCAATGCCTTCACCCATTTCATATTACGATCAAAATACCAAAGGCCAAGAATGGTGAGGGATATGATGAGAGGAACGATTGGCCCTTTGAGTAAAATTCCTATACCAATTCCTGACCAAAAATAAAGCCAATTTTGATGAACAGTATCTCCTTTATAAATTCTAGCTAAACCATATTGCGAAATTAAAATGCTTACCAATAACAGCGCATCGGTTTTTGCCATGTGAGCCTCTGCATTAAGTAGAAAGCTTGCAGCTAATAGGATGCCCGCAAATAGAGAACTGGTGCTGCTCAAAAATAAACAGGCGATTGCGTATGTCAAAAACACCGATGCTATAGCTGCTATTACTGAGGGAATGCGATAGGCCCAAATCAAAGTAGCATCGTTTGGTGAGAGCATTTGCACAGATGCAGCTTGTATCCAGTAGGCGCCGGCTGGCTTTTTATATCGCGGTGTTTCTTGGAATCTAATATCTATATAGTCCCCAGTTTCTAGCATTTGCTTGCTAGCCTGAGCAAAACGAGCTTCGTCTCGATCAAGGGGAGGAAGTTTTTCAATGCCAGGTAAAAAGAGCACTAAGCTGAGAACTAAAAGAATAAAGATATTACGCAAATGCACGATAAGCAAACCTGACCATTTCATTGAATAAATTTAGTGGCCTATTTGATAGACCTTAAACGTTAGGGGAAAGCTTATAAACAAAATTACTCACATAAAAAGATGATTAATTATAAATGTTCAATTATTTTGTGCTTTCAGGGAGTTAAGACGTTTTTCTATTGATTTGCGCGCGGGTGCATTAGGGCCCATTATCTCCAATAACCGAGACCATAGTTCTTTAGCTAATTGCTCATTGCCTTCTAAATTTGCTAATATACCACGGTAGTACATCGCTTCTGGATGATTAGGTTGAAGTTGTAAAATATTTTCTATTACCGGTTTGAATGAAGAGGGGATTTGTGATTCAGGTGTCCCGTCCGGAAATAGAGAGCGAGCATATTGTATTTGTACATCAACTCGGCCTGGGGCGATATTAGCAGCACGACCGTATGCTGATATAGCATCTTTTGGTTGTTTCAAAACAGTGTAAGACCGCCCTAGTCTGAGCCAGCCCTCAATATCGTCAGGTGTTTCTGAAAGCCTATTCGCTAACCGTTGTACCATACTGCGTATCATCGTTTGGCGATCTTCAGCTGTCATACTTTGCGCTGCGTCAACTTGATTTTTACTTGGTCCCGGTAGATTTTTTTTCGCCTGTGCATTAACTCTTTCAGCAGGTGATTCATCATTTTTTCGGATGGATCTTTTAGTCATTTCGCCTAACTTGAGAGCAGAGACATCAATGTTGCTCTCTTTTTGAGCCTTTTGTATCCGTTTCTCTAGCATCGTTCTCCAAGGAGCATCAGCAGGAGTATCGACTTCTAAAGCTATCCAACGTTTTAACGCATTCGTGAGGTTACTTCGCTGATATTCTGCAAGTCCTAGATAAAACTGTGCTCTCGGGTCCCCGGGGGTGCCAAGTTCCACAAGCTTAAATTCGGATTCCGATTTCTCAGTCACAACCCCATTTGCTGCTAACGTGAGCGCTTCCCCAAATGCGGCGCGCATGCTTAAATTATCTGGTGTTAATTGCAGGGCTCTTTGAAGTGTTTCCGCCGCTTCCGAGTATTGTTTCTGCATAAGATATGTTTTTCCCAAAAGTTCCCAACTTTTGATATCCTTAGGGTCACTCTCTAATTTAGCTCGCAGGCTGGATATCATATCATTAATGCCTGCATGCTGGTCCTTAGTGTTTTGGGACGCAGTCTGAGAGTTTGCCTGAGGAACACGACTTTTGAAGGGCTGGCTGGGTAGATTTGGCTTTCCTACTGAGATATATGTTCCTAAGGCAAATGAAGGTATTAGAAACGCCAACAAAACAGCCATTAGCATACGAGTAAAAGAACCGTTACTTTCGCCATCTTTAGCACCTTTTTCGTCTATTTCTTTGGCGGAGGTTAATATTCTGCGTTGTATCTCTAGGCGAGCTGAATCTTTATCTTGATTACCTATTCGCCCTTGCTGATAGTCTCTCTCCAACTCCGCGAGTTGATCTGAATAAACTTGTAAATTAAAAGAAGAACGATCCTCATTACCCGTTCTTTCTTTTAGTATCGGCCAGATAATTGATAATACTGCACCTAGGGTAAATATTCCCGCTATAACCCAAAATAGCATCGTCAGTCCTCGGCTCTATTTGTTATCAGTTTAGATAGCTGATCTAGTTCTTTTTGTGTGAGAGGTTCTTCAGGGGCCAGTTTTCTCCTACGAGTTAAAAATAGAACTGACATTAGGAGACCAATTAAAAACAGGGTAATTGGACCGTACCACAACATGTAGGTCGATGGTTTAACTGGCGGCTTTAATAAAACGAAGTCACCATACCGTTCTATTAGGAAATCAAAAATCTCTTCGTCAGATGCACCGTTAACGAGTTGCTCTCGGACAACTTTTCTCAAATCCTTTGCTAAAGAGGCATTACTATCATCGATCGACTGATTTTGGCAGACAAGACAACGTATGTTTTTGCTGAGCACGCGTGCGCGCGCTTCAAGTTGAGGGTTTTGCAATATCTCCGTTGGTTCAACTGCAAATGAACTAGACGGAAGATTAACAATGGCTAGAAAAAGTATTAATAAAAGATTCCTCTTAATCATTCTCTTGTTTCCGAAGCGCGGTTAGGACGGGCGCAAGTTTGTCGTCAAATACTCTCTGGGAGAGTGGTCCAACATGTCGATATTGAATGAAACCGTTTCTATCAATTATATAAGTCTCAGGGACACCATATACCCCCCAGTCGATAGCAGTTCTTCCATCTATATCCCTACCAATTTTTTCATAGGGGTCGCCTAAATCACTTAACCATTGTTGAGCCGCATTTTTTTTATCTTTATAGTTAATACCATATATTGGAACCAGTTTTGTTTCCTTGATCTTCATAAGGAACTCGTGTTCTGTGCGGCATGGACCGCACCAGGATGAAAAAAAATTAACTAACCGAACGTTACCCGTTAATGACTGATTATCTATGCCTGGCTTTGTTCTGACAAGCGGCGGCAGATCAAGGTTGGGAATTGGTTTTTCTATCATGGCAGACGGAAGAATTCTGGGGTCTTTTCCATCTAAGATGGGAGCAGCAAAATATATCGCTATTATGACAAATAATATTAGGGGCCCTAAGTAAAGAATTTTACGCATTTTCTAGTCCAGAATGTTTGGACTTCTTAGGTTCTATCTTTTTAAATGGTGCTCCTACCCTGAGCCGGCGATCTGATAATGATATTAATCCGCCAAAAACCATAATTAGGCAGCCAGCCCAAATCCAGGGAATTAAGGGATTGTACCATAATCGGAGTGTCCACCCCTGATTTTTACCTCCTTCGCCTAACGAGACATAAATATCAGCCAAGAAGGTTGTATGTATAGCTGCCTCTGTTGTTGGCATTTGCTGGACTGGATAGAACCTACGTTCAGGGAATATTGTGGTAATGTACTCACCATCTTTTTTTATAACTATCGTCGCTCTTTCTAGCTGGTAGTTAGGTCCCTGTTGACGTTCCACTTTTTCTAATAATGCATCAAATCCGGCTATTGAGGCTTTGTCACTTTCCTTAGCATTTATGACCACCTCGGTTCTCCATGCACTATCTGCAACGGCCCCGCAGATAAAAATAGCCAGACCAAGATGAGCGAGTGTCATGCCGTAGGTTGATCTTGGTAATCTTCTGGCACGAGCCAAAGATTGGGATAGTTTCTCTCGAAATAGACCTACCCTATCACCAAATTCTTTGAGTGTACCAGCCGCCAGCCAACCCGCTAGTGCAAATCCTATTACAGGGGTAAATGGTTCATCAGCGTTAACCCAAAAAATAAAAACACCTAAGCCTAGGGAAACTAGCACAGCAAACCAAAGTCGTGACATTGCTGCGGGTAAGTCGCCTCTTTTCCAAGCCAACATCGGACCAATTGCCATTAGTAAAACTAGTGGGATCATTACGGGTACGAATGTGGCATTGAAAAATGGAGGGCCAACAGATACTTTTTGATCTGTAGTGGCGTCTAGAAAAAGTGGATAGAGTGTTCCTATGAACACTGTCGCCGTTGCGACTGAAAGCAAAAGATTATTCATAACCAATCCACCTTCACGACTTATTGGCTGAAAAAGTCCGCCTAACTTCATGGTTGGTGCTCTTAATGCAAATATGGTTAAAGCACCACCAATGAACACCACGAGAATGGCTAAAATGTATAGGCCGCGCTCAGGATCGACAGCAAAAGCATGCACGGAGGTTAGGACACCAGAGCGTACGAGGAAAGTTCCCATCAGGCTCAGCGCAAATGTTAAAATAGCGAGGAGTATAGTCCAGCTTTTTAACGCGTCTCGCTTCTCTACTACGACCGCTGAATGAAGCAGAGCCGTTCCAGACAGCCATGGCATAAAACTGGCATTTTCTACAGGATCCCAATACCACCATCCCCCCCAGCCAAGTTCATAATAGGCCCACCAACTTCCTAGTGTTATACCCGCTGTTAATGCTGTCCAGGCTGCCAAAGTCCATGGTCGAACCCAACGCGCCCATGCTGGATCAACCTTGCCCTCTATTAATGCGGCAACCGCAAATGAAAACGCCATAGAAAATCCGACATATCCGAGGTATAACATGGGTGGATGAAAAGCTAGCCCTGGATCTTGAAGCAATGGATTTAGGTCTCTTCCATCAATTGGAGCTGGGTCTAATCTAAGAAATGGATTAGATGTGAGGAGTATGAATCCTAGAAAAGCAACTCCAATAGATCCTTGAACTGATAGCACTCGCGCTTTAAGTGTTGGTGGAAGATGCACACCGAACCTCGCGACCGCAAACCCAAACAACGCAAGTATCAAAACCCACAAAATCATAGAGCCTTCGTGATTTCCCCAAACACCGCTAATTTTGTATAATAGTGGTTTTAAAGAATGCGAATTCTCAGCTACATTTATCACAGAAAAGTCTGAAGTGACGTACGAATATGTGAGTGCGGCAAAAGCAAAGAGAATAGAGAGGAATTGGGCGGTTGCGGCTGGTTGTGCAACTCCCATGAGTGCGAAATCGTTTTTTGCTGCCCCGAATAAAGGAACTGTGGTTTGGACTAGAGCTACAAGTAAAGCCAAAACCAGTGCATAGTGGCCTAGTTCTGCTATCATTACTTATTATTTCCCTTCCATTTCCCTGATTTTTTGAGCGAGTCCGCAACTTCCTTTGGCATATAGTTCTCATCATGCTTGGCTAACACATGGTTTGCTTGAAAGGTGCCCTGTATCAGGTACCCCTCTGCCACCACTCCTTGCCCCTCACGGAACAGGTCTGGAAGTGCCCCTTCGAATTTAACAGGCAGGATATTATCAAGATCAGTGATAGTAAACGAAACAGTTAAACCGTCATTAGATTTTTTAAGGCTATCTTCCTTCACTAAACCGCCCACTCTAATTTGTTTTCCGGGACTAGTTTCCGCCTTCATCAAATCGGAAGGACTGTAAAAAAATACTAGAGTGTCTTCGAACGCATTTAAAGCGAGGGTTGTAGCTGCCGCTACCATGAGTAAACCTAACCCAACCATAGTTAGTCTGCGGCGTTTAGGCGTCATTTCTGGAACGGCCTCTTTGTTAATCCATTATCTTCAAGTTCTGATAATTGCTGCTTAGCTTGCCTAAATTGTAATAATGACAAGCTAAGAGTTAGCAACATGGTTGCGGCTGTTACAGCATATGAAGACCAAATGTATATTCCATAATCACCCATTAAATTTTTACTAGACTTAGTCCAGAACCCCCTTTTACTTACCTCACTGATGTATAAATCAAAATGTACACAGATTAAAGAAGATCAAGTAGTTGCCTCAGAAAAGGTCACAATACCGAATTATTTAGTCAATCATTTGTATAGAACGTATACGTTTTTTTAGAAGATGCATTTTAATCCGCAAGATTAAGATGCTTATGAAAAAGAGCTTAAAGCCCACAGCCATTAAAAGTAAAGGAAGTAGCATAGATGGGTCTACGGCTGGGGCATCTAGTCTGCTAATGCTAGCAGGCTGATGTAGTGTATTCCACCAATCAACAGAAAATTTAATTATAGGCACGTTAACAAAACCTACAAGGGCGAGAATTGCGCCCATTTTTGAACCTCTTTCGGGGTCATCGAAGCCGTTTACGAGAGCCATGTAGCCAAGGTATAAAAAGAAAAGTATTAAGACGGAAGTTAAGCGTGCATCCCATACCCACCATGTGCCCCACATTGGTTGACCCCATAGTGATCCAGTTATTAGAGCAATAGCGGTAAATGCTGCCCCTACAGGAGCGGCTGCCTGTGCCGATAAATCTGCCAATGGATGCTTCCAAATCAGGAAGGCCCCACTAGCTAGAGCCATCGTTGTGTAAGTGAATAATGCCATCCAGGCTGCCGGAACATGAACATACATTATTCTGACAGTTTCACCTTGCTGATAATCTGCGGGAGAAGCAAAAATACCAAAATATAATGCAAGCGTTATCGATACAACCGCACCCAGAGAGAGCCATGGTAAGACTGGATCTGCCATGCGCATAAAGCGGGCAGGGTTAGCAAATTTATGTACTATGTTGGGCATTATGATACAACTTGTTTAAGGCTAATGGCTGTTATCCATGGGCAAAGGGCTATGGAAAAAAATAGGAGAGCTCCTAAAAACATCAAGGGCGCGGAAGCACTATACCCCTCCGAACCAGCTTGTATCGCGGCAACACCAAATAGAAGGATTGGTATTGTGAGCGGTATTATTAGGAGAGTTATTAAGACGCCTGATCGTCTGGATCCTAAAACTAAAGCAGCTCCTACAGCTCCTAAAAGACTTATAATAGGTGTGCCCAAGGCCATGCTGCCTATCAGACTTAAATAGGCTGTGCTTTTCATATTTAGCATTAATGCTAATAAAGGCGACATTAACATAATAGGCAACCCAGTGGTGAGCCAATGGACCAAACACTTGCACAAAACGACCAGTTCCAGCGGATAAGGGGAGAGTATTAAAAGCTCTAAAGACCCATCATCGTAATCTAATTGAAAAAGCCTATCAAGTGATAACATGGCGGCTAGTAAAGCTCCTATCCACACTATGCCACTCGCTAAATTCTGTAAAATCAGTGGATCCGGACCCACGCCAAGTGGAAATAACGTAACTGTTACAACAAAAAATATTAATACAACGAAGGCATCACTACCTTGCCGCATTACTAGAGATAAGTCTCGTCCGATTATGGTTTTAATACAATTCATTATTTATTTTCCATGATCATATTTGTCCATAATGACTTGGGGCTTGACTGGTTTAAAATCTGAAAGATCAAGTTTTTTATGGTCATCACCTAATTCGATCTTTGTATGCGAAGCTACGATTACGATGCCATTAGTTGCTCGATGGTCTTGGATGATCTTTTCAAGAGAGCAGATTCCTAACTGGTCCAGACCTATCGTGGGCTCATCTAGTAACCAAATCTTTGAAGGTCGCACTAACAGACGAGCGAGTGCTAATTTCCTTCTTTGTCCGGATGACAGAAATCTGATGGGTAGATTTCTTTGTTTATAAAGTCCAAAATGTTCTAATGCAGAACTAACTACTTCGTGATCAT
>ENA-UOXV01002709-UOXV01002709.1-marine-metagenome-genome-assembly--contig:-NODE-2709-length-22852-cov-15.693995_pt1 | contig 22852 bp, 17 predicted proteins | sample MGYA00238165_ERZ766961 | MGnify/ENA primary metagenome ERZ766961 (study PRJEB28924, sample SAMN03173240) | marine metagenome | biome: Marine; feature: Water; material: Subsurface seawater | place: North...
ACACACGAGCGCATCAGAATGACTTCAACGCGCGTGGCGAAAGGCGTTTCCAACGCGGACTTCGTCTCCGTCGTGCGTCCCGAAAAAAACAACGACGACGTCGAGATCGAGACATTTTTCGTACTCATCGAGAACGTTTTACTCCCATCCGCGGAAGAAGATGGGAAGTATTCGAGGAAAGATGTCGTTCTGGACGCACGCGTAGGGAAAATCGTACAGATGACGGAAGCTTTTCACGCGAGCGCATTCGTTGAACGAACGTTCGCGGAAGAGTACGGTTCTCAAAGGATAGAAAAGATCGACGGCACGGAAAAGATGATCACGCCTGGTCTGGTGAACGGACACACGCACAGCGTCGAACACTGGTTACGAGGCGCCATACCGCCTTTACCGTTAGAGATGTGGTTGTTCCAACTGGTGTTCAACGAACCGCGAGGAGCGCCGGGCGGGTGGTTTAAAGAGAAATCGTGGATGGAAACGCCCGCGGCGATGGTTGCAATTTCGGCCTTGTTGTGTGGGATCGAGACGCTCATGAGTGGGTCCACGGTGGTTATGGACCATTTATTCGTGAGGCATATCGAGGACGTGGAGGCGGCGGTGACCGCGTATAAAGCGTTGGGAATACGGTGTTTTATCGCGCCAATGTTGGACGACGAGGCGACTTTTAAGCATAATTATTGTCCGTTAGCGAGAGATGCGAAAGAGAGGCTTGCATTTTGTAAGGGGTGCGGATGTTGCGGCGGTTTAGATCCGAAAACTGGGTGTTTTCGAACCGAGAAGAGCGCGTCGGATCCGAAGAAGAGGGAGGAGATGTTGCAGTTGTGGGAGGAAGCGGTGCAGAAATTTCACGACCCAGAGAATGGAGTGAATATTTGTATAGGTCCAGTGACGTGTTTCGGCGCAACTTTCGAGATGTTGAAAGGCGCGGCGGATTTGCGGAAAAAATACGGGTTGTGCGGCCACATTCACTTACTAGAGACTCGAACGCAGGCGTTGCAATCGAAACAGTTCTTAAATGAAAACGGATGCGAGGGATCGTCGGTGAAGCTTTTAGAAAAGACAGGATTCTTAGACTCACCGGGAACCTCGCTCGCTCACGGCGTCTGGTTAACCGACGAAGAGTGTGAAATCGTGAGAAGAACTGACGCTACAATCGTACACAACCCGCTGTCAAATTTACGACTAGGATCAGGAGTTGCGCCGTTGCGAAGATACAAGAACAACGGCGTCAAAGTTTGTCTCGGCGCGGACGGTTCGTGTTCGTCAGATGGCCAGGATATGTTAGAAGTTGTGAAAATTGCGAATTTTTTACCGTGCGTGGAAACGGCGGAATATCGAGACTGGCCTTCGCCGAGGGAGACGTATTTGAAGTTAGGCTGCGAGAACGGGTACCACAGCATTAACCTGGGCGATAAAGGCGGGAAGATACGAGAAGGAATGCTCGCAGATGTCTGCCTGTGGGATCTCACCGCGCTAGCGCTGTTACCGAAAACTGATCCTCTCGGTTTACTCGCTCGAGGGAGCAGAACGCAGAATAAAGCCGCGGGATCCGTGCTCGCGGAGTCCTGGGTAAACGGGAAGAGAGTCGTGCGCGCCGGCGAAATTGTTGGGTGCGACGTAGAAGCGTTGCGAAAAGTCTTAGCGGATGCGCAAAACTACGTGCACGAAACAGAGGGATTGAGTATGGAACCGGCGGCGAACGATGCCTCGAGGAGGGCGGAAAACGAGTATCGCGCGGCGCTAGGTTTGCCCGTGGACAACGATAAATATGTGCCGTCCGGGCCTCCCCCGGAACCTGTTGACTTTTCGCAAGACACGACGCTGTTTGATTCGACTTTACGCTAGCGTGATAACTACTATGATGTACTACCTGTATAAATACTACTACTGGATGTATAAATAACCTTCTGTTTACGAGCCGTGCGCGCCAACTACGCCGTTTTTGCGAATCCAAACTGGAAACGCAAAGAGTAAGATACCGATACAAATCATCAATAGGTCAACGACGAGAAAACTGCCGTCGCCTTCTTTCAAAACTAAGTGCATGGATGGATACTGCATAGCGCCGGAAATCACGGCGAATACGCCGATACCTATACCATATAACTGTCCGAACGTCGCGTTCCCGAATACGCCTTGCACGTATATCGTCAAGCACGAGTAGTTCCAAGCGCGAAAGCAACCGAACGCTAAAAATGCAATCGATAAGCTCACTATATCGTGATTCCAAAGCACACCTACAAAACTTATCACCCCTAAAACGTTGACCAACGTGAACGCCGGCGCTAATCCGAATCTATCGACGAAAAAGCCGAAAAACGGCGTCAGAAACGTGCTCACTAAAATTAAGGCGTTGAACACGCGAACGTACGCGTTCGCGTCTTTCGTACTTCTACCGTCGCCGTTATACAACATCTGTTCGAATATGCTTCCCAAAATGAACATCGAACGATAAATACTACCGAGAGACCACGCGGCAACAGATATAAAATACGGCGTTCGCACTTGTTCCGTGAATTTCATCTGCGTCAACGGAACGCCCAAGTGCTCCAACCCTTTGGCGCGAGAACTTTGAACCTTCGCAAGTTCACCATCTCCCCCGCTCTCCATCTCCGCTTCCTCGACGTACTCTTCTTTCTCCGGCGGGTCCAAGTACTTTCCCCACACGTAATTATTCGTGCTCATCATAAACACCGCGCTCAACCCGGCTAACCCGTAAAACAACGCTCTCACCGAACACCCGGCTTTATGCATCGCCTCGAACGCGTAAAACGTCACCGTGCTCGAATCGAACGCCATATTCGTCGCGCTGTGCGACATTCCAAAATACATAGTGTGCCTCCAATGTTCGCAAAACTGGAAATGCGAGATGAAAAATCCCGCGCCTCCACTCCCGAGGAACACGCAAGAGACCACGTACGCGTCAAACGTCTTCGAATCCGATTCCGCGAAGAGCACGCACCCGACCGTAAACAACGACAGAGAGACCAATCGCACCCACTTCACGCCTTTCAAATCGATCAACCTTCCCCAAAACATCATCGAGAGTGGCACCGAGACCGTTCCTGCGGTAAACATCGCGTTAAACTTCAGTTTCTGCCCCACGCACTCCTCCTCTCCCTCTCCCTCTAGCATCGTCGCTCCTTCTGCGCCTCCGCACGTTTCCGCGAATTGGCCGTCGCGTTTTAACGCGATCGTCAACGCGCTCAAACCGAACGTCACCCCGGTGCACAGGAGACACTCGACGACGGAGAGGCACAGGAGGAACCACTGACGTCCGTTCGTTCTATTCATCGCTGATTTCGTGGGTTTCGTCCTTTTCTTTCTTCTGTCTCGTTGTTTGTTGTCTTCGTTTTATCCGCAGAAGTAATGACGCCGCCGCCGGGGAAAACAACACCCAGAACAAAGAAGAATCCTACTCGCTCGCAAAACGAAGGAGCAAGCGCTGCGATGCTGCTCGTTTCCGTGGGATTCTGCGCCGGGCTTGCGTTCTACCGATTCGCGCTCGAATCGGTCGTCTTAAAGAAGCGAAGGAAGAAGAGAGAGGTGGATCGAGTCGCGCGGCGAAGCGTCGCTTTGCGGGAAGGGAAAGATGCGATCGAAGGGGAAACGTACGTTCAGTGCAGAGGAGGAGAAGGAGAAAGCATGAAGAACGACAAAAGCGAAGAAAAAGAGAAAGAAACACGTTCGACGGGAAGTTTTAGGACGTTTCCAGCGCACGGAAAGAACACCGCGCTGGTTATCATCGACATGCAGAGCGACTTTTTGAGCAAATCCGGAAGGCTCGGACAACACTACTCTCGAGACGTTCTCGAGCGGTTGGAAGCGACGACGGCGAACGTGGCGAGAGTTCTGGAAAAGTGCAGAGAGAAAGGGTTCACGATCGCGCACAGTCGAAGTCACAGGTACGGGGCGGAAATCCGGAGAGATTTACTCAACGGAATTGACGTGAGTATGAGTAGCCCGATCGAAGGCGTGGACGCTACGTATAACTTTGTCGAGCGGTTGAAACCAAAGGAGGGGGAAATTATCGTGGATAAATGGACGTTCGGCGCGTTCGCGAGCACGGATTTAGAGAAGCAATTAGTCGGACGTGGGGTGGAACGGATATTGTTGTGTGGGATACTGACGAACGTGTGCGTCATGGCGACGGCGGTGCAGGCGTGCGATCGATTTTTCCGGGTGTGTTTAGTCGAAGACGCGTGCGGGGCGTTCGGGAAGGAGAAAGAGGGAGGTTGGCACGATATGGCGGTCACTTTGATTAACGGACCGCAAATCGCGAAACAAAATCATCACAAAAGCGTAGGTTTGTATTTCGGGGAAGTCGCGACCGTGGACGCCGTGGTGGAAGCTTTGGACGTGTTAAAATGAATGCGATTTTTGGTAGATATTTAAATGTACAACGATAACGTGAAACCTTTTATACCGCGGCCGCCGCCGCCATCACCGCTTTGTCGGTGGTGCCGCCGTAATTGCTTCTAATTCGTCCTAATATGTATTCTTTTGCGGTCAAACTTTCTTGTCCAGGATACGCTCGAATTACTGCGGACTCGTCGGCTTGCGCGAAAAACGCCATCGAGTGTCGGCTCTTCAGCGCCTCCTCTCCTTCCGGCATTCGAACTCTGTGTAAATTGCTCAACAAGTCGCCATTCGTCCAACGACTCAGCATGTCGCCAATATTCACGGTAATCGCACCAGGGTTCGTGTGATCAATCTGTGCCCACTCGGTGTTTTCGAATCCATCTCTTCTCGGGTTCGCCGCGCACTCTAAACCACCGTTTCCGAATTCCGTTCGTTGATACAACAACGTCACGTTGCACCAATCCGTGTGCGCTCCCGCGCGCATGTATCCCATTTTCGCTTGGTCCTCCGCCTCTTCTACTGAATCAAACGGTGGATAATGTATCATTCGTAAAGTACACTGACTCTCGTTCTCTACCCATAAACTGTGTTTACTCGCGATATCTTCTTCTTCTTCTTCTTCTTCTCCGCCTTGCGCTCTCCTCCTCCTTCTCCGTTCGCGCTGCAAACGCGCGATGACCATCTTCGCCAGCTCCAAAGATTTCCCCATGAACTCTCTCGTGTTCGCTTCAAAATCCGGACCCATATCTTTCGGCCATCTCGTTTCCATGCTCGACTCTTTCGCCGTGACTTGAAAACTTTCCTTTTCGTCTTTCAGTTGCGTGCTCGGTCTCACTTGGAGCTTGTACTCGTATCCCGAATTCAACTTTGCATCATAGGGCGACTCTTGCTCTTTCACCGCTTTCGCTCGCGCAAAAAACTTCTCGGAGAATTCAAATTGTCGATCTATGTCATCCTTATTCACGAACGGTGCGTTTACGAGTGCGAAAAACCCTACGTTTGATGCCGCGTCGTATAACTTCGCGTCCAACACATCAGAATCCAAATTGGAAAAATCGATCACCGGGACGGAACGTGCGGAATCATTCAACGCGCGTTTCAAGCCTAACCCAGAGGTCAAGAGTTTCGATTCCGTGTCCACGTCTTGATCGATGATGCGACTATTCTGTGCGCTCATTTGCTTTCTCTTTTTTGTCTTCTCTTTCTCTGTCTGTGTCTGTCTGTGCGCGTCTTTATTGTAACGCGGAATTTCCCGAAAAGGCAGAAGAAAAACCGTTAGAAAAAGCCGCACACTTAGATCACTAATGGACGCGATCCCAAACTCCCGCCCGTACGCGTGGCCCTTCCCCGACCCGAGCGAAATCTATTTCGACGCGTTCGAACACACCGCGTTCATTCTGATCGACATGCAGCTCGATTTTTGCGGCAAGAACGGGTACGTCTCCAAAATGGGATACGACGTTTCCCTCACCCGGAAACCGATCGAGCGCGTCGAGAAGGTGTTGCGAAAGTGCCGAGAAAACGGAGTCCTCGTGTTACACACCAGGGAAGGACACAGGAAAAGCTTACGAGATTTACCGGAGAATAAACGGTGGAGAAGTGCGCAAGCAGGGGCGGAAATCGGGAAGGATGGGCCGTTGGGGAAAATTTTAACCAGAGAAGCCAACGGGTGGAACCTCATAGAGGAGTTGAAACCGCTCGAGACGGAAGACGTGATCGATAAACCAGGGAAGGGATCATTCATGGGGACGGATTTAGATCTCATATTACGGTTAAACAAAATCAGACGGATTATATTTGGCGGGATAACGACGGACGTGTGCGTGCACACGACGATGCGAGAGGCGAACGATTTAGGATACGAGTGTTTACTCTTAGAGGACGGCACGGGAGCCACGGACGAGGGGAATCACGCGAGCGCGATAAAGATGGTGCACATGCAAAACGGCGTGTTCGGGGCCACGGCGAAGTGTGAAGACGTGTGTGCGTTTTTAGACGCGAATCGGTTCGATGGTGCCGAAAATAGAGATGCGATCATTCCGAACGCGAAACCGTTCCCATTTACCATCAGAGCGAAGAAAACGGCGATCGTTATGGTCGATTGGCAGTTAGATTTCACCTCGCCTAAAGGTTTCGGCGCGGCGTTGGGGAACGATTGCGAAGTTTTGCGCGAAGAAGCCTTGCCGAATGCGGTCAAAATTTTAGAAGCAGGTCGAGAGGCGAAGTGCGCGATCGTGCACACGTTGGAGGCGCACAAAGCAGACCTCTCGGATTGCCCGCCGAGTAAAATTCGAAGATGCGACAAAATCGGTCAAACCGTGGATGCTAAAATGGGCCGCATATTAGTCAGAAACGAACCTGGGAACTCGATCGAGCCATTAGTAGCACCAATCGAAGGCGAACTCATCGTCCACAAACCAGGTAAAGGTGCTTTTTACAACACGAATCTCGAATTCCAGCTGAAGAGGCGCGGGATCGAGACTCTGATTTTCACCGGCGTGACCACGGAAGTGTGCGTCCAAACGTCCATGCGAGAAGCGAACGATCGCGGTTTCGAGTGCATCGTCGCAGACGACGCCACCGAATCGTACTTCCCGGAATTTAAAAAAGCGTGTTTGGAGATGATTTCCAGTCAAAACGGTATCGTCGGTTGGCGATGTCTCACCGAAGACGTCGTCAACGCTTTGAAAATATGAGACACTTACAACACATCACCTCGACACATCTTCCACACAAAATCACGCGTTCACACACGCGCATCAAATAAATGCCAGACGCCATCCACGGCGCTCTCTTAACGTGCGATAACCCTCCCATCAAAACCTTCATAGAGGCTTTGAACGATTCTTTACCTCAGGAGGAAAGATTCATCGTCTCCGCGAACAAAACGTTGGACGAGAAACATCTGTTGATTCAACGCGAACGCGTTGCATTCGTCCAATCGAAAGTGAAAGAGTTCACGGATAAAAATCAGTACTCGGCGCCGAGAGACGGGTCGTGAGAGCAACAAATAATGGTCGTCGCCAAAGTCGTCGTCGGTCGGTTCGCTGGTACTGTTTCTCCAACGCGCCTTCGCGGCGGCGCGGGGAGGAGAGCGGACGAGAAGAGGAGAAGTGTGATGCCTGAACGAAAACGTTTTGGAGGAAAGAGGAAAGGAACAAACGCGGCGGCCTTGCCGGATGTGCTTTCGTCGTTGCCCTCGCAAAATGAGGACTTCATTGGCACGGTTTTGTCGAAGAACGATAATATTTTCTCTGATTTAGCGTACGTAGAAAACGACGCTTGGTGGGGGTGGGCGTTCGCGCCCGGCGGGTTTGTGCTCGGACCTTCGATTTTGTTCGCGCTGTACATTCTCGGTACTTTGATTTTTGACGCGGTCGCGAAGCAGATGAAGACGAAGGAAGAGGAGGATGAGTAGTTTTAGAGAGCGCGTTGTATCATCACTTTAATATGTAGTACTTATTTACGTAAGGAACCTACTGCTGCTGCGCTACGTGCGTGCGTTTGTTTATTCTAATGAGCTAATTATACAATTTTCTTGGGCAGTAAGAAAGCGTCGAACGAGTACGCTCCCGCGCCGAACATTTGCAACAAGAGCATCCCTCCGGCGCAGGAGAGGTTGACGACAAAGTGCGTTCGCGCGTGTTCGGGCATGAGCGTTCGCGCGTTCCAGAAATCCCAGCTCAGAAACGCTTCGAGAAAGAGACTCAAGGCCATGAATCGGCAGACGAATTTGGTGCGGAGCCCGAGGAATAACGGGAGCGCGAGGATGAATTGGACCAAGAGCCAATTGCTGTCGTGTCCGTCTTTTCGCTGTTTCTGTTCGTTTTCCGCACCACCATCTCCTCCGGTTGATTGCGTTTCTTTTAATTTGCTGTACGCGTCCATATCGTTCCTAGCGATTCGAATGACCTGTTCCCAGCCGACGTATAGAAACGCAGACGCTAACGCCAATCTCGCAAACGCCAACGCGATCGATTTCAATTTGCTCTGCTTCCCTTCGCGGTTCGTTCTAGGGTTGCCGAATTTACTGAAGAGCAAGCCATCGCGGCCGTCGGTGTTTTGGACGGCTAAACCTCGTCGGGAGTGGATGGTGTTGACTAACAGTAACGTCGTCGATCCCAAAACGCTCAGCTTTTTCATCGCGAGTTCGTTGAACACGATGCCGTTTGGGCCGAAAAACACCTCTTTGGTCAATCCGATCGATTCGCGCATGTCCCAGAAGAGTAAGTAGACGCAACACATGGATGGTTTGATGTCGTGCACCATTAACGTAGTGACGACGACCACTAATAACGCGCCGTATGGAACACCGATGGGTAAATCCACTTGCCCTCGCGGGAACCCGTGCTCTTTGTTGAACTCGTAATATTTAAATCTCCACACGTAATAGGCGTACTTTTCAGCCGCCGCGTTGAAGTAATAAAACGAAATAAACAATCGGGCGAGAAAGAATATCTCGCTCGACTTCATTAATCGCTGGAAGTACATGCCTAAAATCTTCCACTTGCGCGCGATGCCGTGCGCGTTGTTCACGTCGATGAGCATGATTCGTAATTGCGAGGCTCGTCGCGACAAGTACTGGCGCTTCTTCAAACTGCCCGTATATTTGACTCTTTGGTCTTCTAAATCGTGATTCGCAGACGGGTTCGATGCGACTGGAGAGTTGAACACCGAATTACTTCGGCTGGCATCGCTCGATGCTCCGTTCATGATCATACCGTTGCTGTTTCTATTCCGAGACGGACTGCCGAAAATTTGAGAACCAGAACCGCCCATATCCCCTAACATTTCCTTTTCGTTCTCCTCTCTTTCTCGCTGTTTAGCTAATCGATACTCGTGAATCTTCCTGAACATGGTCTTCAACCAAATGGATAAAGTCGTCACCAACATGACGAAAAACTGCGCCACGACGCCGTCGACGAACGGCGCGTGTCGCTTCGGCGCTTCCGCGTGGTCGTCGATATTCAACGCGTGGTCTGGATTCACGTCGTCGTGGTGCTCGGGAGCTGGCAAAGGGTTTGGTGCCGCGTGTTGTTGTTGTTGTTTTTGCTGCTGCGCGCTATCGTTTCCGCTCTTCTTGTTCTCTGTTGGAGTTTTTGGCGTCGTGTAAGAAAACGAGTTTGGTTTGTTTTCTCGTCGTTGTTGTTGTTGTCTCTCGTTCGTCGTCGCCGTCTTTGCAGCCGCCTCCCTCCTCTTCTCCTCCTCTCTCTCCTTCTCCTCTTCGACTAACTTCGCCGCTCTCAACAGCCTCTCTCTTTCCTCCCGTTTCTTCTCCATCTCCCTTTTCTGCATTTCAATCCTCTCCTTCTCTTTCCTCTCCGTCTCTTTCCTCAACTGCTCTTTCCTCTCCTTCTCTTTCCTCATATACTCCATCCTCTCCATCCGCTCTCGCTCCATCCTCTCCGCGCGTTCTTTCGCCTCCGTCTTCTCCCTCCGCATCCTGTCCACATCCATATTTTCCTCTCGTTTCCTCCTCTCTTCCTCTCTCTTCCTCTCCTCCGCCTCTCGCAAAATCCTCTCCGCGCCGGTGTTGGACTGTAACTCCCTTTGTACTTGTTCTCGTTCCAATTTTCTCTGCTGTTCCTCCTCGTACGCGATGCGCGTCTGCCGTCGTCGCTCTTCGTCTTCTTGGTGTTTTCTCGCTCTTTCTCGTATTTCTTGTTCTTCGTGTGTTTGTGATTGTTGTTGATTGTTTCCCAAAGCCGAATTCGTATTCGTCCCTATCGTCGTTCCGCTTCCGCCGCCTCCTCCCCCTGGGGCATTTTTCACCTTGAGCTCCTCTTCTCTCGGATCTTCCCATTGGCTCCTTTTATTCGTCTCCGACCAAAAGTATACTTTCCCTTCTTCGTTCTGGTATTTCTCCCACCGTTCGTTTAAGAGTGGGTAGTTCACGGTGAACTTTTCCAGTAATATCGCGTTTACGTTCGCGAGAAAGAGCGTCGTTTGGACGAGAATCAAAATCATCATCATCCTCATTCGTCTCCAACGCATCGTCCTCATCAATTCAGATTTTTGCGTCTTTGAGAGTAACGCGCCCGTTCTTCTCTTCCGCGCGCAGCAAAACTTCTCGTCAAACCACCCCCGAACGCGCAAAAGTGTTCTTTCTGGGGGGTAACAAATTCAAAGCGCAATCAATCTATAATAACAAGAGTAAAAATGAGACGATGTGATGATATCTGCGCGTTTACTGTTTTGTTGTTTGTTTTTAAGTTGTTGTGAAAAGTCACTGAAAACTCTTCCCCTGTGCTGCCTTTTTCGAGGAAAGGTCAGACTGAAGAAAAATTGCACGAAAGAAAAGAACTTTTTTCTCTCCGAGACGACTACGAATACCGCGAGGAATACACAGAAGAAGAAGAAGAAAAAAGAGAGAAAAGACGACGCGAGAGAGATCGTTCGTTGTTGTTGCGGAAACGGAGCGGTTGAAGAGCTCGGACCGACCGAGATGTGGACCTGGGATTGGTGTTGCATCGCGAGGATATTTTAGTATTTGAGTGCTCGTATTTTCATGCATTTTTCCTCTTCAGACAAGAAAAATTCACACGAAAATCTTGATTTGACCTTTTACTCGAGTAACCTAATATATAGTTATTCTCATCATCACATCACCATCATCGATCGGCAGCAAAGAGAGCAGCACACACTATATAAATAATGTCTCCCTCTGAAATCACGTGCAAAGCGGCACTCGCGACCGCCCCAAACGTACCTCTGGAAATCTGCGACGTCATCGTTTCCCCGCCACAAAAAGGCGAAGTGCGGATAAAAATCACCCACACGGCGTTGTGCCACACGGACAGTTACACGTTATCCGGGCAGGACCCGGAAGGGTTGTTCCCGGCGATTTTAGGGCACGAAGCCGCTGGAATTGTCGAGTCTGTCGGGGAAGGCGTGACGAGTTGTAAAGTTGGCGACTCGGTCATTCCGTGTTACCAGGCGTGTTGTTTAAACATCGAAAACGTACAACCGTGCAAGTTTTGCGTGCACCCGAAAACGAACTTGTGTCAAGCGGTGAGACAATGGACCGGATGCGGGATCATGAAAGCGGACGAGAAAACGAGGTTTCGAAAGGCGAGCGATGACACGCCTATATTTCACTTCATGGGGACGAGCACGTTTTCGGAGTACACGGTGGTGCACGAAGTAGCAGTCGCCGTGGTCAATCCAAAAGCGCCGAGAGAGAAGACGTGTTTGCTCGGGTGCGGGGTGAGCACCGGGTGGGGCGCGGTGTATAACACCGCGAAAGTTGAGAAAGGGAACACGGTTGCGGTGTTTGGTTTAGGCGCGGTTGGGTTAGCCGTCATCGAAGCGTCCAGAGAGGTTGGTGCGAGTCGGATTTTAGCCATCGATACGAACCCGGAGAAATTCGAGGTGGCGAAAAAGTTTGGCGCGACGGAGTGCGTGAATCCGAAAGATTTCGCAAACGAGAAGATTCAAGACGTGATTGTGAAAATGACCGACGGTGGCGTCGATTTCTCGTTTGAATGCATCGGGAACGTGGACGTGATGCGCGCAGCCTTGGAGTGTGCGCACAAAGGATGGGGCGAATCCGTCATCATCGGCGTCGCCGCAGGCGGGAAGGAAATCGCGACGAGACCGTTTCAGTTAGTCACCGGCAGAGTGTGGCGAGGGACGGCGTTCGGCGGGTACAAATCGAGAGTCGAGGTACCGAAGTTAGTGGAGAAATACTTAGCCGGGAAAACGATGCTGGACGAGTACGTGACGCACCAGATGAAGTTTGAGCAAATTAACGACGCGTTCGATTTGTTACACGCCGGCAAATGCCTTCGAGTCGTCTTGTCCATGGATGAATAATCAGAGTTTTCTTCTCTCTTTCTAATAAAATGTTACATTTATATACACAAAACGCTATTTTGTTACGTACTCAACAACTTTATCGCGTGAAAAGCCACGTGGTCATGCATGAACGTCGATATGAACCAGTAACTGTGGTCGTATCCTTCTCTCACGTTATACTTCATGAACCCTTTCGTATTCTTCTCCGCCGCCTCTTGGAACCGTTCCGGATGTAACTGCGTCTTGTAAAAAGTATCTGCGTCGCCTTGATCGATCAAAATCGCCTTCGTCACTGTTTTCATCGTCCCAGGTTCCATCATTTTCACCAACTCCGTCGCATCGTGCATCTTCCACTCGTTCTCATCCTTCAAATACCCTTTAAACGCTTTTTGCCCCCACGGACAATCCTTCGCGGACGGGTTCGCGATTGGCGCAAACGCCGAAACGGACCGGTACTTCCCCGGATTCCTCAACGCCAAGGTCAACGCCCCGTGACCGCCCATAGAGTGACCCATAATGCTCTGCCTGTTAAAATCCACTTTATCGTTTATAAAATCGATAGATTTACACACTTGTTCCAGTTCTTTCGTCGCGTACGTCTCCATGTTGTAATGCTCCGCGTACCCTTTCGTCGTCGCGTTCACGTAAAATCCAGCGCCTATGCCGAAATCCCACGAGGCGGATTCTTCCTCGTCAATTTTTTCGTGACCTCTCGGTGACGTGTCCGGCATTACGAAGCACACTCCAGATTGTTTGCACGTTTCAAACGCGTTGCCTTTTTGCGAGACGTTGGTGTCGTCGCACGTTAATCCGCTCAGGTAGAGGATGAGTGGCATTTTCCTCGCGTTTCCGTTTCCGACGGGGAAATCATCTTCGTCGGATGGAATGTATATCGCAAACGTCATGTGACACTTGTTGCACGGCGAATAGTGCTTGATTCTGTGCAAATAACCAGCGTGGACTTTGACGGTGGAGAGGATTTCAGGTTTGAAGAGTACTTTTTCGTCGTTTTCATCGGACATGATGATGATGATGATGATATTAATGGGCGGTTGTTGATGTGTCAGTGTGTGCGCAGATGTGAAGACGATACGCTCCGTGCGAAGATGATAATACACTCCTTCTTTACAAACACTCGTTTTCTAAATTATACGCTCTATATTATTCTTACTCTCTTCTACCAGTGGAAGTGCGACTGCTACTCCGACTGTGCGTTGGCGAGGATAACAAGCCTCTGTTCTCCTCCTCGTCCGATGTCGTCGTTCCGCGCCGGAGGATGGCTTCGTGGTTGCCGCTCGGGATGCGATGGTGAGCCGAAGAAGAAGAAGCCCCGTTATTAAAACCACCACCGTTGTTGTTATTACTATGGATGTTTCGAGAGTGCAAAACCGCCCCTGTGCGCACGTCTTCGGCATCTTTACCTAGCGTCGACCCGGTGAAGTATAAGAGGATGGCGCAGACGCCCCAACTGCTGAAACTGAACATGAAGGCTTTCTCGCGACCGAATAAGCCGACGAGTTGCGCCACGATGGCCGGGCCGAAGCCTCGACCGAGGTCGTCGGTTAAGTTGAAGAGGGAAAACGCCGCGCCGCGTTGGTCCGGCGGGTTGACGTGGATGACCATCGCGCGGACGTTCACGCCGGTATACGTGCATAAAATACCGGCAATAGCGGCGATGGTGATGTGCGAGGCCATGTTTAAGAAGGAATCATTGTAGTTGTCGGTGCTTACCAAATATAACCACGGAAGGCCGCCGAGGACGACCATAATCGCCATCGAGTTGCAAAAGGTCCTGGGGGATTCGTTGTACGCTTTTTGACCGAGAATGCCGCCGAATACCATGCCCAAAAACCCACCCAAAGAAAATCCGAGCATGATCGAGGTCGCGTGCGGAACGCCTAACCCTTTATTCGTGGCTAAATAATCGTTCATAAAGGCATTGATGACCGACCACGGAACGCATCCAGGGATACCTTGTAATAACGCGAACTTGTTCGTGGGCACCGCAAGGACCCACTTTATGGAAATCCACGACGTTTGCGCGCCGGTTTTTATTTGTTCCCACACGGACGCTTCTTTGTTATTCTGGCCGCCGTCGCCGTCGCCGCCGCCGCTAATCGTACCGTGACTACTACTATGAGTACCGCCGCCGGCGCTCGCCGCGACGCCGACCAAATCATCGCTCGAATAGCTATTCCCATCCATAATGCCTCTTTTCGGCTCTTTCACCGACGCTAAAAACAAAAATCCAACGATTACCCCGGGGACGGCGACGACGACGAACGGCGTCCTCCACCCGTACTCGCTCCCGACGTACCCGGCGATCCCTTGCCCCATCCCGACCCCAAACGACATGCACACCCCAACTAACGCCGACGCGTGCGATCGCCTGTGCGCGGGAAACAAATCCCCAATCAACGAAAACACTAAAGGTAGCGCCCCGCCAACCGCTATACCGGTCAGCGCTCGTATCGCCAACAACTGCTCATACGTCTTCACCACCGATATGAACAAATTCGGCCCCTGCCCGAGAAATATCGCGAACGCGAATAACTTCACTCTCGAATACTTATCCGCTAAAATCCCAATCAACACGCACGCCGGAACGCCTAATAGGAAGAACGCGAACGCTATTTCGCCTCCCAGTTTTTCGTCTCTCGTTTGGTTGTCGAATTTAAACTCTCGAGCCATTTGCGTCAAGTTTGGCGCGATTAAGTTTGAATCCGCGTAGACGAAGGTCATGCCGAGCATGAGTAAATAGAACGTTCGTTTCGACTCTTTGTTTAATTCCGGGAATGGGTCGTAGTTTTCCATGTTTTGCGCGTTCTGTGTGTATCTCTCGCGTCTCAATTCAAGCGCGACCTTTCAACAAAACGAGCGCGGGAAAAGTCCAATGTGTGATGCAAACGAGAACAAAAGAAAACGAGAAGAGCGCAAAAACGACGCTTTGGAGGGTTACGTTTTCGTGACGATGACCCAGACGAGAGCGCGTTCTTATGTATATACTCTCTCTCTCTCTCCTTCTCTCGGCTTTTGCGCGTGTTATAAAGTGAAGAACAACCGAAAAATATATTTGTGTTTTGTTTGCTTGTTTTTCTCCTCTTTTTCTTCATTGAAAAATGCGAAAACGACTACTTCTCGACGATGGTTTCTTCTTCTTAACTTCTAATCTAAACTTTTACGACGCTCGCGACGCTCGTAAAGCGTTTCATCTGCGCGGATAACTGTTCGTACAACTCGTTATTTTCTTTGCTTTTGTTCTTGACTTGCTCCAAAGCTCGCGTGCAAACGGCGTCGGCTAAGCTGGAGTGTTCGTAGCCGCTATCGCAAAACGCGCGCAAGGCGCGCCACATTTCGCACGCGGATTGCGCGAGCGTTTCCGCGTTTTCTCGTTCGAGTTTACTCGATTCGGAGAGGAGTTTCGAGCCGAACCCGGTGGATGTTTTCTTTTTCGGTTTGAGGGTTTCCGAGAAGACGTCGCGGAGTTGCGAGGCGAGTTTGACCGATCGAGAGGCGGTGTCTCTGGCGACGAGGAAGGCATCTTCGACGAGGTCGTCGAGGTAGGCTTTCTCGTTCGCGTCCTTTTGAGTCGTTGACTTCTTCTCTTCTTTCTTTACGCCTTGTTGCTGCAAGCCGGTTTTGATGTTAATGGGCGCGTCGCCGATCAAATCACCCTCGTAGACGCCTCGTTCGTAGCCAAACTCGTCGCGGAATTTACGCAACGCCGTTCGCAACGCGACCGTATCCTTCTTTTTATGCGACGCGCGGATCTTCTCAATCAACTCGCGGAATTTCTTCTCCTCCGCGCGACGTCTGGCTTCGTCGTATGCGTACGCGGATCCACCCGGTTGTTGACTCAACTCTTGCGAGGCTGCGATATTCGCGAAGCCGTTGTTGTTCTCAATTTGCTCGTCCTTCACCATCGCACCTCGACGCGAACGCGTCGGAGTCGTGTGCACTGCGTTATCTCCTCCTCCTTGTCCTCTGGCGGAGCTTCTCGTCGGCGTTCTTTGTTCGGCGGGTGGTATTGGTACTTGCTCCACCGTCGCTTGCGATAACGGTTCTTCTTTCTTCACGACGGGAAGAACAACTTGTCCGTAATTTTCTCGAGAAAGTACGCCGTCTTCCAAACTGAACTGTTTCCCCATAAACGCCAATTCCGAACCTTTCTCTTCACCAGTCGCTCTTCGTTTTGCTTTGGAAAATATCAAACCCATTTTACGATCTTCGTCTCTTCCTAACGCGTCGGCGACGGCGGCGTGTTCGTTCAACACTCGCAACGCTTCGTCGTACTCTGGGCCTAAACGCATGACATCGATGTCTTTGATGAGCTCGGAGCCTAGCTGCGGGTCGTCAAACTGGACGCGAATGTTCAGTTTAGAAACAGTTAAAACAGATCCGACGTACGCGCGTTTCGCTAACGGGTGTTTCGCCAACACTCTTTGACCGACGATGAACGGCTCTGGAATCGGGATCAACTCGGCGGTATCGTTCGGCGCGGCGAGCTTTTCAATCTCCTCTTTGCTGAGCATTTTCCCCTTCAAGTTTGCCTCTACTTTCGCTCTGGCAGCGTTTCGGTGGTATTCTAATCTAATTCGTTCGTCTCTCAAGAACGGTATGGATAAACGTCGGACTTTACCCAAAGACTTGCGGACGTCTCTCCATTTCTTTCTCGATTGTTTCGACCACGCGGTTTCGTTGATGTCGCAGTGCTTCGCGAACCGCTTGAAATCGTTCCTGGCGAACCAGTCTTCGTCTGTACCTGGCATGAACCATTCCGCTAAAGCCCACTTGCGCGTGCGTTCGTTTCCACTTCGCGCGGCCATTTCCGCCAACGGGTGGTCGCGAGGGATTCCAGGCGGCGGTAACGGCGGCGGCGGCGACAACGCAAACGTGTAGCCAGCTTGCTTGGCCAATTTCGCGCGACGGTCGAGAAGGAATAAACCTCCCTTCAACGACCTCGAGCGTCTCGTTTTGTACTTTACCGCCACAGCTTGCTCGAGCTTTTGTTTCCCAAAAGCAACCATCGCTTTCTGGTGTTCTAAGCGTAAATCTTCCTCGGTTTTTTGGCCTTCGAGTTTCAACCTCTTCCGCGCCGGAGAGACGATGTTTTTCCCGCCTTGTTGTGAACCGCCACCACTGTTCGCTTTCTTCGGTCGGTCGCCGTTACTGCTCGCTTTCTTAGGTGCCTTAGCGTTGAACTTTTTCAACGGCGTCGCGGCGTCGGCGAGAGTCATCAAACCGTCCAAAGCGCCGCCGACATCCGCGAACGGATCGTCCTCCCCGTGATTCATCTCTTGTTCGTTGCTATTGTTCGCGTTCGCGCCGCCGTCCACGTTTTCTTCTTCGCCGTTATATTTGTGCGACTCTTGCGTTTGCTTGACCGCCGGCGACGTGTCTTGATACTCTTCGTCGCTCTCGAATCCTCCGTTATCGATCAACTTTCGTTTATTCTCTGCTCCAAACGCGGGCAAAGTCATCGCGTTCCCGGTGCTCATGGACGGACTCGATCTTTTCCCGCTCGGTTTCGGCGATAAAGACACTAAGTTCCTCGCCGCCAACTGCGCGTCCTTCTTGTCTTTCCCGGTCAATTTATGCGCGTCCAATGGCAACTTGTTCTCCCTCGGCGTTCTTTTCCCTTTCTTCGGCAATCGTTTTGGCGACGGTTTCGTGCTGTTCCCGCTCGTCGCTCCGGCAATAAACGCCGCCATGTTCTGTTCTTTCTGACTGCTCTTCCCATTCCCGTTCCCGTCCGAGGTATCGTCTCTGGACGTGCTCCACTCTCTCGCGCTTTTATTCCTCGCCGCTTTCTCCTTTGCCGCCTTCTCTAAGTTGTCAAAATAATCTCTCGTCAACGCGTGCAAAGCCGCTGCCGAAGCGACCCCGTCCGGCAACGACAAAAACGCCTGGTTTTTATCGTACATATTCACGCACTCCTTCACCGACCTCCCCGTCTTTGCCGCTATAGAATCAAAGTTCGGTATGTGCTCGCTGTACGTATTCTCAAACCCGTCTCTTTCTTCTTTCAAACCGTTAAAAAACGCCACGCACTCCTCCTCGCTCCATCTCGGACCGAGCGGCGACTGCGAGACGATGCCTAATACCGTCGTCTGCGCGTCCAACTCGTGCGAGTGATAATTATTGTTGTTGTTCTTCTTTCTTTTGTTCGTGCTGCTCGGAGGTGGGAGGGGTGGTTTCCCCATGGATCCTCCTTTCGATGTCAGATTGAGCGGCGGCGGTCTCGTCGATTTTTTAGCTCCTCCTCTGTCTCCTCTTTCAGTCGTTCCCGTCGTGTTGTTGCTTACCGATTTCTGTTTTGCATTGATGCGCGAGAAAAGTACACGCAAAAAAGGTGAGCGCGAGATGTGCGTCGAACGAAAACGAAAGCGCTTCTCTCAAAAGCTGCGCTTCCGACGAACGCGCGGAGAGAAAAGCGAGAGCGCGAGAGAGAGCGAGACGAAGCGATTTTTTCTGAATCTTCTTCCCCGTCGAGCGAGAGCAAATGTTTCGAATTTTACGCGCGCAAAGAAACACCCCCCCGTAACGAACGCTACGAAATTAAACGTGCCTTGCTCCCGCCAGATTTCTGTCCTCCGGATGCGTCTTTATCCTTTTTTTCCGTCTCCTCGGGGATGAACCGTTTCGGGGTGAGCGTTTTCCGACTGCTTTTACGCTCCGTCATCGTATACGTGCGTGCGCTTTTTTGTAACGAACACTTGTCCCTCCTTTCAAAAAATACACCCAAAAAACAAGAAATAAGAGAGAGTTTTGTGATCACTCGCGCGCACACATCTTCCGTGCCTCGATCGAAACGCGCCTGAAAATTCGTACGCGCGTATACATGTGTGCGCATGTTCCTCGCGTGCATTTTCAGCTCTAAAATCGTTGCAACCGAGGAGATGCGTCTGTTTTTCTTTGCGTTTTCTGAGGGGGGTAACGAGAGAAAAAAGGTCAGACTTTCCCTCAAAAACACCAACAGATACACACGTATTTATTCAGTATTCACGCACACAAAACACACACACAGAGAGAGAGAGAACACCGCTGCTTTCGCCGCCTTTCGAGAGAATTTGAGAGAATTTTAGCATCACGCGCGTAATACTACCACTTCTCGAGCTGTGTGTTGCTTTCTAAATCTCTCGTTTAAGAAGCGGACAGATTGCGCGCTTCGTTCCCGGGGAGGATTACAATCAAAATACCGTCGTCTTCGTCTTCCCCTCTGTACAGATCCACCGAGGATTTTGGAAGCTTGAGCGCTTCTTCTTTATCCGCGGAGGAGGACAACAACAACGACGAGAACAACGAATCATTCGCGAAGAAGAAGAAGAAGAAGAGTTCTTCGTTTTTTGTTGTCACATCAAAGATCGGATCGAGGAGCGGGATGATGCTTGGTGGTGACGAAAGGGAAGGGTCCTTGCCGCGATTCGAGCGGACGAGTTCAGGCGGCGGGTACGAGTTATATTCCTCAAATAACGACGACGACAATACGAATACGAATAACAACACGAACGGAGGAGGAAGGATGCCTTTTAGAGATGTTGGATCGAACGTGTTTGATCAAGACTACAGCGACGACGAGGACGTGGATAAGTTGAACGCCAACGCAGACGTGCAAGTAGATTTAGGCGACGTGAACGACGACGCGTTCGATTGGAAGACGTTTTGGAAGTTTGTCGGTCCGGGATTTTTGATGTGCATCGCGTACGTGGATCCTGGGAATTTCGAGAGCGATTTACAAGCGGGTTTGCAGTTTAATTATAAATTGTTGTGGGTGTTAGTGTGGGCGACGATTGCCGGGTTGCACATACAGTCGCTGTGCGTGCGATTGGCGCTGTCGACCGGGTGGCATTTAGCGAGGTGTTATCGCGAGGAGTACGATAAGAAAGTAGTCAGAGCGTTGTGGGTGGTATCCGAGTTAGGGATTATCGCGTCGGACGTTCCGGAAGTGATCGGAACCGCGTTGGCGTTGAAGTTGATTTTTGGGTTTCCTACGGTCGTCGGCGTGTTCTTGACGTCGCTGTCGACGTTTGTGTTTTTGGGTTTGCAACACTTTGGCGTGAGAAAGTTGGAAGCGTTCATGGGGTCGTTAGTAGCGATCATGTCCTTGTGTTATTTAGGCGAGTTAGTGTATTGCGACGACGTGCACGTCGGCGAGGTAATCGCCGGTGCGAGTATTCCAAGAATTCCGAGCACGACGGCGCTGTTTATCGCGGTGTCTTTGTTAGGCGCGGTGGTCATGCCGCACAATTTATTTTTACACTCGGCGTTGGTGTTAACTCGAGGGTACCAGTTAGGCGAGAAGAGTTTGAAAAAAGCGTTCAAGTATAACGTCGTCGAATCTGGGATGGCGTTAACGGTGACTTTATTTATTAACTTTGCGGTCGTTATCGTCGCCGCGACAGAGATGCAAAAAATTACCGACCCGGCGGAACGCGCGGAGATGATTGACAAACCGTTACAAAACGCGCCGAAGATGTTGAACAAACTGTTAGGTTCCGCGGCAAAAGGTTTGTTCGCCGTCGCGTTATTAGCCTCCGGTCAATCGAGCACAATCACGGGAACCTACGCCGGTCAATACGTCATGGACGGTTTCCTCAAATTGAGAGTCCATCCGGGTTTGCGCGCCTTTCTCACGCGCGCGTGCGCCATCGTGCCGTCCTTAACCGTCGTCCTCATCGCCGGCGACGAAGACGCGGAAACTTTAATCGTCGTCTCCTCGGCGATTTTGAGCATTCAACTTCCGTTCGCGTTAATCCCGCTGGTAAAATTCTGCTCCAGCTCTCGCATCGTAGGTGAAGCCTTCGTCCTCAAAGGCCGGGCGCTGAAAGCGACCAACGTCCTCTCCGGCGTCATCGTCTGCGCGAACGTCAGCTTACTCCTCATGACGTTGTTCACGTCGAGATACGTCAACGCCTCCTTCGGCGGCATCGTTCTGGGCATGACCGCCGTCCTCTTCATCGTCGGGTACTGCTATTGCATCTACTGGTTGCTCGATCAACCCGTCAGGCAAAACTTGAAATCGAGAATCGATCAACGCTTAGGATTGGAGTCTTCCAATTTTTACAACGACAACGACAACAACAACAACATGAACAACAACATCGAGGAAGAGGACGACGACGACGACGAAGGCGATCAGGTAGCCATGCTGAGAACGCAGCCGTCCTCTTAAACGTGAGCATAACATTTAAGCGAGAAGAGAGAATACTACTTCAGAGAGGAGGAAATACGTATAGAAGAAGCGCCGCGCGACTACAGCCCAATCATCGAAGCGAGAGTTTGTAATAATAGAATCAAAACGCTGTTTAATAAGGAATCCAGCAGCAGAGAACAGCGAACGATGCGAGGAGAGAAGACATCGTAACGCGTTCGTCTTTCGTACGCTTTCGCTCGAATATTTAGCGAGAGCAGTAGTAGACCTTTTGAGGCGATCCTTTTCGTCGTCACAACTTTCACGCGCGAAAGTACCTCTCTCTTCTCTCTCTCTCTCTGCTGCGAAAACCGGAACGTACGCGTAACGATACTCTGTTAATACTACTCGTAAAAATGCGCGTCGCGACGAGTGGTAGTACCACCACCATTGCATCCTCTCTTCGTCCTCCTCGGCGTCTGCACCGTCTGCGCTCGGCGTCGCGATCGAAATCATCGTCGTCGTCGTCCGTTTCTTTCGCGTCGAGAAGCGCGCGAAAGGTGTTTCCCGAGGAAGAAGAGGACGAGGACGAGGACGACCAACGACCGAGCACGAGTTTTTCACCGTCCTCGTCGTCGTCTGAATCGTCGTCTTCTGATAATACGAATACGAATAATTCTTCGCGGGGAGGAACCCGGCGACGGATGGTTTTGGGTGGAAGTTCCCTGGCGGCGTTCGCGATGATGACGACGATCGATAACGGCGCATCTTTCGCCACAGAGGAGGAAGAGGAAAAAGTACGAGTCGAAGAAGCAATTCCGAAACAAAAACGAAGAGATATCCCGCTCGAAAAAGTCGCTCGAGAAACGTTCGCGTTTACCTTTTTTTACCCCACGGAGACGCTCTCGGGGAAACCAATCCCGTGGTCGGAGTCTCGAACGCGCGAGACGTATTCGAGCTCCGAGCCGATGTCACCAGACGCGAGGCAAAGAATCGTGCACGAGTTGATTTCGTTCAAAGGGCCACTGACGACGGTGGTGACGGTCGGGGAGTTACCGCCGAAGTTGATGAATAAGCCGGAGAAGGAGTGGACGGCGAAGAACGTGGCGAATGCGATTTTGGCGGATAAAGCGACGGGGAGAGTCGCGAGCGGACAGAAGATTTCGTTAGCGGAGGTGGATAACGCGGTGAAGGAAGAGAAGGAAGACGGGACGACGTATTATTACTACGAGTATATTTCGCAAGGCTCGCCAAACTCGAAAGAAGGTGAAGCGACGACGTATCGTCACGCGAGAGGCGTGACCGCGGTCAGAGACGGGTTCGCGTATACGGTGAGTATGAGCACGCCCGAGCGATTTTGGGACGAAATGGACGAGGGGTTCAACCAATCTATTCGCGCGTTCTCCTTAGACGCGCCTGGGAAGAAGTACAGAAAACCCGGAGACGAAGGATTGGACATTCTCCACGTGTTTGATTAATAATAATACTCTCGCATGAAAAGAAAAAAAGGATGATGCACTTTTTGTAATAACGATGACATTTATTCTTCGAGGAAACAACTTC
>ENA-UOXV01002710-UOXV01002710.1-marine-metagenome-genome-assembly--contig:-NODE-2710-length-22851-cov-6.999430_pt1 | contig 22851 bp, 20 predicted proteins | sample MGYA00238165_ERZ766961 | MGnify/ENA primary metagenome ERZ766961 (study PRJEB28924, sample SAMN03173240) | marine metagenome | biome: Marine; feature: Water; material: Subsurface seawater | place: North...
TAATGTTCTATACGAATAAATCCTTACTTAACTTAGGTTTTCAAGGCCATGGTCCACTTATGCAACTCGCTGCATTAAAGGAATATGGATCAATCAAGAAACCAAAAAAAATAATTTGGTTTTATTCTGAAACTAACGATATTGATAATTTAGTGTATGAATATCAGTGGGAAGTGTTCAGAAAATATTTAACAAAGCCTAATTACTCACAAAATTTAATTTTAAAACAAAACCAGATTGATGAAGGACATCGACGAATTGTTAAATCAATATATGCAAGTAAAGAAATTGGAGACCTTCAAAATAAAAAAAGTAAGAAATATACAATTAAAAGTTTTTGGTTTGATTTGAAACAAACAGTAAAATTATACAATATAAGACTATTTATTAGCTTTTTTGTTCCAAGAGAATATTCACTAGTAAATGATTATTATAGTCCTTTAAAAACATTTGAAACGTATGATAAAATTTTAGATGAAGCAATTAAAGTCGCAGATAGTTGGGGAGGTCAAATATATTTCGTATACTACCCTCAAGCAGGCAGATATTTTGATAAAATGATGTACCCATATCCACTAAAAAAATATGAATATATGAAAAAAAAAATAATTTTAAAAAAGCAAGTAAAATTTATAGATCTAAAAAAAGAAGTATTTGAAAAATATGATGATAATAAACATTTATATCCACTAAATATAAGCGGACACCCCAACGAGAAGGGATATGATCTTGTAGCTAAATATATTTCAGAAACTCTTATGAAGAAATAAAATGAAATTAAATAAAAAATTTACTATTTACCTAACTTTGTTAAAATATTTCTAAGTAATTTTTATGATTAAGAAGAATGACAAGATTTTCGTTGCTGGCCACAATGGATTAATTGGATCAGCCATTATTAAAGAGCTTAAATTAAAAGGTTATAAAAATATAATTACAATAGAGAGAGCAAAATTAAATTTAATTAATCAAAATGAAGTTTTTAAATTTTTTAAAAAAATAAAACCTAAAGCAACAATAATTGCTGCTGCTAAAGTTGGAGGAATTTACGCTAATAATACTTTTAGAGGAGAGTATATTTATGAAAACTTAGCTATACAAAACAATTTAATACATGGATCTTATATTAATGGTGTAAAAGAATTAATTTTTTTAGGATCAAGCTGTATATATCCAAGGCTGTGCCCACAGCCAATCAAAGAACAATATTTACTATCGAAAAGCCTTGAAAAGACTAATGAGGGTTATGCAGTAGCTAAAATTTCTGGAGTATTAATGTGTCAAAGTTATAACCATCAATATAAAACAAATTATAAGTGCATAATGCCAGCTAATTCTTATGGGCCTGGTGACAAATATGACAAGCTTAATTCACATTTTTTTCCAGCACTTATTAAAAAAGTTGTAGATGCAAAAAAAAATAAGAAAAATTATATTAAATTATGGGGAAATGGACAGGCCAAAAGAGAATTGATATTTAATAAAGATGTGGCAAACGCATGTGTATATTTCTTAAATAAGAAAACAAAGAAAACTTTAATAAATATTGGAACAGGTAAAGATAAAAAAGTAATTGATTATGCTAGATTTATTATGAAAATGCTTAATTATAAAGTTAAAATTAAATTTGATAAGACTAAACCAAATGGTGTTCCAAGAAAATTACTAGATGTATCTCTAGCAAAAAAATATGGCTGGAAAGCAAAAACAGATTTAGAAACTGGTTTTTGGAAGACATATCAAAACTTTATGAATAATTATAATAGAAAATAAATCTGCAGTTGTTTACAATATTAATTAGTGTAATTTTTAGCTTATAGTGATAATAAATAACAAAGGTCAATATTTTGCAATTAAGTAAAAAAATAAAAAAACTTGATTTTGAAGAAAGATTTTCTTTATTTGAAATATCCAATTTCTTAGAAAAAGAAATTTACAAGGACTTATGTGCAACTTATCCTGATCCAAGCTTATTTTTAGCTCACAACGATTTTGCAAAATCACTTAATGATGATAGCGATAATTTTGTAAATTTCCTTGAAAAAAATAATCAATGGAAAATTTTTATTGAGAAATTAAATACAAAGCTTTTTGCTGAAGATTTAATAAAATTGTTTAATCTAAAAAATGTTTATTTTTCAAAAAATAACTGGAAAAAAAATATTCCAAACTTTAAAAAAGTTAAATTAAGTTTTTGTTTTAATATTTCAGAAGAAGGAGGTTATAGTTTGCCCCACACAGATAGTTCAAGGAAACTTGTATCAATGGTACTTTTCTTCGTTGATAATGCTTGGAGTGAAAAAAATGGTGGCCAAGTTAAACTTTATAAACCAAAAAATCTTATAAATGAAGATAACTGGAGAAATCACAGAATAGATAAGGAGCATTTAGAAGTTATAAAAACTATTGTAGGATCACCAAACAAGATTTATGGATTTAAAAAAACTAAAAATTCCTACCATTCTGTTGAGCCTGTGAGAGTAATTGATGGTTTATATAGAAAAGTTTTAATGATAAATTTGATTTATGATAAAAATTCAGATAGTCCATATCATCAAAAAATTTCTATTATAGATAAGATTAAAAAAAAATTGATCTAGAAATAGTTTAAAAACTCTGTTCTTAGTAAATAATTTGAGAAAGGAAAAAATAGTGTTAGACAAAAAAACTAATTCAATTTTTCAAAAAATTGAAAATACGAGAAAATTAAATAATTCAAACTGGATGGAACTTCTAAGAATTGCGTACACGAGCAATCCAAAAGAAACTACTAAAATCCTAAAAAAAATATTACAAAAGGACGAGGCCCTGATAAAATTAGCAAAATTTTTAACAAAAAAAAAATAATAAATTTTATGAGCGACAAGTTTAATAAAACTATAAATGATTTAGCTAATCATTATGACAAACTTGTAAAAAAATTTGGAAATAATGTAAAGAGTTCTCAGCAATCAACGTTAGCAACAAGAAAAAAAAGATTAGAAAATTTAATACAGTATTTAGATATAAAAAAAAAAAATTCTGTTTTAGATTTTGGTTGTGGCACAGGGTTTCTTTATGAACATCTTAAAAATTTAAACTTTAAAGGATCGTACACAGGCATTGATATTTCACCAGAAGCTATTAAATTAGCCAATAAATTATACAATAAAAACAAAAATTGTAATTTTATACTAACAAATATTCTTAAAACAAAATTAAAGAAGAAGTTTGATTATGTTTTAATAAATGGAACATTTAATAATAATACTAAGAATAATTGGATTTGGATGAAAAAATCTTTAATACAATTATTTTCAATTACAAAAAAAGCTATAATTTTTAATAATCTTTCTTATTATGTGGATTATTATGATAAAAAATTGTTTTACATCAAGCCTGAAAAAGTCTTTTTTTTTTGTAAAAATGAATTAGGAAAAAAAGTCATACTAAATAATAGTTATGTTTTAAAAAAAAATACAATACCGTATGAATTCACAACATGCGTAAAGAAAAATGATTAAAAAAATTAAAATAGGAAACAGGATAATTTCTAATTCACATAAGCCATTAGTAATCGCAGAGATCTCTGCCAATCATCAAAATTCTTTAAAAAAAACATTTGAGCTTTTGAAAAAAGCAGCAGATTCAAAAGTGGAAGTAGTAAAATTTCAAACATTTAATTTGAACGATATGACTATTAATTCACATAAAAATGACTTTATGATAAAAAATAAATTTACTAATAAAAGTTGGAATTCAAGATCTTTATATAGCATATATAAAGAGGCTTATTTACCATTTGAGTGGCATAAAAAAATTTTTAATAAAGCAAGGTCATTAGGATTAATTTGTTTTAGCTCAGTTTTCGATTTAAGATCATTAAAACTTTTAGAAGAACTTAAATCACCTGCATACAAAATAGCTTCCTTGGAAAGTCTGCATTTTCCATTAATAAAAGAAGTTTGTAATACAAATAAACCTATAATTATATCGACGGGTACTTTAAGTATGAGTGAAATAGATGAATTATTAAAATTTTTAAAAAAAATAAAGTATAAAAAATTCATAATATTACATTGTGTATCAGATTACCCAACAAAAAATAAAGATGTCAATTTAAAATTTATTAATTATTTAAAAAAAAAATATAATTGTTTGATAGGATTTTCAGATCACACAAGTAGTTTGGGTGCTGCCATTTCTTCTGTAGCACACGGAGCATGTTTAATTGAAAAACATTTAAAATTAAATAATTCACAAAAGTCTTTAGATCATCAATTTTCAATTAATCCGGCAGAAATGGAAAAACTGATAACAGAAACTAATAATGCATGGGAATCTATAGGTAAATCAAAAAAAATTATCACTAAAGGTGAAAAATCAATAAAAAAATATAGAAGATCAATTTATTGTTCTAAAATAATAAAAAAAGGGGAATATTTTACAAGAAAAAACATTAAAATAATTAGACCTGGTAAGGGGATGGCGCCAAAGAACTATGAGCTTCTATTAGGAAAAAAAGCTTCAAAAAAAATAAATTTAGGACAACCTATCAACTTTCAGTTAATTAATAAATCTTCCTGAGTTGATTATAGATAAAGACTCTCCCCCTTCATTAAATAATAGGTCAAGTATGCATGCGTATTCAACGAAAGGACCAAATAATTGTTTATATTTTGGATGCTTATAACTGTGATATATTAATTTAATATTATTTTTTTGAAAAAGATTTTCATTACCCATCATATATGCTTTTGATCCAATAGTAGATAAATACACATCTGCATTGAAGTATTTACAAATATCAATTACTTTTTCTATTTTATTTGTTTTCACTTTCAATTCACTAGATAAATGCATCTCTGCACGAAGACCTATTATTTTTACTATCCATTTAATAAACTCAAAGTTTAATTTGAACAAATTATTATGAGAAAAAGCAATATCTACGATATTATAAAAATTATCTTTATAGTGGTTAAAAAATTTTGATTTATTGTAGTTACTTGAGATAAATTTTATAAACTTTTTCTTTACAAATTCTGCATTATCTATTTCTATAAATTTAATTAATTTACTTTCATTTTTTGAACGGGTAGGTATTGTAAATAATCCAAGACCATCAGGTGTTTTAAAATTGTTCCGATTTTGCCAGCTTTGGTGAGAATAATCAACATCATCAAGAATAATAAATTTGTCTACTTGGCTGATCATATCAAAATAACCTAACCAAGGGAAAAATGTGGGCTGTGAAATAAATATTTTCATATTTTGGACAAATTTATTAATAATAGTATAGTTTTTAAATAACACGCATTTAACAATTATTTCAATATGAAAAAAGTAGCAATCATTGGTGGAGGTATTACGGGGTGTGTCTCAGCTATATACTGTGCTGATTTAGGCTACAAAGTAGAAATATTCGAAAAAAAAAATAGCTTAGGTGGAATTATTAGTGACCTAGAAGAAAATGAAGATTTTTTCTTTAATGGACCTCAATATTATGATGTAAAAAGTTGGTGGTTAAAAAAAATAAAAAAAGACAATGATTTTAAAAATTTGTTTTATAATTTTAAGCTTAAGTATGGATCATTTAATGACCTATTTAATAAAGATATATCCTCTAAAAATTTCGCACAAATAAAAACTGAATTAAAATATAAAAAAATAAATATCAATAATTTCAAATTTTATAGAGAAAGAGTTAATTGCTATCAAAAAAATATTTCTATCCCTTTAGAAAACTGGTCAAAAAAATATTGCAAAAATTATGAAATTTTACATTCAAACTGTTCCTTATTAATGAATACAGGAAGAGTTTTTTTTTCTAAGGATAAAAAAAAAATAGAAAATTTAAAAAAAAATAATAATCTTATTGATGTGTTATTAGGTGTTCCAAATAAAAAATTTCAAAATCAAAAATTCTGCTTACCTATTTTAGGTAATAAATTATTATTTAGCAAAGTTGAAAATTATTTAAAAAAAAAAAATATAAAAGTAAATTTAAATTCAACTCTTAAACCGATATATAATAAAAAAAATATAAATTTATTTGTTAAGGATAAAAAAATTAATTTTGATTATTCAATATGGTGTGCAAATCCTGTGCCATTAATTAAATCTTCTAATTTGGGAGTATTAGATAACCCTATTGTCAATGTATTAGTATTAGCAATGAATGTTGAACTTAAAGGGTATTTAAAGAATAATTTATATCTACAAGTTTTTTCAAATAAAAATAACTTATTTAGAATATTTGTTTATAAAGTAAAAAAAATAACTAAATTATCATTAGAGATAATATTTGATAAAAATATTGATAAAAATAAAGAAATTAATTTTTTTATAAAAATTTTAAAATATCACTTAATTTTTATTAAGAATCATGAGTACGCAACTGAAAAAAAAGAAGTTAGACACATGTTATTTTCAACCAATGATTATAAAAAATTTAAAGATTATGAAAAGTCTCAATTTAGCACGAAAATACTTTCAGGTGGCTGGCAACTTATTGGTAGAGAAAATAAAATAAATTATATTGTTAATAACATAAATAAATATATTAAAGGCTAAATGAATAAAAAAAATTGCGCAATAGTTTTAGGTGCTGGTCCTTCTGGCTTGATTACAGCTTGGAAATTATTAGAAGCTGGTTGGGATGTTAAAATTATTGAAAAAAATAATATTTCAGGTGGTTTATGCAGATCTTGGAAACAGAAGGGGTTTATTATGGATACTGGCCCACATATTTTTCACACACCTGACAAACTATTAAAAAATTTTTGGAAGAAACATTTTAAAGACCTTCTAATTGAAGGCAAATTTAGTTGCAAAAATGTTAAAGGTAAAAATTTTGATGAATTTTATGATTATCCTTTATCAATTGAAGGACTAAATCAATTTGACAAAGACCTTAAATTGAAAATCAAGAAAGAATTGAAAAAATGTAATAAAAATGATCAAAGATACAAAGCAAAAAACTACAGAGAGTATATTGATTCATTTATTGGACCAACTTTAAGAAAAATGTTTTTTGAAAAATACCCTAAAAAAATATGGGGCATTGATACAAAGCATATGACACCTGATTGGGCACCCAATAGAATTAAATTTAGAGATAAGATTTTACCTTTTTATCATGAACAGTATGTAGCAGTTGGAAAATATGGGACGGGGGCCATTTATGATCGAATAAGAGATTTAATTAAGAAAAAAAGAGGAAAGTTTTTTTTAAATGAAAATGTTGAAGGTTTCAAATTCAATGAAAATAAAATTTGTCAAATTTCGACAAATAAAAAGATATATAAAATTAAATCTAATGAAGTTGTTATATCTACTTTACCAATAAGTATAACATCAAGACTTTTGGGGAAAAAAAATAATTTAAAATTTAGAGGAATTTGTTCAGTTTATTTATTTTATAATAAGAAACAGATATTACCTAAAGACCACCACTGGTTATATTTTGACTCTGAGAAATTATTATTCAATAGAATAACTGAAAATAAAAAACTTTCAAGGTTTGTAGCGCCTAAAAACAAATCTTATTTGACTGTTGAAATAACATATTCACAGGGTGATAAATTTTCAAAATTAAGTAGTGAAGAGGTTATTAAAAAAGTTAAACACCAAGTAGGATTAACAGGTTTAGTTGACAATAAAATGTTAATTGATGCCAGTATAAATTATGAACCATACGTTTATCCCGTTCAGTTTGCAGACTATAAAAATGAAGTTGTTAGGGTTAAGAGTTTTGTAGAAAGTTTCGATAATTTATTTTCTATTGGTGCTGGTGGAGAATTTAATTATGCAGATAGTCAAATTATATTTCATAAATCATTTGATTTAGTTAATAGTCTTATAAATAGACATAGTGAGTTTATTAATGAAGCTAAAAATATTAATACTGTTAATTTTAATTCAGAAGTAAAAATAGGCAACAAAATAATTGGAGATAAAAATAAAACCTTTGTAGTTGCTGAAGCAGGGTTAAATCATAATGGAAGTTTTAATATTGCAAAAAAGTTAATTGATAATGCAAAAGAAATAAATTGTGATGCAATTAAATTTCAATCTTTTTTACCAGATAGCAGAGTTTCAAAATTTATTAAATCAGAAAAGTATGCAGAAAAAATTATTGGAACTCAAGAAAGTATAAGTGAACTATTTCAGAGATTAAGTTTAGATTTTAAAATACAAAAAAAAATATTTAATTATGCCAAAAAAAAAAAAATAATTATTTTTTCAACACCTTTTGATTTTGAAAGTGCTAATTTTTTAGACACCCTAGGAGTTTCTGCCTTTAAAATTGCATCGGCAGACTTAGTTAACCTCCCGCTGATTAGGCATGTTTCTAAGAAACTTAAACCAATAATAATATCTACAGGAATGTCTAAAATATCGGAAATTGATGAAGCTGTAGAAACTGTTAGATCTACAGGAAATAAAAATTTAATATTATTGCATTGCAACTCATCTTATCCATCAACTTACTCTGAAGTTAATTTAAAGTTTATGGATACAATGAGGAAAATGTATAACATACCAGTAGGTTTTTCGGATCACACAACAGATTTACTTTCTTCAAAAGTTGCGATTGTTAGGGGTGCAAATGTTGTAGAAAGACACTTTACATTAAATAAAAAAATGGAAGGTCCAGACCATATTTTGTCATCAGATAAAAAAGAAATGTTAGAGTTAATAAAATATAAGAAATTTTTTAATAAATGGAATTCTTGGAAAACTAAAAATTTTAAAAATCTAAATATTCAAGAAAGTACAAAATTACTTTTGGGTAATGGAGTTAAAAAAATTCAACCCAATGAATACATAACTATTAATTCACAAAAAAAAAGCCTATTTGCAAAGAAAAAAATTAAAAAAGGTCAATTATTTACGGAAGATAATCTCTGTATTAAAGGTCCTGTTGCAGGTTTGATGCCAAAGTATTATGAAATTATAATTGGTCGTACGGCCAAAAAAAATATAGAATCAGACCATCCTATCGTTTGGGAGAATATTTAACTTATTAATGTTTTTACCAGTCTTAAAAAAAAAATATGATGAGGCTAAAAAATTAGCAAAAAAAAAGAAAAAAAAATTAGCTTTCTTAATTGGTAATACAGTAAAGATAGAAAAAGGTAATCACTATTTTACACCATCAAGAATTACAGATAAATTAGTTGTATTTGGCATAATTGTATTTAAGGAATCCATCGCCATTGATGCTTGTAAGTTTTTAGATGGGAAAGTAGATATAATCTTTGCTGATGCAGAAAAAAAAATATTTCCTGAAAAAAATGGTGCCCCAGGTAATATAGAAAGAAGAGTAAGAGAAGAAATAAAAAAATCACAAATATATATTTATAAAGGAAATGATCTAACAGTAGATTCAGTTGATTTGATAATTAGTCAATACTTTAATAAGGATTTAAGAGGTGTTGCTGGTAAGAAAATTGGAATTATAGGTGCAGGTAATATTGGTTCTAAAATAGGATTGTATTTAACAGAACTTGGAGCAAAAGTTTATTTGAATAGAAGAAATAAAAAAAAATTAAAATGCATTGTCAGCGCTATCAACTATTTAAAACCATCAAATACCAAAGAAAAAGCTGTAATGGCAGGGAAAATATTTGCATCTAAAAATTCAGATGTGCTAATAGGTTCCTCTGATGGAAAACCAGTTATAGATTTAAAAATGGTTAGTTTATTAAAAGATAATTCCATTATAATTGATGCAGGAAAGGGTACATTGACCGAAGATGCAATTAAAATAGCACATGCCAGAAAGATTGAAATTTTTAGAGTAGATATTTTTCCATCATTAGAAGGACTAATATCTAAAACTTTTTCAATGGAAAAACAAATAGGAAAACTCTTAAAAAAGAAAACAATTGAACAAATCGATATTTTTAATACAGGCAAGTTGGGTTCCTATGGAGATTTAATTGTAGATGATATTGATAAAATAAATACTGTTTATGGTGTCTGTGATGGCAAAGGAGATTTTTTAAGAGAAGTCCCTAAAAAATATAAAAAACTAATAAAAAAAATAATTAATTAAATATGAAACTACTAAAACACCCTGTAATATTAGAAACAGCTTGTGGCCATGATGGAAGTGAGAAAGTTCTAAAAAAGCTCACTGATATAGCAGTTTCAGCTGGTGGAAAACAAATAAAGTATCAACTATTTAATTTAGACGAAAGATCTCTACCCAATACAAAAGAAAATAAAATTTTCAAGCCATTATGTTTAGAAAAAAAAAGTTGGAATAAAATTATTAAATATGCAAAAAATAATAAGCTTAAAGTTTTTGCAGATGTCTACGGTGATTACAGTTTTAATTTAGCCAAAAAAAATAATATTGATGGTTACAAGATTCACTCAGAAGATTTCTTTAATTCTTATTTTATAGAGAAAGTCATTGATACAAAAAAACCTGTTATTATAAATTTAGGTGGTACTTATAAATCAGAAGTTTTTGATTTGATGGGTTTTTTAAAAAAAAGAAAAAAATTGAATAAAAATATTATTTTAATGCATGGTGTTCAAACATTTCCGACTCCTCCAGAAGGTCATTCTCTTTATGAATTTAAAAAACTTATTAAAAACTATAAAAAATTAGATGTAAGCTTTGGATATTCAGATCACATAGATGGATCTAATAGTTTATCAACAACCTTTCCACTTTTGGCTTATATTTTAGGTGCTGCAGTAATAGAAAAACATTTCACAGATGATAGAAAATATAAAAGAACAGATTATCAATCTGCTCTAGACGAATATCAAATTAAAAAATTTATAAACGATTTTGATATAATAAGTACAAATCTTCAAGAAAATGATGATGCGATAAAGTTTGAGAACATGTATAGGAATATGTTTAAAAAGTCATGTGCTTTTAAAATTGATAAAAATCAAAATAAAAAAATTAACGAATCAGACCTTAAATTTATTAAAAGTAAAAAAGATAAGTCATACTTTTTTTCTCACAATATAGTAGGAAAAAAAGTTAAAAGATTTATTTCAAAAAATACAACAATAGCAACGCATCATTTCGCAAATAAAGTTGGTGTAATAATAACTGTACGAACTTCATCAAACAGATTCCCTCAAAAAGCACTTAAAAAAATTAATAATGTTGAATCTATAAAACTTGTGATTAGAAGAATGAAAAAATTAAGTGGTGTTAATGATATAATATTAGCTACTTCAACTCATAAATCTGATGATATTTTAGAAAAGATAGCTAAAGAAGAGAATATTAATGTTTTTAGAGGTTCATTAAATAACGTTGTTAATAGATATTATATGTGCGCAAAAAAATTTGATTTAGATTATGTTGTCAGAGTGACTGGTGATGCTATTTTATGTGACGAGCAAATGTTAAGCAAAGCAATAAGTAGCCATTTAAGAACAAATTCAGATGTTACGTTTATAAAAAATATGCCCTATGGGACTGCAAAAGAGGTAATATCAACAAGAGTGCTAAAAATCATTAATGATAAATCGATCAATAAAAGTGATACCGAGTACCTTGAATTCTTTTTAGAAAATAAAAAATATTTTAAAATTAATTATATAAAATCAAATTATAAATTTAATAAAGACATTAGGTTAACACTTGATTTTCCTCAAGATAGAGTTTTATTTGATAAAATTTATAGACATTTCAATGATAAACAAAGTAACTTTTCACTAAAAGATGTGTTAAAATTTTTTGAATTAAAACCAAAATTAATTAAAATAAATAGTTTTTTAAAACCAAAATTTGATAAAAAACAAATTAATACAGAATTATCAATATGAACTTAATTGAAAAAAATAAGATAGAAAAAAATAAACAAGAAATTTTAGTTGGTTCTGCGAAGTTAAATTACGAAACCCAAAATAAGTTTGATAAAAATTTGTATATGTTAAAGTATATGAGATTTAATAAGGCATATACTCATGCTATATCAAAAAAACCATTTAATACTTTGGAAAAAGAAAAAATATTAGAAAATTTTAAAAATAGATACCAAGAGTACAGAAATAATTGGATTAACGCACTAAAAGTAAAAAATAAATCGAAACCGCTTTCGGTTGATATTGAAATTGCAGCAATATGTGATTTGGCTTGTCCTCACTGTAGTAGAGAATTTTTAGTTACACCTGATAAACTAATTAATTTTGAATTATATAAATCTATTGTCGATCAAGCAGTCAAATTAGATGTTCCTTCTGTAAAATTAATTTGGCGTGGTGAACCATTATTACATCCCAAGGTTAAAGATCTAATTCAATATGCTAAAGAGTCAGGCATAATAGAGGTTATAATAAATACAAATGGAACAAATTTAAATGAAAAAAAAGCAAATGAATTAATAGATTCGGGCTTAGATCAATTAATTTATTCTTTTGATGGAGGAACTAAAGAGACTTATGAAAAAATGAGACCAGGTAGATTTAAGAAGAATAAGTTTGAGGATGTTTATGGAAATATAAAAAATTTTTCAAAAATTAAAAAAACAAAAAATTCTAAATTTCCAATTACTAAAATTCAAATGATCATGACAAAAGACACAAGAAATGAAATAGATAATTTCTATAAAATTTTTAATGATATTGTTGATGATGTTACAGTTACTCAATATAATGAAAGAGGTGGTGGCATAAATGATTTATTAGAAAAAACAAAAGAAAAAATAATTGAGTATTTAAAAAATAATAGTCTTCCTTCAACAACGCCATATATGGTCGATATTGATAATAATATTTTTGTATCATTGAAAAGAAAGCCCTGTGAACAAATTTATCAAAGATTGATGGTAACTTATAGTGGCAGAGTAGGAATGTGTTGTCACGATTGGGGTGCAAGTCATGGCATAGGGTATTTAAGCAAAGAAGCATTTAAAGAAGATGAAGATAAAAAAAAAGTAGAAGACAAAATTAATAATAATCAAAAAGGTTTTGAATTATTAAAAAATGCAAAAAAAATAAAAAATTTAAATGAACCAAGTAATAAAATAGAAAATCTTGAAGAAATATGGAATGGAGACGAGCTAGCAAAAGTAAGAACAATGCATGAAGGACATAGGATAGATTCTGTGCCTGTTTGTAAAGATTGTACATTTAAGGATACGTATAGTTGGGAAAAAATTAATATTTAGACAGATCGATGCACTTATTTTTCGTAGATCAATACATTAGTCTAGATATGATGGCACCAATTATGTCTAGGCTTGCGAAAAAAAAAAAAGTTTTTTTATGTAATTTTAACAAAGTCCAAAATTTGAAAGAAAACCAAATATATAAATTTATAATAAATCAAAAAAATATCCACGAAGTAGAGCTCGTAGGTAATAAATTTTCAAAAAATTTTTTTTTGTTTTACTTTATAACTCGTTTCCTGTTTTTTTTTTCTTCTATTTCAAATAAAGGATACAGATATTGGAAATATATATGGACTAATTACAATTTTATTTCAAAAAAAGATATCATCAACCATATTAAAAAAAATAACATTAAAACTATCTCAATAGATGAAAGTCTTGTTGAAAAAAAAAGATATTTTCTAATAGCAATTTGTAAAGAACTTAAAATTCCACTTATAATGAATCATGGAGGCCTTTATACTCTTAAAGCAAAATTGAAAAAAAATAAAAAATTTGAAGAATGTACTTATTATATGTCACCAAATAAAATTCCAATTTATACTTATAAGTTAGATAAAAACTATTTAAAATCAGGAAAATTTAAACAATTTGGATCACCAAGATTTGATACTGAATGGTTAACGATCTTAAAAAAAATTTATAAAACAGATGTTAGTAAAAATAAAAAAAAAATTAAAGTAGCAATATTTTTAAGACCAACCTCATTATCACACAGTGATAATTTAAAACTTTTGGAGAACTTAAAAAAAATTGATAACATAGAAGTAAAAACTAATCTTAAGCCTAGAGATGTATGGCCAACAAAATATTCAAATTTGAATAAAAATGATATGGAATCTTCTGAATTAATTATTTGGTCTGATATAGTGATATCATATTCTACCTCAATTATTTTAGATGTTATATGTAGAAATAAACCATTAATTTATTTGAATTATTTGCAAATCGATAAAAAAGACGATACCTCATGGTTTGATAACTTTAAATTTATAAAAAAAGGAAGAAATTTAAAATATACAACTCAACTTATTAAAAATTTTGAGAAAAGTAATAAAAAATATGTTGTTAGTAAAAAAGAAAAAAATTCTATCTTAAAAAAATTCATTACAGAACCTACTGGAAAAAAAATTTTAGATAAGTATTGTTTTTTTTATAATAAAATAAGTAAAATAGATTTTAAAAATGTTTAAAAATAAAAATATATTAGTTACTGGTGGAACAGGATCATTTGGAAAAAAATTTATCTTAAATATTCTAAAAAATAATAACCCTAAAAAAGTAATTATTTATTCAAGAGATGAGTTGAAACAGTCACAGATGATGGATGAATTTAAAAATAATAAAAATTTTAAATCGTTAAGATTTTTTTTAGGAGATGTAAGAGATTTTGATAGATTATACTTGGCCTTACAAGATGTTGATTATGTTGTTCATGCAGCAGCTTTAAAGCAAGTGCCTGCTGCAGAATACAATCCAACAGAATTCATCCGGACTAACATTCAAGGTGCAGAAAATGTTATAAAGGCATCATTAAGAACAAACGTAAAAAAAGTTATAGCACTATCAACTGACAAAGCAGTTAACCCAATCAATCTTTATGGTGGAACAAAACTGGTTTCAGATAAGTTATTTGTATCAGCTAATAATTATGCTGGAAAAAATAATACGTTATTTTCTGTTGTTCGATATGGAAATGTGGCTGGCTCTAGAGGATCTGTTATACCGTTGTTTCAAGAGATCTCTCGGAAAAAAGAAAAATTTTTCCCTATAACAGATTTAAATATGACTAGATTTTGGATTACACTCTCAGAAGGAGTTAGTTTCGTGATGAAATCTTTTGAAAGAATGAGGGGTGGAGAAATTTTTATACCAGTAATTCCTTCTTTTAAAATCACAGACCTTGCTAAAGCTATTAATCCACAATTAAAAATAAAAGTGATTGGGCTAAGACCAGGTGAAAAGATAAATGAATTAATGTGTTCCTCTGATGAATCTAATCAAGTAATTAAATTTAATGATTACTTTATAATACTACCTTCAATTAAAAATTTTGCACCTTCACGAAATAATTATTTAAATAATTCATCAAAACAAAAAGGTAAATTTGTTAATAAAGACTTTGAGTACTCTTCAGAAAAAAATAAATTTTTTAATGTTTTGGAATTAAAAAATAAGATTAAATTAATTCATGATTAATTCATGATTAATTATAGTAGACAAACTATTGATAAAAGTGACATTAATGCAGTTACCAAAGCTCTAAAATCTAAATGGTTAACGACAGGGCCTTTTGTAAAAAAATTTGAAAATGAAATAAAAAAAAAAGTTAATTCAAAATATTGTACTGCAGTTAATTCAGCTACTAGTGCATTGCACTTAGTGTGTTTAGCACTAGGTGTTAAAAAAGGTGATTATGTATGGACGTCATCAAATACGTTTGTTGCATCAGCAAATTGTGCATTACTTTGCGGTGCAAAAATAGATTTAATTGATATTGAGTTAAATAATTACAATTTAGATGTAAATAAGTTGGAGCAAAAACTAATAAAAGCAAAAAAAATAAATAAGCTTCCAAAAATTATAATAGCTGTCCATTTTGCAGGTTACCCCTGTGATATGAAGAAAATCCATATTTTATCTAAAAAGTTTAATTTTAAGATTATAGAAGATGCGTCCCATGCTCTTGGATCTATTTATAAAGGTAATAAAATTGGAAATTGTAAATATTCGGAAGCTACTGTATTTAGTTTTCACCCAGTAAAAATAATCACAACAGGTGAGGGTGGAGCAATAACAACTAACAACAATAATCTAAACACTAAGCTACAATCATTAAGAACACATGGAATCGAGAAAATTTATTTTAAAAAAAAAAAAATATTAATCAAAAAACCGTGGTTTTTTTTTCAAACAGATTTAGGTTTAAATTATAGATTAACAGACATACAAGCTAGTTTAGGCATCTCTCAATTAAAAAAAGTAGATAGATTTATAAAAATTAGAAATAATATTTCTAAAATTTATAACAAAGAGTTAAATAATTTACCAATCCAACTTCCAACTCTATCAAGAGAAAATTATTCATCTTTTCATCTTTATGTAATTTATCTAAAAGACAAAAATAGAGATTTGCTATATAAAGAATTATTAAAAAAAGGTTTCAAAACTAATGTGCATTATATTCCCATATATGAGCATCCTTATTATAAAAAATTTAATTTTAATAAAAAAAATTTTTTAAACAATCAAAGCTACTTTAAAAATGCAATTAGCCTCCCTATATTCCCCAATTTATTAAAAAAAGATATGAACAAAATTATAAAAATAATAAAAAATTTTCTTAAATAATGAAGTCTATTTGTATAATTCCAGCACGTGGTGGTAGCAAAAGAATTAAAAATAAAAATATAATTAATTTTAACAATGAGCCGATGATTTTTTGGTCTATAAGAGCTGCAATAAAGAGTAGGTGTTTTGATAAAATTGTAATTAGCACTGATAGTGCAAAAATAATTAAGATTGCTAAAAAACTTAAAGTAGAATTTGTTAATAGACCTAAATCTTTAGCTCTTGATACAACACCTCTTTTTGAAGTAGTAAGACATTATTTAAAAATTTTTAAAATAGAGCAGTCAATGATTTGTTGTATATTGCCATGTTCTCCATTGATTTTTTATAAAGATATAATTAATGCAAAAAAAAAACTGAATAGAAATACAAAATTTGTTTTTCCTGTAACAAATTATAGCTACCCTATAGAAAGGTCATTAATAAAAGATAAAAAAAATTATGTTATTTTTAAAAACAAAAATGTTGCACTAAAAAATACTCAAAGATTTAAGGATCACTTTCATGATGCAGGCCAATTTTATTGGGGTTATTCAGCAGATTTTCTAAAATTTAATAATATTTTTAATTCAAAGAAAGTCAAAGGTTTCCATATACCCAATTATAGAGTTAAAGATATTGACAACCAATCGGATTTAAAAGTTGCAATAAATATCTTTAAAAGTATTTTTTAAATATTTATGGAAAATAAAAAAAATTTTTTTCTTTCAACAAGAAAACCTACAGGACCCTATAAATTTTTAGTTGAATCATCAAAAATACATTCTGAAAAATTGCTTAATCAAAAGCTTTTTTTAAGAGACCATAATGAGTCTACTTATGATTTTGGAGCAATATTATATTTAGTTTGGATTATATTTAAAACTAATTTTTTCTCTAAGAAAAAAATTATGTCGATTAAGTACAAGGGATATAACTTAAGCCGTTATGCCGTACCAGAGATATATAAGAATTATAACACTTACTTAAATTTTTTCTCATTTTTCTTTGAGTCTGTAAAATGTTTTTATTATAATTTAAGAACCTTAAGAAATATTATTAAAATTAAAAAAGATAATGTAAAAGCAGCATTTGTTGATCATGGTATGTATAGAAATGGATTAATGATGTCTGTTTTAGCAAAAAAAAAAATTCCCATATATACACTTGGCTATCCCAAGGGAATATTTTATTTTGTTAATAAAAAAAAAGTTCTAATTAATTATGAAAATATAATTGAATTAAAGAAGTCAAAAAAAATAGATACCAAAAAAATTAATCAGGCAAAAAAAGCTATAAAAAATGTTATTAATAAAACAGAAACTATTCCATGGATGAAAAGTATTAAGTTTGTAAATAAAAATAAAAAATATGATAAAATTACACATTTGATTTATGCACATACATTTACTGATGCTCAGATGTTGTATGGATATGATGAATTTGTAAATGTTTATGACTGGCTTGAATTTACCATTAAAGAATTAAGCAAAAATAAAAATAACAAGATTTTAATTAAAGCACACCCAGGTTTCTTTCATTCAAAGTTTCCTTCTGAAAATATGAAATATGATAGAAAATTATTTTTCAAAGTAATTTCTCAATATATTAACAACCCACAAATTATTATTATTAAAGAACCAATAAAAAATGGAGATTTACTTGATAAACTAGATAAAAAAACTATTCTCATTTCACATCATGGTTCTGCTATTTTAGAAGGATTATTTTTAAATTTTAAATGTATTGCGTCTAGAGCTGCTTTTTGGTCTTCAATCTTTAAACTAACAAATGATTGGAATAATAGATCTAATTATAAAAAAGTTTTACTTAAAAGCTGGAAAGAATTAAAAACACATAATAAAAATGATCTTTATAATGTTTGTTATCAGCTATTTTGCAACCCATTAAGTCTATACGGTAAGTATTATTGGCAACAGATTATGTCTAAAGAATTAAATATACCAAGAAAGAAAATTTATGAAGAATCAGCTTATATCTTTGATAAAGTAAAAATTACAAAAAATGATATTAAAAAAATTGCTATAAATATCTCCAAAACTATAGAATTTGTAAAAATTTAAAAAATAGTTTTTACCATAAATTGTGATATATGATTATTTTTACTGCAATTATCTAAATAAAGTTCATTAAAATGAAAAATTACTTCAAGCTCTTAAAAGAAACATTTGAAATCTTGCCACTTAAAAGCAGAAGTCATTTAAAGTTTATATTTCTAGCACTTTCTATAGCAGGTATTTTAGAAACTTTAAGTTTAGGATTAACCATACCATTAATCGCTGAAATTTTGGGAACATCAACGGATTTTTTTTCTATTAAAAGTTTACTGGGTTTCGAGGACTTTAGTAAAGAAAATATTATCAAATATTTAACTGGACTGATTTTTTTTGTGTATTTAATCAAAGCAGTTTATTTATCATATTTAGAAATTTATATTCAAAGATTTGTCCTACGTGTAAGAGCTTTAGTGACTTTAAAATTATTTAAAAAATATACTTATAGTTCTTATGAATCAAATATTAATTCTAACTCATCACTTTTATACAGAAACCTAACTTCAGAGGTAGCAAATTTTACATCAGGAATTGTAGAACCAATAATAATGTTGGCTAAAGAATTTTTTATAATTTTTGTAATTTTGTTACTGTTGTTTACTATAAATATTAAGATTAGTATTTTTATAATGATTTTTTCAATAATTTTTGTATTTCTTGCAAAAAAATTATTAAGCAACATATTAAAGAAGCTTAGTTACGATGAGCAAAACTTTAAAGGAAAAGAAAATCAAGTTATACTTGAATCTCTTCAGGGCATAAAGTTCATTAAAGCTTATAACTTAGAAGAAATATTTAATTTAAAACTTAGGGAGTTATTACTTAAGTTTGTAAAAATTAAATCAAAATCTACAACTATTAGATTGTTGCCACGTATTTGGATCGAATTTGTAGTTATAACTTTTTTGATTATTTTAGCTTTTTTATTTTTATATTCTGGTTACACAATTATGGAATATTTACTTTTTTCCTCAATATTCTTAATTTCTATGATTAAGGTTATGCCTTCTTTGCTGTCTGCATTAAGAGTATTAAATTCTTTAAGCAGTTATCATGCCTCAATTAATCTAATTACAACAGAATTTGATGAGAATTATCAAAAAAATTATAAAAATCAAAACACTGATAATATAAAAATACCTAAATTTTATGAAAATTTTCAATGTAAAAATATTACATTTAAATATTTAAACTCAGAAAAAATTTTGGAAGATCTTTCATTTGAAATCAATAGAAACAACGATGTTGTTGGAATATATGGTGAAAGCGGTTCTGGAAAAACAACTTTAGTAGACATACTTATTGGATTACTAAAAACTGATAATGGAAATTTTTATCTTGATGGAAAAGAAGTGAGTGTATTAGACAGTAAAAATATTTTTGGATATGTGCCCCAAACAATCTTTCTTTTTGATGACACAATTAAAAATAACATATTAATGTCATTGAATAAAAACCAGACAGTCTCAGACAAGTTTTTATACGAAGTGTTAAAAAAAACACAGCTGCTTGATCTGGTAAATTCATTCAAAGACAAGGAAAATACATTTATAGGAGAAAATGGTGCAAAATTGTCTGGTGGTCAAAGGCAAAGAATAGGAATAGCTAGAGCTTTAATTTGCAATCCCAAAGTATTAATTTTTGATGAAGCTACTAGTGGTTTAGATAAAGAAACTGAAAAAAAGGTGTTTGAAGATTTGAAAAAAATATCTAAAGATTTGTCTATACTAATTATTTCACATAATCCCGACATATGGAATTATTGTAATAAATTATATGAAATGAAAAATAAAAACTTGATAAAAATTAAATAACTTAGCAGAAATTTAAAACTTAATTTTATATTTTTTAAGTATTTCTATACCTTTTTTGAAAGAGCTAAAATCAATTATATCATCTGTTTCAATAGTTATTTTAAAACCTTCTTCTAACTCTGAAATTAATGTCATATGTCCTATAGAATCCCACTCGGGAATCTCATTGTACTCAATTTTTTCAGTAAATTTTGACTTATCAACAGATAAGGCTTTGGTAAATATTTTCTCATATTTTTTTTTGTTGTCCATGTGAAGAGCTATAAGTTTTTTTTTATTTTATTTACAATCTTATCAGGGGTTAGTCCATAACTTTGTAAAAGATATTTATAATCTCCATGATGTAAATATTCATCATTTATACCAAAAAAAATGTGTTTGGGGCCTTTTCCCAATTTTGCAGTTTCCTCACATATTGCTGAACCTAAGCCTCCAATAATGTTATGCTCTTCTATAGACACAATTAATTTGCTATTAAGATATTTTTTAATCACACTCTTATCTATGGGTTTAATAGTGTGTACATTTATAACTGCTACAGAAATATTTTTCTGCTCAAGTTTTTCTGCAACATCTAAGGCTGTTTTTACCATGCTCCCAGTTGCAAAAATCGCTATATCTTTACCCTTCTTTAGTGTTACTGATTTTCCAATTTTAAATTTATAATCTTTTTTATAAATTATAGGAGCATTTGATGATCCTGTGAGTCTTATATAAGTTGACTGAGTGTGATTAACTGAGGCGATAATTGTTTTTGCAAGCTCCAAACCATCAGCTGGGGACACTATGGTTAAATTTGGAATTGATCTTAGAACACCTATGTCCTCTATACAACAATGTGTATAGCCAAGGGGACCAAGAACAAGACCGCTAGCCAAACCAACCATAGTTATTTTTTGTTTCATGTATCCCAAGTTAACTTTAATTTGTTCACAACATCTCATTGTTTGAAATGGTGCAAATGATGTTGTTATTACTTTATGATTTTCATTTGAAAGAGCCGAAGCAACACCAATCATATTTTGTTCTGAAATTCCCAATTCTATAAAATTTTCTGGAAAATTTTTTCTAAATCTGTCAAGTCCAGCTGACGTAGATACATCACATGTAAGTATAATTAAATCCTTTATCTTATTTGCTATTTCATAAGCAACAAGTCCAAATGTAGCTCTCTGGCCTATTGTTGACCAAGTCTTAATTTTACTTTTATTTATTTCAATCATTTTAAGATAGCTCTTTTAATGCTTGTTCATATACAGATTTACTTAATACTTTATGGTGCCAATTGTTGTCATTTTCAGAAAAAGAAAAACCTTTACCTTTTATAGTTTTTGCTATGATTGCTTTAGGCTTATTAATCTCTCTAGTATTTAGAAAAATTTTCTTAAGTTTTTCTATGTTATGTCCATCAACTTCTTCTGTGTGCCATCCAAAACTTTTCCATTTATCTTTCAAATCAATTAGATTCATAATATCTTTATTTGAGCCAGTTTGTTGAAAACCATTATTATCAATAATTACATATAAATTATCTAAATTTAAATTGGGTGCTGCTAATGCGCCCTCCCATATAGACCCTTCATTACATTCCCCATCACCTACAACAACATAAACATTATGTGAAAGTTTTTTTTTTTTTATTGAAATAGATAAACCAATTGCAGAAGAAAGACCCATACCAAGAGAGCCAGTAGAAAAATCTATTCCTAATTTTTTATTTTTAACTGGGTGACCAAGAAGGTTAGAATTATTTTTTTCAAAAGTTAAAAGTTCTTCTTTTTTAATAAGTCCAATTTCAGATAAAGCTGCATAGTAAGCAAGACAGGCATGACCTTTGCTTAGTATAAATCTATCTTGACTTACTTTTTTTCCATTTCTTTTCATTATTGATGAGAATAATGTTGCAAGAATTTCAACTATTGATAGGGCACCTCCAAAATGAGAACTATTCGAACCTGCACTTAGTGCCATATTCAATATGTTTAGCCTCATATTTTTTGCAAAAATTGAAATATTCTTTATGTCATTTTGATTAGTGTGCAAGTCTACATTCCTCCATCTACTCTTATAATTTGGCCAGTTATAAAACTGGATTTATTAGAGCATAAAAAAAGTATTGTTTCAGCAATTTCGCTTGGATTACCTGATCTTTTAAGAGACGAATTTGAAATAACTTCATCTATAATTTTTTGAGGAGTATTTTTTTTCATCATTTCAGTATTAACCAAACCCGGTGCAATAACATTCACTCTTATATTTAATCTACCTAATTCCTTAGACAACACTTTTGCCTGGGAATTTATAGCAGCTTTTGACGCAGAATAAATATTTCTTCCAATATTTCCATCTATTGAGGCAGTTGATGATATGTAGACAATACTTCCATTTTTTGATTTTGTAATTGATTTTAAAATATACTGAGTAAAAAGTGTTTGATTAAAATAGTTAATTTCAAAAATATTATAAAAATTTTTCATTGAGATCGGAAGAGCA
>ENA-UOXV01002713-UOXV01002713.1-marine-metagenome-genome-assembly--contig:-NODE-2713-length-22825-cov-9.562846_pt1 | contig 22825 bp, 19 predicted proteins | sample MGYA00238165_ERZ766961 | MGnify/ENA primary metagenome ERZ766961 (study PRJEB28924, sample SAMN03173240) | marine metagenome | biome: Marine; feature: Water; material: Subsurface seawater | place: North...
AAAATCAAAGCAGGGATATCGTTTCCGTATTCAGAAATTCTAGTAAATTTAAGTACAATATAAAAAAGGCATACAATTAAAAAAAAATTACTAATTGTTTTTTTTTCCTTATTGATGAGGCTAAATGAATAAATAATAAAAACTGAATAAATTAAGAAAGTTGGTATAAGAATAAAATCATAATTTTCATTGATATAAAAAATTGGTAAAATATTTAACCAAATTGAATTATGAGCAAATGCAGAATTAGCATTTGCAAGACCAAAAATTATTTTTTCTTCAATTATAGTAATTACATAAGGCAAATGATAATAGCCAAAATCTTCATGATATTTCTGACTTAAATATATAGGAATTAAAATTATAAAAATTAAAACATATAAATAAACATTATGATTTATTTTTTTAAATGAATGTTTATAATTTTTAATACTTGCAAATAGGCCAGCTACAAAAATTAAAAATATTATTATTAAGTTAATTTTATAGAAAAAATGTATAATTGTCACAGTTAGTGCCATAACTAAAAAACCTAAAAAAAAATTTTCTAGAAGTTCTTTTTTTTTAGTTGGATTTAATAGCGTTCCTAAGCCTGATATTGATAAAATTGTTATCAAACAAAAAAATGAAAAAAGTATAGTTTGAATTATAATCACAATTAAAGTTATTTAAATCTTACAAAGAACTTTTAGATATTTGGTTGCTTTTTTCTTAGAAAACTTTTTATAATTTTTTTCAAAGTCTAAAAATAACTTTGTAAATTTTTCATTATCAAATTTGTTTCTAGAAGTATAAAATATATTTTTATTTATTTTGCTTAGTTTTTCATTTTTATTAAAAAGTATTTCATGTAATTTTTCATTTTTTTTTAGACCTGTTTCGATGTATCTAAAATTATAAGTGTCATCTATATTTTTCTTTAATTGACCCAATTTTTTTGATAGTTCATAAATATTTATAGGTTTGCCCATATTCAAAACAAATGTCTTATTTTTAATTTTTATAGAAGTAATACTTAATACTAAATAACAAGCTTCTAATATCGTCATAAAGTACCTTGTTGCTTTTTTGTTTGTTATAGTAATTGCTTCATTTTTATTTATCTGATTAATAAATTTAGTAATAGCTGATCCAGAACTTCCAAAAACATTTCCAAATCTAACAATATTAAAAAAATTTTTACTAACTCTATTTAAATTATAAAAATGAACTAGTTGTTCTGAAATTTTTTTTGTATAACCTAGAATTGATGATGGTTCGGCTGCTTTATCTGTAGAAATCAAAATAAAATTTATGTTATTTTTTTTTACTACTTCACATAAATTTTTAGTTAACATGACATTATTTGTTATTGCTGAAGTAATATTTTCTTCTAAGATATTTACATGCTTATAAGCTGCAGCATGAATTATAAGGGTGATTTTTTCATCTTTAACAATTTTATCTATAATACTTTTATCATTTGCATCATTTAATAATAGCTGTACCTTTTTTACATCTAGTTTGCTTCTAATATTGTAAATGCCTATTTCAGATTGATCTATTCCTACAATTTTATTTGCATTATGAAAAACTAACTGCCTACATATTTCAGAACCTATAGTGCCTGCGGCACCCGTGACTAAAATATTATGATTTTTTAAATGTAATAGTTTTTTTCTTTTAATTTGCTCTCTACTTATAAAAGAATTTATTTGATCTATTTCAAGATCGTTTAAATTAATTTGATTATTAATTAAAAATTTTTTTTCAGGTAAATGTCTAACATCAAAAAAATAATTATTTAATTTTTTAGTTATTCTATTTATTTGGTTTTTATTTATAGATGGAATTGCTATATAAACTTTATCTATTATACATCTATGGTTTAGTTGTTTTAAATTTTCAAAATTTATTACAGGAATTCCTTCAAAAATTGTGTTATTTTTTTTAGGATCATCATCAACAAAAAAAATTATATTCTCTTTTTGATCAGTTAATTTAGCAAACAATTCTTTTCCAGCAAACCCTGCCCCATAGATCACTGAACCTTCATAATCTTTTTTATTAATCAATCTTGAAGTAAAATATAATTTTTTATTCTCTTTTACTTTAATTTTACTTTTAAAATAACTTTCAAGAGATTTGAATTGATATTCACCTAAGCATTTTTTTAAATTATCAATATTTGCAATAGATCCTGTTAACTCATTAATATTTTTTTTATGAATCAATTTATTATTGTTAATTCCTACAAAATCAAATAAATTTCTTATTAGATATCCACACCCAGTTCCCACATCATATATGCCTGAAGGATGTTTTTTTTTAATAAAATTTAAATAAATATTTGATACATCAGAAACATTTATAAAATCTCTTAGAGAAAGCCCATTATTATTAAGTGTAATTTTATAATTATTTTTTTTTGATTTTATTAATCTTTCAATGAGTGAAAATTCATCATTTTTTCCTCCATAAATATTAAATAATCTCATTATATAAAAGTTAATTTTTTCTTTATTACAATAATTTTGAATTATTTTTTCTGCAGAAAATTTGAATGCTGAATAAATCTCTCTATTAAAATTATCATGTTCTATATTTTTAAGAGCATCCTTAATATTGTAGATTGACGAACTACTGCTATAAATTATCTTATTAATATTTTTACTGTTTAATTTTGATAAAATTATTACTAGTTTACCTATGGATAATTCAACAAAATCATTTAGCTTATTTACATTTAAAGTATTTAATTTTGATGATGGATAAAAATTATTAAAAATATAATTACTTTTTTGTTTATTTATTTTATCAAAATCTATTAAATGCAGATCATTTGTAGAATATACTTCAAAATTATCTAATTTCTTTGAAATATCTTTAGTAAGAATGCTTCTTTTCCCAAAAATAATATTTTTTATTTTCATCGTAAAAACTTAGCTTTAATTATTTGATGTATAGATTAAAAACAAATTATAAATTATTTTAAAAGTCATAAATATTTTTTACGATTAAGTAAATTAATTAAAATAAAATATAAAATACTACAACCTATTAAAACGATATATGTTTTTATATTTAAGTACATTAATATTGTTGGTACTATGCAAATACCTACAGTTATTATAACCGTCAAAATTTTATCTTTTATAAATCTATTAACTATATGGTGTAAATGATTTAAATCTCCTTTAAATGGATGACTTTTGTTAATAACTCTAACAAGGAATAATCTAAGCATATCAATTGCAGGAATTAACAAAATTATAAATAGTTCATCACCATGAAAAAAATTATCGATTTTTTTATACTGATAAATAAAAGTTAAACCTAAAACTGCACTTAATAAATTTGAGCCACCATCACCTAAAAAGACTTTATTTTTAAAATTAAGAACACCTAATACTATCAAGCATATGGTTAATAAAATAAAAAATATTGGCATAAAACCCTTTAAAATAAATAGAATTATTACAAAAGTAGAATATGAAATTAATTGTAGATTTGTTCCATCAAACATATTCATAGCATTAACTAATAATAAGAAAGAAAGTATTATAAAAATTTGAGTATAGGGAAATTTAAAATAATATATTTTTGGTAAAAATGAAATCTTAATTTCTACAATTTTTATTTCTGGAAAAAAAATAATACTGATCACTAATACCAAAAAGATTAACAACAACTTATAATTTGGATTTATGTTTTTTAAATCATCTAATGCTCCAACCATATAAAAGAGAGTAATTAAAAATAAAAAGAGTGATAAATATTTTTTTTCAAACAATAAGCTTTCAAGACCTAATAAATTTAAAATAAAAACAATTAAATAAATATTAATTAAAATTACTAGTCCACCAATTAGAGAAACTGGTTGTGAATGTTTTTTTAGCTTACCATCTGGTTTATCAAAAAAATTAAGCTTATTAGCTATAGTTTCAAATTTTAGATATATTGATAAGTTAAATAATAATATCGTTAATATTAAAATCAGAATTGAGTTCATTTTTACTTACTTTTTAACTATTAATTTAAATTAGTAATTTACAATTTTTAAATTAATTTGGAAGTTTATTATATGAAAATATGAACAATCCTATCTTAAAATATAAAAATGATGATATCCAATTATTAAAAAAATTTCCACTTGGAGTAAATGGAAATAAATTTATCAGAAGTCCTATTGAAATTATCAATAATCCGTTTATTTCATAATCAGTAGATTTTTTTCCAATATTATTGGAAAATTTCTTTAAAATAAAAACTATAAAAATTAAATAAAATAATAACCCAATTACTCCTAATTCAGATAAGATTTGTGCTAAAATATTATGAGGGTGCGTGCTACAAATTCCTTTTGGAGGATCATAATTAACAGATCTGCAGTAATGTCTAAAACCTTTGGGGCCTACACCAAAAATTAAATTTTTTGTAAATAATTCTTTTGCAATTATTAAATGTCCATGATGATTTGGGGAAAAAATATTTATATTTTTAATTTTATCTATGGTTTTAAAGTTTTTATTTTTTAATATATTTTCATTAACATTATTTGTATCTTCATTTTTATTTGTCAATTGATTGTAAGTTTTTACAAACATTCTATGAGTAATATCTTCTTTGCCAATATTAGTAAGAGCTACAAGTAAAACACAAACAGTAAAAACTATTACTGACCTAACAAAAATATATCTTAAATTTGAAACAAAAACTATAATTGATAAAATCGTTAGCATTGTAAGTGCAAAAGCTGTTCTCTCACCTGATATATATATAACAAAAAAATATGTTGAAAAAAATATTATAGAAAGTATTTTTTTAGAATTAATATCAATTTTTAAATAAAATAAGTACCAAAGAAAAATTGGTAAAAATCTCATTAAAAAACTTCCTAAAATTAATTCATCACCAAAAAAACTTGATACTCTATAGCCAAATCTACTAAGTTTTTGACCTAAAATATTTTCCCCTACAAAAAATTGAAAGCAACTATCAAATAGTAAAATAATTATTAATAGTAAAAATAGTATAAAAAATAATTTCTTATTTGTTTCTGATTTTTCATAAATTTTAAAAAAAAAATAAACAGAAATTGCAAATAACACGTATCTAAAATGAAATATTGAAGAATATTTTAAACTACTGGGTATTTGAATGGTGGCATTAAATCCTGTATAAAGAGAAAATACTAGAAGAACAAAAACTATGTTTTTATTAGAAAATTTTTCACTTTGATAATTTATAATAAAGAAAATTGCAAAAAAAAAAATGAAAATTTCGGTTATAGCAATTCCAGCAATATAAGTTAGTGGAAAGAAAAATAATGGAGAAAATATCTTAATTTTATCAAAAAAAGTGTTCATTTAATTATTTTCATTAAATCGTTTTGAAACTTTTTTCTACTTAAAATTTTATTCTTTCTCATTTTAAATTGAATCTGAGTGTAATTTTTTAAAATATATCTTATGGTTTTCTGAAACTCATCTACACTTCTGCCACTAACAAATATACCTTTAAAGTTAGCTTTAACATGAGAAATCTCTTTGAACACTATAACAGGTCTCAGTCTTGAAAGACTCTCTAAAATCACTTTTGGAGATCCTTCTGTATATGAGGGTAAAATAAAAATATTATTTTTGTCGTAAAAGTTAATAATTTTTTTTAAATTAGAAGTCTCATTATAAAATTTAATATTTTTGATTCTAGGAAATTTTATTTTATTTTGTCCAACAACACTCAATTTAAAATCAACTGATAATTTGTCTGCAAGTTTTAAAAGAGAGTAAATACCTTTTTCTTTTTTTATCCTACCTATATACAGTAAATTAGCTTTATTTAGATTTGGTTTTTTTAAATTTTTTTTCCATATATCAGTAATCTCGGATGGGCAAATTTTTAGATGCCTATAACTTTTTAAATTAGACAACTTACTTGTAACAACTATTGGTTTAAGCTTATTTAAAATTTTTTTAAACATGAATCCATAAAATTTTTTTCCGATAAAACCAAACTTAGATTCGTATTCTTTAAAACCATCACTTCTTAATATAACAAAACCTTTAACTTTTCTGTTGAATAAATTTATGAACATGAATATTAAATAATTAAAGGGCGTTATTGAAATCATACAAATTTTTTGATTTATTAAATTTAAAGATGAAATTTGAGGGATTCTGAGTAGAGATTTATTTAATACTTTAGTTTCATGAATACCTTTATTGGAGCTTTTTCTAGAAAAAAAATTTAAATGATTAATTTTAGATAGGCCCTCTATTATATTTATAGTATCATTAGAATTTGAACACACCGTCCTTCTATTAAAATATAGTCTATCATTTGAGATGATAATTAATTTTTTCATTTTCTAAAATAATTGACAATTTTAATCGGTATCATAAAAGCAAATAAATATTTAAGTTTTGAAATAAAATTTGGAAATTTAATAATCTTAATCAATAACTTAAAAGTTTTTGCTTGATACAAATAATATATTATTTCTAATTTATTTAATTGTAATAAAAAACTATCTTTATTTTTTTTAAAATTATCATCATTAATTTTTTTTTGACGATTATACCAATCTTTATATTCATAATAATACATTTTATTATTTAGCTTTGAAAAATTATCACTATGAACTCTATAAAAGACTAATGTTTCATTAAATGATTTAGCATTAGCATATTTACTTATCCGCATTAAAAAATCATAATCACCAATAATATTATATTTTTCATTAAAAAGTTTTTCTTTTTCTAAAATTTTTTTTGTAATAATTAGACCACTAATAATTATGAAATAATTTTTTGCCAAAGAATTAAAAATTATACCGCTTGATAAATTAAATTTATTATATTTTATAAAGTTTTTGTTTTTTTCATGATAAATTGAAACATTTGTATAAAAATAATCATAATCTTTATTAGTAAAAAAATTTTTTTTACTAGATAAATATTTTGGATCCCACCAATCATCAATATCTAAAAAAGCAATTAAAGGTCCTGATGATTTTTTTATAGCCCTATTCCTAGCTTTATATAACGGTAGTTTTTTTTTACTAAAATGATACTTAATTCTACTATCTTTGAATTGGTTTATTAATTCTTTACTATTATCTGAAGAATAATTATCAAAAAAAATTATTTCTAAATTTTTATACTTTTGATTCAAAATACTTTTAATGCAAGTTTTAAGATACTTAGCACCGTTATGACAATTAACAATAACACTAATTAGTGGATACATATTTATTTAACTTTAAATAAAACTCTTATATTAGATAAATTTTTATTATTTTCTAAATAATTTATTCTCTCATTACTTTTAAAATTTTTAATTAAGCCAAAATTTTTCATGAATTTTCTTAAGTATGATTTTATTTTATCTTTAGATTTACCAATTTCCCAGTTTTCATATTTATTTTTACTCACCTGCATTAAATTAAAATTCTCTTTTAAAGTTATTGAGGCATAACTTATATCTATTATTTCTAGTGAATATTTTTGAGCAATTCCCTCAAAGCTTTTTTTAGTAAAAAAAATTAAATGGGGTGAATCATATGGTCTTGTTTTATATAGATCATTTATTTCACAATTAGGGACTTCTATAAAAATATAGGAATTTTTTTTAGATAATTCCTTAAATTTCTCAAAAATTTTTAAATTAGTTAAATGCTCTAGTGAGTGTAGGCTAACTATTAAATCAAATTTATCATTGATTTTATCAATATCTTCGTAATTTTTATACTCTCTCTCTTGGAGGATTTCTTTACAATATATATCTTTCTCAGCACAATTAATTTCAAGTTTTTTGTATTTTTCCTTAATCAAGTGTCCCAAACATCCTGTGCCTGAACCAAAATCAAATAATTGATTAATATTATCTATTTTTATAAATTTTTCTAAATATTCTAAGTAACTTATATTTTTATTATTATTATAATTATTTCTAATATCAATCATATCAAACTCATGTGGTCTACCAAAAGCTCTATAAATATTATTATAAAATCTATCTAAATTTGATATTGAGGGCATTGGATTACAAAATGAAATGTCACACTCTAAACATCTAAAAATTTTTGGGTCTTCAAAATACTTTGCATCAAATTTTACATTGTACCTATAGTCATCAAGATAATTGGTGTTGTTATTTTCACATATTAAACATTTCATTAGTTAGCTCTACTTTTTGTTAAATATGTAATTAAATGATTTAGAAAATGGTCCATTAGAATTTTTTAAATCATCATTTTGCTTTTTATCAAAAAATACAAAATTATTATTATGCATTATATCAATTACATTTTGAAACTGTTTATTAAAATTTTCATTTATTTCTACAGATATACTTTTAATTTTTTTATCTTTTAGATATTCACCTGCACCACTTAAAATTAAATGTTCAATTCCATCAACATCAATTTTAATATAATCTGGTATTTCTAGGAATTTATTATCCAATATATCTTTCATGCTAAATCCTAAAAGCTGATATTTCATTGGATAAAATTGCTTTTTTCCCTCAAAGTTATAATTTTCACCAAATGAATTTAATGCACCACCTTCATTAAACTCATTATGTTGCATCATTAAGAATTTTTTACTTTTATCAGTTAAAGGATTAGTAAAAACTTTTATAGAATTTTCTAAATTATTTACCGCAATATTTCTTGTTAAAACTCTTAAATTGTTACTTGATGGTTCAAAACTAATTACACTACATTCCTGGTGTGTCAGTGCAGCATACACTGAATATAAGCCTATATTAGAACCAATATCCCAAAAAATAATTTTTTTATCATTTTTAAATTTATCTATCCAGGCAATTGTCTCAGGTTCTTTTGTAAATAAAGTGTCAACTCTCCACTCTGTTAAATGATTAGGTATAAAAAATTTTATTTTTTTTTCATGGATTTTGATAGATTTGTAACTATCCTCCATAGAAAAATCTTTGAACCAAGAAATAAAGCTTCTTTTAAAAATAAATCTAAAAAAAAAATCAATAAATTTTATTAATTTGTATAAGGTATAAGAAAATTTTTTGAACACTGTATAATTACTTTATTGTAAATTTTAAGTATTTTAATAAATAAGGGTTAATTTTATTATAAAATATATACTTATAGTAATTTATATTTTCTATTTCGCAAGCTTTCTTCAAATCATATGTCATTAAATTATAAACCAAAGCCAATCTGTTAGAAATTTTGTCTCCTTGGTATGAATGCCAACTATAATTTTCAGACCTTGAGAAAAAAAATGCTTTATTTTGGAGCCATTCAATTTCTTTTTTATTTTCACCATCTCGATTTTTATAAATAAAAGTTCCTTTATTTTTTTCTGGATATAAATAAATTACTCCACTTAATAATTTGCTTGGAATATCTTGATGAATTGGAAATGAATAATTCTTACCAGTTTCAACAATATGAAATTCAGAATAATCATAAAGTTTTAACTTTTGTGGGGCTAACTCACTTAGAATATCAAGGGCAATTTGATTATACGTTTTGTGAAGATCTATTAGTAATTTATCACTTATAAACGAGGTTTTAGTATTACTAAACTTGTCAATTTTATTGTGATAAACTTTAATTGAATTTGAATCAATGTCTTCACGTTTTAATTCACATAATTTTTTAAAATGTTCTTCGATTAAGAAGTTTTCTATAATTTTGAAATTTTCCATATAAATAAATTTAGTAAATATAATACAAATATTATATTAATTTAGTATCTAATTGTTGACATAAATAAAATCTTACTTACGATATCTTAGTCACAATAATTAATTATATTATAAGATCAAATTAGATTTATTCACTTTAATGAACTTTATCAAAAAAACATTTTCATTTTTTTTTTTAATAACTTCAATTTTATTATTTATTTATACTATATATAGATCTGAATTTTATTGGAATGGTCTAAAAAATGACTACTACCTGGCATACTACATAATCTCTTTCTCACTAATTATTTTTTCAATTTATACTTTTTTTATAAGTCAAAAGGCAAAAAAAAACTTAATTATATTTATTTTTAGCTCAGTTTTAATTTTATATAGTCTAGAAGGATTTTTTATATTTAAGAAACAAATTTCAAAATTCCCTTCATCAAATATAAAACTTAGATATAAAAATGAAACCAAAAAAGACTTTGATACAAGAAGCAGAATTGAAATTTACACTGACTTAAAAAAAGATAATAAAGATATAAAAATAAAGGTTGCTCCAACAAATCATCTTCATAAAAAAAATTCTATTTTACCTTTGTCTGGTATATCAAATTCCAAAACTATATATGATAATGAGAATGGATATTATTCAATATACCAAAGTGATAGGTATGGATTTAATAATCCAGACAATGAATGGAACAGCAAAGAGATAGAATTTTTATTAGTTGGAGATTCATTTACCCACGGATCATCAGTAAATAGGCCTTTTGATATTGCTTCACAACTTAGAAAATTGTCAAATAAATCAGTTTTGAATTTAGGTTATGATAATAATGGACCATTAATTAAATATGCTACATTAAGAGAATATTTGGAACCAAATATTAAGAATATTATTTGGGTTTTTGATGCATCAACTAATTTTAATGACTTAAATAAAGAATACAAAAATAAAATCTTAAAAAATTATCTAATTGATTTAAATTTCACTCAAAGTCTCAGATCTAAACAAAAAGTGATTGATAATATTGCAAATGATGAAATTAATGAACGAATAAAAAGAAATAATTTAATATCAAAATTGATAAAATTTTTGAAAATTCATAACTTGAGAAATTTATTATTTTTTAAAGAATCAAAAACACAAATTCAACCACAGTTATTAAAAGAGATACTTTCTTTAACTAAAGAATTGTCAATACAAAATAATTCAAAATTATACTTTGTATATTTACCTAAATACCAACGTTATAAATTAGAAAATAATGATAAAGAGTATAATTTAGTTAAGAATATAGTTGGTGATTTAAAAATTCCTTTTATTGATATTCATGAAAAAGTCTTTCAGAGAGAAAGGGATCCGTTAAAATTATTTTCTTTTAGCTTAAACTTTCATTATACTAAGGAAGGGTATAGAAAAGTTTCAAAGAGCATTTTTAGATTTATTAAAAATTATAATCAATAGTCAACAAGACTATACATTGCTTTCATTTAGTAATTAAAATTCCCCTAGTTGTCTTTGTGAAATAAGCAAACCTCTTGAATATTTTGAAAATCGCATAGTTGAATATGGTATTAATTTTTCAATAAAATCATCTCCACATTCCATAGAAGTCTTGATTTCAACAACCCGTTCGGGATCTAAATAATTCATCATTGGACTTAACTTTAAATTCTTATAATTAATATCGCTATCGAAGGTAACACGCATATTTTTTAGAGTATAATAGGCTCGGTCATAGGATACCATTAATGTAGGATATAAAGCACCATAATCTTTATCAAAAATTGTAGCTTTAAGAACATCACTTTCAGTTACATAATCACTTGACTCATTTGATATCTTAAATCTGCCTTCTATACTTGAAATTTTTTTTTCTAGTGTAAAGATATTTTTATTTTCATACCAGCGTACTCGTATTTTTTTTCTAGGCACAACTCCCTCTTCAGATTGATTAAACATATCATAGGTAAAATTATCAAAGTAAATGCTGTTTATTCTTCTTGAGTTGTGAAGGGTAATCATTCCTTGTTTGTAAAGCTTTTCTTTCATTAAAAAATATTCATTTATTGTAAGTCGGTATTTTTTTTCTTTTCTATAACTCATGATTTACCTAATTCAAAAATAGAGTGCTTGTCTATTTTGTTAACTCCCTGACAAACTATATTATTTACACTAAGATAAGCTCCTCCAAATTCTTGTTTTTTTTGCTTTACCTCGATACATGTTTTAACTTGATTAAAATTAGCAGTATTAACATAGACAGCAGACAAATCTTTAGATGAAATACCAATATTAGCAAAATCAATTTTCACTTCTTTAGTATTAAAGGTTGATTGCTCTCCCACAGAGATTCCCTTATCACCACACTCAGATATTTGAATAATATCAATTTTATATTTTCCTTCGCTAACATCAAGGCAGTCATTGCCAGCATTAAATATTTCAACTCTTAAAACATTGATTTTAGAAAAATCAATATCCAAAGCATCAGCAAAAGCATTATTTATAGAAATTAGGTCAATGTCACCTCTGGATTGCACTATATTTAAACTATCCTCACATTTACCACCATTAACATTAATTATGCTATTATTAAAATCTGATCTATAAATTGTTAAGCATCCCGTCAAACCATATTGATTAAGTCTTTGTTCTGCTTTTAAATTTATATTTGTAGCTTTATTTATTCCATAAAATTTTATATTCCATCCATCTAGCTTAGCTGAGTCAATCATAGCCCAATCATGATTATTTGATTGCGTGAATAAAATAGATTTTGAGTCTTTATCAATATTTATTAATATCCCTGGTGTAGCTATAATTTTGCCTGGAAAATTTTTAATTTTTCTAGCAAAAGTATTAATGTCTATTTTAAAATTTTTTGAATTAATAAGTGTTACACGTTGACCGTCTATTGAATTTTTTGCTATCACATTTGCAATTTTAGCTTTACTTAATATTTCTGATTGCCCAGATATATAAGTTACCATAAAATCATTATTGTTGGTTTTTATCTCTGATATTAATCTTTGTGAAACATTGTTAGATTCTTGAAATTTGAGGTATGAGTTGATTTCATCTTTTTTTGTTTTTTCATGTTTTGATATTTTAAAAGGTGTAGTTTCAATAAGGTTTTCAAGTTTTTTAATATTCTCAAAATAGCTGCTTACAGATTTGTCAAAAAAATCTATGGCATTAATCATTGGAATTCTTACACGTGCAATAAAGTTATTCTTTAATTTTTCTGAATTTATAATCTTTTCAATTTTTTTAATCCAATTACCATCAATTGGTTGAGTGAACATTTTTGAGACCAACTCTCCAATTTCATGTCCCATTTGATGACTTTTAAGCACAACAAATTCAACATCTCCATCATAGTAAATAGGATCAAAATCAGACTCGAAAGTATTAAAATAATATTTTCTATTATGAGGTCTTAAGCCATGTGCGCCATTCATTGCCAATAGTAAAAAGTGAAACTTTGAAAATATCTCTGAACCATTATGATTTGGATCCAGAATTATGCCCCAAGTTCCGTTCAATCTATCATTAACCTTAGCAGCATAACTCAAATAATTAGATTGCAATTGCAAATATGCATGCAGTGATATTTTTTGTGATGAAGCGCCTTTCATAAACCAATTGTCATTTACCATTGTTGATAATGCAAGAGGCTCAAGAGCAAATTTTTCATAATCTTTGTAAGACCAAAGAAGAGACTCGTCTCCCTTAAAAATAGCACTCTCTCTTCGATAATTTCTTTCTAATAATTCTTTGCTTGCTACCTCTTGAAAAATCATGATTGAATTAGTGTCATTAATTACTGATGGCACCTCGAATGTTTCAGGAGCAATAAAGCCAGATTCCTTTAGAATTAATGAAGCAAGCACTTCATTGATTCCATTTCTTGTTTCAGGTATTAGTAATTTAAATCGAGTAGCTCTAACTACATTGCCCTCATTCAACCTCACATCAATTGATCGTAATGCTTTACCATTATCAATGAGTTTTACATGATCTTTTCGATCACCACTTTGACGAATTTTTGCAGTAAATTGACATTTGCCAAACTTATAATTGACAACAACAGTGCCTTTAAAACGTTTTCTAAGTTTTGGTGGTATATTATCTTTTTTTGAAGTTAGTATCTTAAAAAAATTTCTTGCAAATTTTGCACTTTTTGCAACTTTTATTTCAATCGAATTTATATTACTTGGATCCTTTAGTTCGTTCAAAAATTTAGCTGTTTTAAAATCACATTCTGCATGTGCAAATGACTGAAAGCTTATTAAAAAAGATATTACGATTAAACAGCGTAACACTAAATTATTTATTAAGTTGCACAGAGATTACCATCTGGTTTGAGCGAACTGAAATTTCTAGATCTTGCAATCTTTTAAAATCAGATGAAGCAAAAATATATGTAGTTTGCTCATCGTTAACTGTTTTAGATGTCAAATCATTATCAAAGTTTAAATTATTTAATTCACTTTTAGCTATAATAGTTAGTGTTGAAAGTACATTTCCCTCAGAAAAGGATGTTGTAAAAAAAGGTTTGTGAAAAAAATGCTTATTAATTTCATTGGATAAATATAACACAATACACACTAATGTTACGGCTCCTATAAACAACATAAGCCATTTAAATGATACTGAAGCTGCAATACCCATTGTAATTGCACCAAAATAAACAGATAATTCAAGTGGAGAACGTACTGGATTTCTAAAACGAACAATAGATAAAGCCCCAACCATTCCTAAAGATAGTGCAATGTTTCCAGAAATTACACTTGTAATTATATATGTAAGAATAGGTAGCAAAGCTAATGTGGCTGTATGAGCTATAGTCTTAATCCAAGCTTGCCCTACAGTTTGTAGTAAAATTCTTAAATATAATGACATAGCTAACAAGATAACTACAGTATAGATTTTATCTAAATTGTTTAATAATAAGGTCATTTGTTATGTATATATTATTTCTTTAATAAATTTAATCAAGAATGTATAGACCAAAATTAAAGCATTAACCTTTATTTAATTTGAATTACAGATTGTTCTGCGTTAACTCTGAATGCTCTGTATACAAATTCACTTTCTTTAAAAACTTCATTTAAAGCTTTATATTCACCATTTTCCCATCCAATAAAATTAAATAATTCATCAAAGACTAGAATCGCATCTTTTACTAAATAAGGCTTTATTTTTTCAAGAGTAAATTTTGTTGGACTATATGTGTCCATATCAAAATGTACAAAATTTATTTTTGGATTATGTTTTTTTAAAAAATCATCTAATGTATCCTCTACCCATCCAACAATAGGTTCAACATTTGAATTAAGTTTTGGTATTTGCTTATTTAAATTAAATTTCCCTTTTGGCATTGCTGAGCCAACCCAATCCTCTTTCAATCCCTCAAAACTATCAAAGGCATATAACTTATTTACATATTTTGAAAAAAGGTTAGCACCTCTTCCCTTATAAACACCAAACTCTAAGTAATAGAATTCTTTTTTTTTATCATTTAATAAAGAAGTTTTAATTGCATATTCTCTAATTTCTTTTGTAGTATCATAAAAAAGTACACTTCTTTTAAAATGTTCCTTAAAGTTTTTAAATGTACCCTCAGCTAAATCATATTCTATTAATTTCTGTAATCTCTTTTTAGATCTCTCGTCTCTAAATTCTTTAGGAGTCGACCAAAATATAATTCTAGATATTATATTTAAAACTTTTTTTATAATTTGACTCATAATTTAATATTAAATAATTATAACATGTAATCAATATTTTATAATTAATTGTAATTTAATAGTTTTTATTTATAGGATCTATTTTTAAATCTAATTCTTGTGTTGTTGTTTTTAGTGTATATCATATGAATTTGAAACATATAATTTTAATATTGTTGAAGTAATTAAATTTTTGTTTATTTAATATAATTAAATATGATTATTGTTATTCCTCTTGGTGGGGTTGGTAAAAGATTTTCTGATTTAGGTTATAATGATCCAAAACCACTTATAAAGGTATTGGGAAAAGAAATAATTTTTTGGGTTCTTGATAACTTAAATTTAAAAAAAAAAGATAAATTATATATTGTCTATAATAATCAATTAGAAAAATTTGGTTTCGAAGAACACTTTGCAAAATATCCAAATATAAATTTTCTAAAACTTGATCATAACACTCATGGACCAGTTGAGACGATTTATAAATTAACTAATATTTTAGAAAAAAATTCAAAAAATGAAGGACTTTTGATCATAGATGGAGACACTTTTTACAAAAAAAATATTATCAATCAAATTAATGAGAATTATCATACAATTTTTTATCACAAAACTAAGATTAAAGAACCAATTTTTTCCTATGTAAAAATTAATAGAAATAAAATTTATGAAATAGTAGAAAAAAAAAAAATAAGCAACAACGCAAATACTGGTGCTTATTATTTTAACAATATTAACAAATTCAACTCATATTCTAGATCTGCACTAAAAAATGATAAAAAAATTTATGTCTCAGACATTTATAATTTATTATTAAAAAATAAAGAATTAATAATAGGTAAAGAAATTAAAGAAAAAGAATTCGCCTGTCTAGGAACACCAAAGCAAGTAATTGATTTCAGTAAGAAAAATAAAATAGAGAAGAAAAGATTCTGTTTTGACCTTGATAATACATTGGTCACATATCCAAAAGTGAAAGATGATTATAAAACTGTAAAACCAATTATTAAAAATATTAAATTCTTAAACTTTCTTCATTCACAAGGGCACCACATAATCATTTATACTGCTAGAAGAATGAGAACACACAATGGAAATATAAAAAAAGTTAAAAAAGAAATAGAAAAACTTACCCTTGATCAATTAAAACTATTTAAAATTAAATATGATGAACTTGTTTTAGGAAAACCTTATGCAAATTTTTATATTGATGATCTATCAATAAATCCAATAGAAAATCTAAATACAAAATTGGGTTATTATGAATCAAAAGATTATTTAACAAGAAATTTTAATGAGGTTGTGGTTGGTGAAAAATTTACAATAAAAAAATCTTCAAATATAATTAAACTTAATAGTGAAATTAATTTTTTAAAAAAAATACCATTTAAAATAAAAAAATTTTTTCCAAAAATTAAAGATACTGGTAAAAATTTTTATAAAATGGATACAGTTGACGGATTAAAGCTTTCATATTTGCTAGTGAATAATTTATTAACCAAAGAAGACCTTACAATCTTATTTAAAAAACTTAACTTTATACATAACTCTAAAATTTTGAAGGATCATAATAAAATAAATATTTATGATAATTACTCAAAAAAATTTAATACAAGAACAAAAAATTTAAAAAAATATAAAAAAAAATATTTGAATAAAGTTAGTGAATATTTGAAAAACTATGAAAATTTTAATAAAGGAAAAATTGGTGTTATTCACGGTGATCCTGTTTTATCAAATATAATAAAAAAAAATAATAATGATCTAATCTTTATAGACCCAAGAGGAAGTTTGGGTAAAAATTTTACTATTTTTGGTGACATCAATTATGATTTCGCAAAAATTTATCAAAGCCTAACGGGATATGAAAATATTATTTTAGAAAAGAAAATAGATCAGAATTATTTAAATGATCTTAAAAGTCATTTTGAAAACCTTATAATAAATAAAAATCAAATAGATAATGTTGAAACTCTGAGGTATCTAACCTCAAGCCTATATTTTACACTTATCAATTTTCATAATAAAAAATATACATCCAAATTTCTAGATATAGCTTGCGATTTAATTTAGAAAATTTTCTTATTTATTTTATTTTTCTTTTCGTCAAAGGAAAATTTTTCTTTATAATCTAAAGCTTTCAGGTTGAGATCATATTCATTATACATAGAAAACCACTCACTAAATTCTATTGATCTTGATGATTTAAACAAATAATTTTTGACAAATCTTTGTTCAAAATTCCATTCATATTTATACCAAAATAAATCAATACTGTTGGTGTCCACTATACCAAAATGGTTTGATAAACATTGCCACCAATGGTCTAACGTCCAGTCTAATTGAATACCCTTATTTTTTAAATACCTTGCACATAATAAAATTTCGCTCATTACTGCAGTTTCATTTATAATTCTTTCAAAAGAATAATTTTTTAAAATTTCAGCCTCTGTCTCATCCTTGAAATAAAGCTCTATCTCTTCTGTTGTACCAAATAATAAAATATCTGTCAGACCATAGATTCTATATTTGCATGTTGCAATATTTGAGGCAAAAATTCTTGAACTTTTAGAATTTTTAGAAACAAAAGTTTTTTGCAAACTTAAAAAATATGACTTAAGATTTGGCTTCATTATCCTGCAGTCAGTTCTTGTTTTTAATATATTTTTAATACCCTCTTTTTTTAAAAGTTTAATTGCATTACTTGTAGATTTAATTTGATAATTGATATTTCCTAATCCAGGATCTTTTGGTTTTTCAGATTTATGAATTTTGATATAATCATCATTTTGTAAATTTTCAGTGAATGAATTTTCCCAGGTTGAGATTATTATTAATGTTTTTGGGAAAATATTTTTATAAATTTTAAGTGTTTCATTGAGAAAGATAAGTTCTTTTTTGTTACTTATTGGTCCTTGAATAATTATTCCAAATTCTTTTTGATCAATCTGTTCAGTTGAAATTAGTTTAAAGTCCTCTGAGTATTTGGGTCTTATGATATGAGAAATAAAATTTTTTTTTGAATAGGACACAATAAAATCAAGGCCCTTATTTGCTAATGGCAATCCTGAAACTTTTTTTGAAAAATTTAAAATAATGTTATATTCTAAATACTTAAAAAAATTTATTTTTTTAAGTATTTTTTTTAATATTTTTTTTATCACTTTTTTCTTTATAATATTTAATTGTTTGAATTAGTCCTTTTTCAAATTGTATTAATGGTTTCCAGTTTATTAAATTTTTTGCTTTTTTGATACTTGGATAATATTTTATGGATTCGTCTTTTCTCAGTTTGATTTTTCCAAACATTGGTTTACCAGAATTTAAGTAATCTTTGATCATAAGTATTACTTTTTTGACCTTTAAATTATTATTAGATCCAATGTTTATTATTTCTCCATTAACATTTTTTTTTGTTAAAGTCTTAAAAATTGCTTTAACAAAATCTTCTACAAATAAAAAGTTTCTTAATTGTACTCCAGATGAACAGGGAAATGTCTTATTTGTTAAACTTTTCGAAATTATAAACGGAATCAATCTATCTATCTTTTGACCTGGTCCATAAACCAAATATGGTCTTAACACAATTACAGGGAAAAAATTTTTTTTAAAAGCATTCATGCAATAATTGGTGCTTAATAATTTTGATTTTGCATAAATACTTTTTAAAAGAATAACTTTTTTTGTCATTATTTTTTCTTTATGAGGAGATTTTGTTTTACCATATTCAAGGCTACTTCCTATTTGGATAAACTTTTTAATTTTTTTTTTTTGATAGAAATCAATTAAATTTTTACATCCTTTAAAATGACTTTGATATGTTTTATTCTTATCAGAATGATCCACATATCCTCCAAAATTTATGATGTAGTCCACTTCAAAATTAAGTTTTCTTTTAATTTTTGTTGAGTTAGAAATATCACATTTAATATATTTCACTTTTTTTATTAGATTAAATTTTGTTTTTTTTGTTGAAACGCTTATCACTCTATAATTTTTTTTTATAGCTTCTCTACAAACGTGTGATCCGAGAAAGCCTGTGCCACCAATAACTAATAATTTTTTTTTCAAAATTTTATTATTTTTTTTTTTAATAGTTTTTCCAAAATTTCTTTATCCCGAACAGTGTCCATGCATTGCCATATTTTTCTGTGCTTGTAGGCTTTTAACTGACCTTTTTGTGATAATATTTGAAGAGGTTCTTTTTCAAAAAAAGTTTTATCAGATTTAATTAATGAAAAAACTTTTGGTTCTAAAACAAAAAACCCACCATTTATCCAACCTTCATCAAGACTTGATTTTTCCCTAAATAATGTGACATTATTTATTTTGTTTAATTTAATTTTACCAAATCTAGCTGGTGGCCTAACTGCTGTTAGTGTTGCTAATTTTTTGTTTTTAATGTGAAAATTTAATAGATTACTAACATTAACATCACTTAAACCATCACCATATGTCATAAAAAATCTTTCATTTCCAATATATTTTTTTAACTTTTTTATTCTTCCACCAGTCATTGTTTTTTGACCAGTTTCAATAAGCTTAACATCCCATGGAAATTTATTTTTTCTAAAATAATCTTTTAAAACGATACCTTTATATCCAATTGCAACATAAAAATTTTTAAATCCATGATTATAAAAATGCTTCATTATATAATAAATTATGGGTTTACCATTTAATGGTATCATTGGTTTTGGAATTGATTTTGTGTACTCTGATATTCTCGTACCTAATCCACCAGCTAAAATAACTACTTTCATATCTGCTACTTCAATAAACTTTGAAATTTTTTTATTTGATTTACTGATAAATCATAAGTATCTAGTTTTTTTTCATAAAAGTTTTTATACCAATCAGTTGTATAGTCTATTACGTCTCTAAACTTTAAAATTGGTTTCCAACTTAATTTTAAAATTGCTTTTCGAGAGTCAAGATTTAATAAAACTGACTCTTTTTGTGTCTTATTTTTTTTATATTTCCAGTTAGCTTTTTTCCAATTTTTTTTCATTAATGCGATAACTTCTTTGACTTTATGATTTTTTTTATGATCTGGACCAAAGTTAAAAGCTTCATGATTAATTTTTTTATTAATACTTAAAAAATAAGACAAAGTTAAATACCCATAAACAATATCAATAACATGTTGCCATGGTCTTGTTGAGTTTGGTTGTCTAATATCTACATTTTTTGACTTTGACCAAGATTTTACACAGTCTGGTATTAATCTGTCACTTGACCAATCACCACCCCCAACTACATTGCCAGCCCTTGCAATTGCTATTTTGATTTTCTTTTTTTTTATAAAATATGATTGTATGTAAGATTGAATTGCTAGATCAGCTGAGCTTTTTGAACAACTATAAGGATCATACCCACCTAACACACTATTTTCATTATAAGGTTTTTTAGTTTCTATATTTTTATAAACTTTGTCACTTGTAATAAAAATTACAATACATCTTGTTTTGTATGTTCTCAAAATTTCTAGCAAATTAATTGTACCTCCTAAATTAGTTGACCAAGTTTCTAGTGGATTAGAATAAGATTTTTTAACTAGAGACTGAGCAGCAAGATGAAAGATATAATCTGGTTTTTCTTTATTTATGACTTTTTTAAATTTTTTAATATTTCTAACATCACAAAAATAATTTTTAATGTTTATTCTGTTTTTTATTAATTGAAAATGAGATGGTGAACTTACTAATTTATCAGATACACCGATCACTTTTGCTCCTAAAAATTTGAGTATCAAGACTAACCAAGACCCTTTAAAACCAGTGTGTCCAGTAACTAAAACTTTTTTTCCAGAAAATTTTTTACTTAATTTTTTAAAGTTTATAGCCATACAATTTTTTATTTTTTTCTAACTTGCCAAACTTTATTAATTTACCTTTTTTTTTTAATCTGTATGTGAATACATTATTATGTATTTGTTTAACAATAATATTTCTCCAAAGTATACTGGAGTAAACATCTAGTACAGGAAACTCACAGATTTGCATCACCTTAACTCCTCTTTCCAAAGCCTCTACTATGGCTCCAGTTGACCCGATAAAAATTGATAAATTTTCTGAATTTTGTTTTTTTTTCTTTTTTTCACTTTTTAATAAAATTTTCAATTTATTTTCAAAGTTAATAATTTTCTTTTCTTTTGCCGAAAATGGGTGTTTTTGAATTTTCAGGTCTTTAATGTAATATTTAGAGGTGTTTATTATTTTTTTAAATGAATCAATTACCTTTAATTCGTTTCGTATGGTCATTGGAAAATAAATTTTGTTCTTCATGGAAATACTGTTGTCATTTAAAAATCTAGTAGATGGCCTAACTTTAATAATCTTTTTCGGCCAATTAAGATGTTTGGTAAAGCAATGTAATTGGTCTTCACCATTCAGAATTAGTTCATCTGGGCTAATTTTTCTGTAAATATAATTAGATGGAAATGATAAGGGTGGAGCGTGAATATATCCAATAATTTTAGTTTTAAATTTTTTTTCTTTTACATAATGAATAATCTTATTTTGAAATGGCTGATATTCAAAAGGAAAAAAAATATTTTTTACTTCAGGCTTTAGATATATTTTAATATCATTAAAAAAATTACCTCCAAAAAAAGAAAAATTTGAAATACTATGAATAAATAAAATAAAATTTTTATAATTAAAAATTTTTGTGATTAAAAAAATAATAAATTTAGTAAAATTTATTTTTGTTTTTACATTTTTATAAATAAGAATATTTTTATTAATTTTTTTGGGTAAATCTTTGTCTGAGTATATAACAATCCATAATGTATTTTTGGATTTCCTTGAATTCATATTAAAAAATCTATCATCTAATGAACCATCATATTTAAAATTGCTTAAGTTAGCCCATGTAATTATTATGTTGCTAAAGCTATTTTTATTTAAATTTTGGATTATTTTTGAATTTGAAAAATAAATACCTGAAAATATATTTTTTAATATTTTGATAAAAAAAGATAATCTGTTTATTTTTGTTTCAGAAAATTTGTAAATATTAAATAATCCTATCGAGTCTGTAAATGTTGGATAATATAAGCATTGTGCATCTTCCAAATAAGCTTTTTTGTTTTCAAAAAAATTTATTTTATTTTTTATCTTTTGAATAGCTATTTTTTTTTTTTGAAAAAAACCATTATTCATTTTTAGTTATTTTTTTTAGCCCAATTATAAAATCTTTGAAAACCTTCTTTAATACCTATAAATTTTTTTTTGTGAACTAGTCTAAATATTGACTTATCTGCATATATTCCTTGCTGATCATCTGGAGTATTTTTTTTGATAATAATTTTACTTTTTTTTATATGCAACCTTTGCAAAATTTCTAGCATTTGACTAACTTTAATTTTTTGTCCAGTTCCTAAATTAATTATTTTATTTTTCATTCTTTTGTTTTTTAA
>ENA-UOXV01002718-UOXV01002718.1-marine-metagenome-genome-assembly--contig:-NODE-2718-length-22790-cov-16.453354_pt1 | contig 22790 bp, 18 predicted proteins | sample MGYA00238165_ERZ766961 | MGnify/ENA primary metagenome ERZ766961 (study PRJEB28924, sample SAMN03173240) | marine metagenome | biome: Marine; feature: Water; material: Subsurface seawater | place: North...
AACGATGACGATGATGATGATGACTTCAACGCGAATTTTCCCATCGCAAACGACCGCGTCGATACCGACAACCTCGTCGTCGTCTTTATCGTCGTCGTCGTCTTGTTCTTCCATCATCAGAGCGGCGTTTGTTCCAAGCGGAAGGACGACGACGATGAAGAAGAAGAAGAAGACGATGTTGACGTTCCAAAATAAGAGCGCTTTTTCTCGCTTTTTCTTCCACCGGGAGGAAGGATACTTTGTAGAACGTTCAACGAATTTTGATGACGAGGGAAAAGAAAGAGGAAAGAGGATGTCCTGTAACAGTAACAGCAACGCGAGCGGTACTGATGGGAGCAGTGGTGGTGATAAAATCCCTCCGATAGAAACGATTTCCCCGGGTCAATTCGACGACTTGTCTAAAGAGGAGTTACAAAAAGAGCTGGCGGCGAGTTTTGAAATACGAGCGGCGATGGCGGCGAAGTTAGAGTTAGTGGAGGACCAGTTGAGAGCGACGGTCTCGGAAGTGTGCAAGATATTAGCGCTGAAGAGAGAGGCGGAATTTGAGCTCAAACGCATGAAACAGACGTACGAAACAGTGGACGACGACGAGAAAAAGTAAAAAGGAGTAGTATTTTATTGAAGTTGTGAGATGAGTCTTCCCGGCCGACACGTGTAAAAATTCCTCAGAAATATGTCCCACGCTGCGTCTTCGTTTTCGCTTCCTCCTAATATTATTAGTAGTCGTCGTCGTCGTCGTCGTGTGAACAACAACAACAACAACTCTTCGTCTCTCTCGAACAACAAGAACAATAGTATCGAGAAGACCACATTGAAGTCTTCAATCATCATCACTCCTCGCGCATCATCGTCATCAGATAAAATGACGTCAAAACAAACAACGATAGGATTCCTCGGGGCTGGAATTATGGCCGTCCCGATGGCTTTGAATTTAATCAACAACGGCAATCATAATTTAATCGTCTGGAACAGAACGGCTTCGGCATGCGACCCGTTGGTCAAAGCGGGAGCGACTCTAGCGAAGACTGCGCAAGAGGTGTGCGAGAAAGCGGACGTGACGTACGTCATGGTGAGCACCCCGGAGGCGACTTTAGAAGTTGCCACCTTGGCCAAAGATGGTGTCTCTGACGGGAAAGGATACGTCGACTGTTCTACGGTGGACAGACACACGGCCCAAAAAGTATCGGAAATGATCACCAGCAAAGGTGGTCGGTATTTAGAAGGACCAGTGAGCGGATCGAAAGCGCCGGCGGAGAACGGGCAGTTGATTTTCTTATGCGCCGGGAGCGAGAGTCTGTTTAAAGAAATCAACGCCGACGACGCGAATCAACTAAATAAAATGGGCAAAGCGAGCTTCTTTTTAGGCGAAGAAGTTGGTGCCGGAGCGAACATGAAATTAATCGTTAACTCGTGCATGGGTTCAATCATGGCGTCGTTCGCAGAGTCAATCGCGTTGTGTGAAGACGCAAGCTTATCGAAACAAGACTTGTTAGACGTGTTAGCGCTCGGAGCGATTAATGTTCCGATGTTTGGCATGAAAGGTCCGGGGATGATTGCGAGCGATAAGAATACGAAGTTTGCGCCAGCATTTCCTTTGAAGCATCAGCAAAAAGACATGCGTTTGGCCGTCCAATTGGCGGACGAACTCGGTCGCGAGTTACCAGTTGCCGCGGCCGCAAACGAGATGTATAAGCGAGCGAGACGAGACGGGCACGATGACGAGGACTTTGCCGCCGTGTTACACGCCGTGCGAAGAGAGTAATGAATAAGAAAATATTTAGTAGTAAATTACACATTAAAACGATCAATAAATAGTGAGTGCATTATGTAAAAGTTTCATTTCTCCTCTCGTCCTTCATGTTGTGTTCTCAATATAGACAAAGCCGAAAAGAAACCTCTGCTTTATTATTTATTTCTTTCTCAATAAAGGAGAGTTTTCTTCATCTTCATCCGCGCCATCTTTATTCTTTTTCGTGCTGTAGTAATAACCGAAGCCAGCGCACACCAAGCCGCACGAGATAGCGGCCAAAGTCGCCGGATCTCTGAGGTTGATGCTGAGTGAGTTTGTAATCCACAACGGCGACGACTTCGACAAGGACGCTTCTTCAATGAAGAATGACGACGCCGAGGCAACCATAAACCCGCCACAGAGGATGTACATCAAACCAACGAGCGTCTTCATGTATGATGTCATGAAGAAGATACCCAAAACCGCACCAGCGGCGCCAACGTACAAGACGTAGTCGACAGCTATCGGGGCGAAGAGCCCGATGGCGATGGTCGCACCACCGCCAATACCGAATCCGGCGCACGCGGCGAGAATTCTGTAGAACCAAAAGTTATAGAAGAAAATTCCCAAGCACATGACCGCGCCAAAAGCTGCGCCAATATATAATTCGTTATCCGCATTGACCAAGTCACCTGGAATAGCATCCGACGCCATGCCGAGCAAGCGGACGGAAAAGAAAGCACCCGCCACGAAGGTTAAGCAGTATTGGAAATACATGTGGTATTTCAAACCAAAGAAGCAAAAGAGAAAGCCGAGAAAGAGCATCCCGAACGCCTGTTGTTGGTATTATATATGATGATGATGAGAGTGAGTGAGTGAGTGTTCAGGTACTATGAAAATGCGAGGATTTCCAGAAACGAGGACGTGGTGACTTCGAAAAACGACGCGCGAAATCAAAATGTCAGAAAAACACGGTATATTAATAAAGAAAACAGAAGCGACGTACCTCGACGTTCGGAATCGCATCAATCGTGGAGATGCCAGTGGACGCGCCAAGCTGGGTATTGACAGGAGTATCCATGCTTGCGTGATTCTTTTTCTCGTCGCGTCCGTCAGAAAATTTAGTGAAGAAGAGAAGATCACCGAAAATACGAAAGGGTGTTACCACTGAGAACTGTGAGACAAAGAAAGTTAATATGAAGAGGAGCTCTTATAGAGAAAAAGAGGGGGAAATTTATTCGCGTCAAAAAATACGAATACCAGAAGGTTTCGTTCGTTCATTTTGTGTGTGCCGTGATTGATGTTCATTACAAAAAGACTCTTCCTCTACCTTGACGGATTATAGAAGGAGAAGTGTAGAACTCTTTCTTACGAAAAGAAGAGATTTTTAACTTTACATTGGCATGAGCGTAAAGGTTTGCGTCTCCACTTGTTGAATGCCCTTGATGGATTCAACTTCCTTGAGAAAGTCAGCCTCCGGCGCGAAGCCAGCGGCTTCCCACTCACCGAAAGAGTCGCCGTCCAAAGCAACGATGACTTTAAAGTCCATGCATCCACCGCAAACGACTCTTTGGACGCTCTTGACGCCTTTGACTGCCTTCACCGTCGCGAGTTGCTTTTCCAACACTTTTTGGGCGGCGGCTAAAGATGCCTTGTCGTCGTCCGGGGACCATTTCATGCGCCATTCGCGAGCGACCGTGTCGAATTCTGTGAATGAATGAATGAATGAATAGTTTACATTTCGGTGAGTTGAGAAGAGTTTCAATGCTAGAAATAATAGAAAGACGAAGAATACGAAGAAGCAGAAGCAGAGAGAGAGAGAGAGAGAGAGAGAGAGAGAACGAAACGAAAAATATCTCATGACAGAGACTCCCGGGAAAACAGGGAAGAAGAACAAAAAAAGGAAAGAACGGAATTTTTCAACAACATCAAACAACAACGTACCGACGCCTTCCGTGATGGTAACCTGTGTGATAAATGTAAAGATATCACGCGTGAGTGTGCGTGTGTGTGTGTAGCATGAGAGTTTTTGCGAGGTTAGTTGATTCTCGCGCGCGTTCACACGAAAACGAAAACTAGAGAAAGAAGAGAAAGAAAAAAAGCGCAACCGATCGTTTTGTCGGTCGGCTCACATATCGAGAAAAAAAGAAATCGACGACGACGACGACGTACAGCTTTCGTCATGACTGAGCGTTTAGTATTGATGGTAGTTCTTTGCGATTTGGAGAAAGTGGTGCGTACAGATGCCGCAAAAGAGGAGCGTAAAATAGCTGAAGACATATATGTGAATGTGTGTGTGAATAAGATTTTGTGTGACGTTTACGCTCCTGTTTTTTCTCTTCTTTCTTTCTCCCTCTGCTCTGAGGTTTCAAATCTCGTCACAACGAACTTTAAAAGGAAGAAAACCTCATCATCATCATCAGCAGCAGCAGCGATACAACTCACGATGGTGTCTAAAATGATGGACGACGGAGAGGAAAAGAAGAGCAAGACGACGACAACGACGAAGAAGAGCGTGTTAGAGAGACTAGAGCCGAAGACGAAAACCATACGAAAAGAATCTCGCAATAATTCGCCAACTACTTTTTATAACAATAACAACAACAATTATAATAATTATAATAACAACAGAGGAGGAAGAGGAGGAAGAGGAGGAAGAGGAGGAAGAGGACGAGGGTTCTTTGACAGAGGGTTCAACAGCAGAGGTGGTAGTGGCGGAGGTTATCGCGATGGTGGGAGAGCCAGGTTGAAATCATCTTTGTGCAACCAATTCCCGGCAAAGAAAGATGCTGCGACAGGTGAAGTAATTGTACGGTGCTACGGCTGTGTCATCATCCGCGTAACGACAACCGGCGAAACGAGCCTTTACCGAGAAAATGTCGAGTCTAAGAATTACGCCAAAGCTCTGAATGTTATGAATGAACACCTGAAGAAAATCGGTTTCTCTGTGACATCGTCCAACGAAAATAATACGGCGAACGCAGAAGGCATGGATAGTCACATAGCCGATCAAGAAGGAGGAGGAGGAGCTCCTAGATGGAACGTGTCTGGCATGAAGAAATTCATGCTTTTCGTCGAAGGCATGACTTTACCACCGCCTCCGTCACCAGGCCCTGGGAGAGGTTTAGCACTGCTCTTGCCCACGAAAGTGTGAAAACTGGCTTCGACGACGACTCTTTTGCGACGAGGAAGACGAGAAAGACAGTTGTATTATAGCGTACGAAAGTTTTATTTATACGATGTCCAAAATGCAGTTGTATTATTAGTACCAGTGGTACCAGTACCTAGATATGTATTCATGTATTAGGTCATGCTATGTATCCTCAATCTCTTCGAACAAGCCGATAGAATCAGTCGAGAGAATTATCTCGTCTAAATCTACCAAGTTTAAATTCGTTCTCGCTGTCGTTGTCGCTGCTTCAAGTTTCAATGCTTCCAGAGCGAATGCAACCACTCGAGCATTCAGTTGAGTGTTCTTTTGTGCGGCGGCGATGTCCGCAAACGATCGCAAACTGCCGATGCCGATGTTGGTGTTTGTTGGACGCGAAACGATGCCAAAGCCGTTGCAGTTGCTGCTGTTGTTGTTACAGAAAATTTGTTTTTGGCGCGACGACGACGACGACGACGAGCTGCTATTCATACTACTATTCATACTACTACTATTACTGCTACCGCGCGCGGATGATGATGATGACGAATGTGTTCGCATGAATCGAGCCATCTGCCGCGAAATGTTGCTCAACCGGTAAGACATTTCTGCGCTTCTTCTTGTATGATACTTTTTATTAATATTATTGCGGAGGGGGGAGGTGTTGTGGTGAAGGAACGTACTGAAAAAAGAGGCCCCTTGTTGGGGCCTCGTTTCCTCATAAAAAAACGCACAGAGCAACCGCAGTTGTCTTTTACATCGCGCACATACACACACACACACACCTTATACGTACATAATGGTTAAATTTTTGAAAGGTACGAACGATTAGAAGTATTCTTCCACGGTGTGCGACCGATGGTTCCCTTCGCGATGCGCGTGACGCGCGCCGATTCCGGATTTGTTTTCAGAGGAAGCCCTCCGAGGGGATGACGGGTCTTTTCCGCTTTGGAATCGCGCTCTGTGTTGACGATGGAAACATCAGACGCTCGTGCGCGTGGTCAAAGTACAGGCTCGAATGCGTTTTTGACAAGATTGCGCGTGTTTGTTGACGATTCATCGTTCGCGCGTGTGCGATACTTCCGACCAAAGCTGTCCACATTTCCTCCTCGATTTGCGGCTTGCTCTCTCCCTCCCTCTCTCTGAACATTGCGTTTTTCCATTCTTCTTTCCACGGGGAAGTCTTCTTTTACGTTTGAAAGTAAACTAACCAGGTGTATTTTCTCTTCTTCTTTTTTCACACGCGCAGGCGGTAAAGTTGTTGTAGTCACCAATGGCCGATATGCGGGCAAGAAGGCGGTGATTGTCAAATGCAACGACGAAGGTACGAACGCTCGTCCGTACGGACACGCTTTGGTGTGCGGTTTGAGAACCGTACCGAGAAAGATCACGAGAAAGATGGACCAAAAGAAGCAAGACAAACGATCTAGATGCAAGACTTTCATCAAGTACATCAACTTGAACCACCTCATGCCGACGCGGTACTCGTTAGATGTTGACTTGAAGGGGGTTGTGACGCCGGATGTCTTGGACGACGCGACCAAGAAAGTTGCGGCGCAAAAGGAGTCTAAAAAGTTGTTCGAGGAGAAGTTCAAGACTGGCAAAAACCGCTGGTTCTTCACGCGATTGGCGTTCTAATTTAATCTTAGCATATTTGGTAATATAACAAAATCTAGTAGTAATATAATTGCTTTACTTTAATATGCGCGCTCGAAGGAAAAACAGCTTTTTGTTATTATTATTCTATTTGTTTACAACTCGTTACAAACTTTGCCAGACTCTCGAGCGGGCTTTGGAAGAGGAAGCGAACTTACCTCGCGTAGCTACCGTGCACGTCGAGCTTCCTGTTTTTTCCACGCCTCTCGAAGCCATGCACATGTGAGCTGCGGAGATACAAATCATCACGCCAGCCGCAGTCACATTGGAGTGACTACCAATAACTTTCTCAAAATCATCCGCTAAATCCGAAGTGAGCCGCTCTTGCACTTGCAGACGGCTTCCTTGTCTAGATACTATCGCTTGAACTAATTTTCTATCGAGTGCGTGACCTGGGGAGTGCCAATACGCCACATGAACGACGCCATGAAAAGGTAACAGGTGATGTTCGCACGTTGTCGTCAATAATAAATCTCGCTCAATCGTAAGTTCGGAGACGTCAGATGTCGATGTGGAACTGAAACACCGCCTGAAAGTCGACATAGATGACGATTCTGGTACGTTTTGTTGCACTGTTTGCTCTAAGGAAACCTCTCTTCCACAAACCGATTCATTCATCATGGAAGCATAGTTGAACGCGCAACGCGCGAGCGAAAAAGGAGCTTCAACGCTTCTGCATCTCACAACAGATGATGGCATTTTGTTGTGAATATTCTTGCCGTTCTTGTGGTCGTCTCCTGCTGCATCGCTTGACAAGATAGGTGATGATAAAGTAGATGGCGAAGGCGGTGTTCGCGCTCTGCCCTCAAACGAAGTGTACGATGACAGCGAAATATCATCCGCCAAAGCAGAGTTATTGTCTCGCATTGTAATGTCGTCGTCATCATCATCATCGTCATCCTCGTCATCGTTATCGTCATCGTCATCATCGTCTCCGCAACCCACGAGAAGATTTTCACTACTAGAGCTAGTTGAAGTTCCGTTTGCTGACTTTAATCCAATCGCTTTGAGAAGTCGGATCGATGCTTCGAGAGCTTTTTTGGGTGGAGCTTTCGAGCTTCCCCGCTCCGACGGAGACGTGCTCCGCCGCGAACTGCCTTCTAAAGGCGACGAAGTATCTTGTATCTTTGCGCGACCCATGCCGAGCAACCCTTCAAATTCGGTCCATCTTCCCTCGCGACACTCTTCATCTTCATAATCCTCCGCATCGTTCTTCATCGCCGAAGAACGATCAAATTTCTCTCTGCATCTGCCCAAGCTCAAACATCCGACGCCGTGACGACTCACGTTTCTAGCAGATGCTGCGTTCGCATTACCTTTCCGTGGTCCTAATTGCGTGGTTTCTAAAACGACTCCAACACCTGAAGCGCATGCAATTTCTCCAACAGCTTCCGCAATTTCTCGCGCTAAACCTGCTGGATTTTGCACTCTTCGAGCAAATACTTCCGCTACGCGCGCAACTTTACTCAATCCAAGAATGTATCCGTCTTTCGGAACGTAACCTACGTGCACGACGCCGTAAAAAGGCATCATAGAAGTCGAAGAAGTGGAAAATATTGGCACGTCGCGTACTAAAATTATAGACGCGTCGTCGCCTTCTCGTTTTTGTTGTTCTTGTTTTGCTTCTACATTTCGCGTGCTCTCTTCACCCTCTCCGCTCGCGTCTTGTTGTTTCATCGTTATCGGTCTCGAAAGTGTGGGTTCTTGAAACAATGCCGTACCGAGCGCATCGCGGGCAGTTTTTCCGTATCCTTTCATGGCGAATGTCATGGCTTTGGCGACTCGTTTCGGAGTATCCAAGAGTCCTTCGCGCGTAACGTCCTCGCCGAGGCCAGCGAGTAAATCTCTCACGCACTCCTCCACGAGGTTCATCCGTCGCTCTTTTGAGACGTCGTCCTCTTCCTCTCCGAGAACTCCTCCCTCGCAGCCACCGACGAGGATGGCGTCCGTTTCTCTCTCCGCTTCGTCTCTCATGAGTGATGAGGATCTCTCCGAGGAGTTTTTTTCGTCGTCCTCGTACTCTATTTCTTCGGCGTGAAAGGCATCATCATCTTCCTGGCACTTCTCCCTTCTTCCTCTTCCTCCGTCGTCCACCGCACATTTTTTTGAGAGCCCACCGGCGTTCCTCGTCGTCGTCGTCGGAGTCGGAGTCGGAGTCGCTCTCGGCGCTCTCGGCGCGTGGTTGACTCTCGTGGAATCTTTGCATTCCTCCATAATCATCATCATCGCGTTTTGTTATCTATCTCCAGGGAGCGAGCGAGCGCGTGTGTGTTTTTAGTGAGTGGATACACTCGACGACACGACGCTCGTCGTTAAATGGAATGGACACTTTTCGGTGGATAACGCGAAAATCTCTTTCATCATTGAGTGGTCGGTCCCCTGCGAAAAAGGGAGAGCTTTTTGACTGAAAACTGACTGCGAGAGTCCTCCTTTCTTTTCTTCCGGGAGAAACGACCACGAACAACGTCATAACTTATACGACGATCTTTTGACGGACCGAGTGTAACTTCTCATTCTTTAGAACGTAACGAGAAAAGAACTCTGTACTTCCGAGCGCGCAGCAGCTTAAAATAACAGAAAGAGAAAGAGAGTTAAATTTCTCTAAACTGGACACGCATTTTTAAAAGCGATAAGTAAGCAGTGTGTGTTGAGGGGGTTGCTTTTTCTAAACATAAAAACAATCATGTCTTCTCAAGCGATGACTTTTGGATCGAAGACGACGATTGTCGCCTCTTCTTCTTCTTTGAGAACGAGCGTCCGCAGAAATGTCAGATCGAACCGAACGACGACGACGAAAGCGCAGCAGCAACAACAAAGACGACTCGCCATCGGCTCGAACAATCATCATACGTCATCGATGATGGTAAAATCTTCCCCGGCGTTGAGATCGAGAATCGTCGGTAAATCTTCCACCGACGAGGATGGGTTCTCCGGTACGGTTGTTTTAGACGTCGACGAAGTACCGGATGAGTGCGATGTGAGGAATCCGGACCCGAAAAAGTGCGAACCAGTGCGCTTAAAGATCGACGACGTGTGGTACGACGCCAGAGGGTGGGCGAAAGCGCATCCGGGAGGTGAAAGATGGATCCACTTCTTTGACGGTCGAGATGCCACGGATGCCTTCTACGCTTTGCACTCGTACGGTCCAAACGGTGCCGACTTAGCCCTTCGAAGACTCAAAAAATTACCAAAGTGCGACCCGCCGGCGGATACTTCCAAGCTCCCGACGGACCGACAATACGAAATCTCCATGGGTTTCAGAGAATTTAGAAAGAAGCTCGAGGCTGATGGGTTTTTCAAAAGAAACGCTGTCAAGGAAATCTGGGCACTGTCGCAAGTTGTCGCTTTATACGGCGTCGGAACTGCTGTCGCGTACTCCCATCCGATTATTGCCACCGTGCTCTTGGCGCTCGGCGCGGTTCAAGCGGGTTGGCTCGGACACGACTACGTCCACGGTAGAGGCAAATTATGTGATTCTATGAGATACATGCCGACTTTATTGAACGGTCACTCAGTTGAGTGGTGGACGCAAAAGCACTCCATGCATCACACGTTTACGAACGAAGAGGACATGGATGGGGACGTCATGATGGAACCGTTTTTCTATCTCAGACATCCGAAAGATTCCGGAAGGCCAGACTCTCCCATGCGCAAGTGGCAACACATCTACGGTTACCCTTTGTTGTCCATCATGTACTGGCTCTGGAGATCGCACTCTGTCAAGGTTGCGTTTAAAGAAAAGAGGTGGAAGGAAATCATTTTAATGGGTTTGAACTACGTCTGGTTGGCGACGTGCATGCCGTGGCAAGTCGCGCTCGGCTCGGTCACGTTGGGCGGTTTCATCGTCGGCTCTTTGGTCAGCGCGACGCATCAATCTGAAGAGATTATGGACGCCTCTAATGCGGGTGAATACGTCGACGGTCAGTTTCGATCTACCAGAGACGCTGAAACTGTCTTTGGTCCTCTCGAAACCTGGATCTGGGGCGGCATGGACACTCAACTCGAGCACCATCTCTTCCCTACTATGCCGAGATACAACTATCACAAATTGCGACCGATTTTGAAAGCGTGGGCGAAAGCCCAAGGTATTTTGTACCGATCGAGTCCGTCGACGACTATCATTTCGGATAACTGGAAGCTTCTCGATAAAATCGCTCACCAAGCGTAAGAAAGAAACGCGCCCCTGTCGTGTATTTTAAAAACATTTTATTATTATAAAAAGGAGAAGCTCGCGACGAAGCGGGTGAAGATAATACACTGATAATAATAATATAAAACTTTATGATTTTAGGAATCAAAATTGATCGAATACGAGACGGAAGAAAGAACGAAAAGAGTAAAGGATTCGTCGCGTCGATGTGATTTGTGCGAGTGCGTGTTGTAGAGGAATATATTTTAATCAAATAAAAGTCCAACTAATACTGTGATTTATAATCGAGCACCCAGGGAGACTGTTGTTTGTTTTTTTGGGTCCGCCCCAAAAAAAAGCAAAATCTCTCTACCGACGTGTCACCGTTGGGAAAGAGCTCACGCGAGAACCGCACCTTTTCCGAAAATTCATCCGGCATTCTTTTCTGCCTTGTGCGCGCACTTTCTTTAAAAGAGAAACCATCTCATCCATAATGTTCGCGACGCAATCTTTAACCAAGCAATTCAACTCGACGGCGACGACGACGAGTTCGTTGACGCGCAAGCAACAAAAGCAATCTCGAAGACGCGCGGGGAACCAAATCACGCGCGCGTCTTCTGCCAACGTTGAAAAGCCGAAAGATTCTCCACCACCAACTTCTTCGGCAACTGCGACGAATCCTCCGACCCCGCCGAAAAAAGAAGATCGCAAAATTGTCAACGGTCAAGACGTTCCATCTTTCGAGGATATCTCCACCGCGCACTTCCGAATCAGTTCAGGTACGTTTCCTCTCTCTCTCCCTTTCTCTTTCGTATCCGTAGATGAGAGATTTGGTGGATATCAATTTTCCTTTTCTTCAAAATGGGTGCACTAATCTCTCCTCTTCTTCTTTTTCTTTTTTTTCTCGAACTGAAACTGACTGATGAGAAACAAAACATGTGTAAAAAATAATCTCTTTTTTCTGTGCGTTGGAAACTTATAACTGACTCTTATCATCATCATCATCATCAATTAACAGGTGTGGTCCGAACGAGATGCGTCGAGTCTCACGCCATGTCCAAGGCCACCGGAAGCAGAATTTTCTTCAAGCACGAGTGGGAACAACGCACCGGGAGTTTCAAAGAAAGAGGCGCGAGAAACGCTTTGATGTCTTTGTCGGACGCTCAGAAGAAGAAAGGTGTCGTCGCCGCATCCGCCGGTAACCATGCGTTAGCGTTGGCCTACCACGGAGCTAAACTCGGCATTCCAGTTACGGTTATTATGCCTTCGATTGCCCCGTTGACGAAAATTACCAAGTGCAGAGACTTGCAGGCGAGAGTTATCCTCCACGGCGCGACGATTGCAGACGCCGCAAAGTACGGCAAAGAAGAGTACGAGAAGAAGGAGGGGTTGAAATACATCAACGGCTTCGACGATTTTGAAATCATCTCTGGTGCGGGCTCGATGGCTCTGGAAATTTTAGAAGACGTCAAAGACGTGGATGCCATCGTCATCCCAGTCGGAGGCGCCGGTTTGATTGCTGGTTGCGCTTTGGCCATTAAAACGTTGAAGCCAGATTGCTTAGTCGTTGGCGTTGAAGCCGACCGATGCCAATCCATGAGCGCGGCGTTGAAGGCTGGAAAACCTACGCTCGTTCCTTCTGGAGCTACTTTGGCTGACGGTTTGGCTGTGCCAACCGTCGGACCGCGATCCTTCGAGACGTGCAAAGATTTGATCGACATCATGGTGACGGTTTCAGAGAGAGACATCGCGACGGCGCTTTTACGATTGGTAGAGTTGGAAAAACTCGTCCAAGAAGGTGCGGGTGCTTCAGGCTTAGCGGGTATTTTGGCAAATAAGATACCGCAATTAAAAGGTAAAACCGTGGCAGTCGCGCTGTGTGGAGGTAACATCGATACGAGCACATTAGGATACTGCATTGAACGTGGCTTGGTCGCCGACGGGAGACTCATTAAATTTGAAGCCGTCGTGAGTGATCGTCCGGGAGGTATTGCGGGATTATGCGGGGTTATCGCGGAGGCAGGAGCGAGTATTAAGCACATGACTCACGACCGCGCGCGCCTTGGTGAAGAAAGTCACTCCGTGTTGGTCACGGTCGAGTGCGAGTGCACCGGTCGGGAAATGGGGAAGGACTTGATTCAGCGCTTGGACAAGAACTACAAAATCATCAGCACGAGCATGTTGTAAAACAAGAAGGGATCATTATAAAATTGAAGGAGAGAGAGGATGAGAGACGAGGAAAAGTCCATTTACTTTAAAAAGCCTACATTATTATTAATGTTCTTGTTGTTGTAATACTTAGAGTGTGAATTTTTTTTATCAATAAAACTACAACACCACTGAAACATTATCATCGAACACAACGTGAATCGATGAAGAGGAAAGTATAATAAGAGATGCGTAAGGTTTTGTCTAGAACTCTAGAAGCCAAAAAACCTGTTTTAAAAAAGTGCCCTGATCGAGAATGCGCTTGATAGCAAACCTTGACCCCGATTTATCTATAGATTTAACTACACGCCAAAAATCGGATAAAAGTGCGTCATCATGAAAGATGTAACATTACTTCATGAACTCGTTACGGTCACCCAGACGTCTGGGTGATCGAGCGGATAATATGCCTCGTGGGAAGATAAGGCATCTGCATGATTGCCACCGTGCACGTGACCCCCGAATGCGTGGAAAACGCCATTTTTGAACGCGGCGCCGAATCGAAATCTCGCGGTGGGGATCAATTGGCGATCCTCCCAAGCGTCGTGAGCAACAAAGTATTCCTCGACATGATGCGTGGCAAGCTGGGTAGCGCTGTTATCGGTGGTGTTCGTTTCGCCCCCAATTGCAAGCAACGAGTTCGCGATTGGATTGGCAACGAGTTGAAAATCGCCTCTGCTGTTCTTCATTTCAGCGTGCGTCGACGTCCAAACGTCCGTCAACACGTCGAGCGAATAGAGCTTTGACTGACTCACATAGGGTACCGCCACACCGGTTAGGGTATCGTGCCAGCCTCCTGCGAGATAAATACTGTTTTTCAACGCCGCGCAGCTCACGTCCCCTCTTGGATCCGGAAGATCCGAAGTTTTGACCCACTCGGAAGACAACGGTCCAGCGAGCTTATACACCGAGTTCAATACCGAATAGTCTACTCCGTAACCACCCATGAGATAAATAGCGTTGTTAGATCCAGTAGCCGCGCATGCATCTTTGACGACTGATGGCAAGCAACGTGTTCCTGTTTCTGTTCTCCACGTGTTCGTGTCGACGTTATAAACCATCGGACAGACCTTGTCGGTATCCTCGTCGTATCCGCCGTCCACGCCCGGGGTAACAGCGGAGATTCCGCCAAGGATCCAAACTTCGTTTTGATTCAGGTCGTTCTTCATGACAGCTGCGGCGTAACGCGCTCTCGCTTCTGGCATGTTAGTCATGGAATCGTATGAATCATTGATGGAATCGTATCTGAGCACTGTATTGAGATACGTCCCGCTCACATCCTTGCCTCCGAAAATATAAACGAAATCCGTTTTATCTCCTTCAATAGAAACGGCTTGGAAATCCGAGCGCGCACCCCCTTCGAGACGCCTCTTATGATGCCACACTCCAGATCCTCGAAAGAATGAGAACGAGTTCTCGTTACTTGATAAAGGAGACGGTTTTCCAATCGAGAGTCTCACTCCGGTCACACCGTTAGTGTCGTTTTCAAGGTCCCGAACCGTCTTGGCGGCGTAAATCGACAGCGAGAACGCGATGAGCAAAACTATCAAGTGGACCGCGTTGTAAATAGTCGTGAATAACGACGAAGACTTTGAAGAACGATATCCTCCTCCGCTGGTATTGGGCATGTTCATCATCACTACCGAATCTGTCGAGTCCATCTCGTTTCTTTCTACGGAAGAAAAGAGTGAGGAAAATTTGCATTGGCTCGATTAAAAACGACGTCACTTTTTCTCTCGAAAGTACAGGAGCAAAGTAAGCACGACAAACGCGAGGAGCTTAAATATGCGTATTCTTATCGTACATCTATAACTTAATAAAGCTAAATTTGCAGTAAACTTCTGTGCAACTCTCCAGCTTCTGCTCCTTGCGTCATGACAAACAATCGCAACGAACTTCCGAGAGACTTGGAAAGTTCGGTGTGAAACCAGAGCAACTCGTTTTCCATATTCGCCTTGGCGGTTTCGTATTTTTTAAACAACGTCGTCTTCTTGACTCGATAATCGGCTACTTTCAATTCGAGTCTTCTTTTTTCCTCTCGTTTCGGTCCAGCGTCCGGTAAGCCTAGGGAGGAGATCTTGTACTGGTTCCTCGCTATGCTCTGTAACGTGTGATTGTATTCGTCTACTATTTTTTTCCTCGCCGCGAGCGCGTTGACAACCTCCATGATCAGTTGCAGAGACCCGCTAATCTTTTCAAGGAACAATCTATTTCTATCGTGCTTGAGCTCGGTAGTTTCCGGGGTATCGTCGCTTTGCGCTATGCGGGAGAATGTATTTGCAGCCTTTCTCCAGCAAATGCCTTGTCGCGATGAAGATGAAGACGCCGTCGACCAGTTCGCCTTCGCCGCTCCCGAAATGCGTTCAATGATTTCTACTCCTCTCGTTTCGTGCTCTTGCATGGTGTTGAACACCGTGGACAAATCCGAAAAGTACTCCGTCGTTTTCTCTTTATGTCTGATTACTTTTTTCGCCGAGGCGAGCATTTTTTCCGTTCTTTCTCGAAGTGAAGATATGTACTGACAAACCTCCGCGTGCAGCGCCGGTTCCCGAAGCGTTCCTTCGACGTCAAATAGATGAGAGCCACCTCCTAATTCACCGTCAGACGTTTTACTCGCTATGGTATCGTTGATGGATGAAATCACATTCGTAACGCTACCGAAAATGGATGAAATAGCGGAAGTTGTTTTCTTTTTAACATCTTTCGTCGTCGAGAGCTTCACCTTGTTATACGTCGTGTTGCTCTTGGAGCAGTCGAGAAAATCATACAAAGCTTTTGAGCGCGACAGAAGAGGATGCATCGAGATCTTCGCTATAAATACTCTCAGTAACGTCGCGCGCGAAGCAATTGCGGGCGATTTTGGATCATCTAAAGGAAACGTCGTCTTTGGTGGTAACGTTGGCACGATCACGCCGGCGACTTCTTCGACTAAAGCTTGATACAGCTTGTTGAACTGTGAAAACCGTCGTCGAACTAAACCAGATTTTCTGGCATACGTTGGTAACGTCGTCCAATACGAAACGCCAAAGACTATGTGCGCGTTTAATCCTTCACCTCTGCGCTCTGGTGCGCCTACCTCTACGTGCATGCGATTGCTTTCTTCTTCTTCTTCTTCTTCTTCTTCTTCTTCTTCTTCTTCTTCTTTTTCTTCGTCGCCTTCTTCTTGTTTTCCTTTTTCATTACTGTTGTTGTTGTTGTTGTCGTGCAGCGGAACAGAAATTTCCACATACGCGGAAGACGTCTCTGGTTCTGGTCCTGGATCAACGTGCGCCTCGAAATCTGAAAGAAACGCTTCCTCGCTGTCGGCGTCGTCTTCTTCTTCGGCGTCGTACGTGCCGTTGTGGTGATGGTATCCATTTCCCCTCGAATGCATTTTGAATTGAGACAGAATTGAGAGGAAAAAAAGTGTGGTATCTCCTTCTTATAACTTTGAAGAAGCCTTACAAATAATAGAAAAAGAAAAATGTTCAGGCATATAGCAGTAAACGATCGTTAAATGCGCGTTGTTTGTATCGCTTCGGCGTCCAGAGCAGCTTGGACTGCATCTGATGACGTTGGGACTCAGAAGAAGAGGAGGAAAACTGCACTCATTTCTTTGCCTCTCCTTCGTCGTCCCTCGAGGAAAAGATGCATGGAATACGAACAGATACTACAGACGAAAGAAAGAGGAGAAAGGAATGCCTTCGCCTTGTCCATTGCCACCGTAGGTGCACACTTTGATGACGTGAGAGCATCACGACATCGTCGCAGGGGTGAACATGTAAAGGCTTTCGCGACGACGTCCATGACGACAGAGGACGGGGGGAAGAACGACGCGCAAAAGATAGCAACAACAACAACGAAAAAAAGATCGACATCAATCGCACAAATCATGAAAGCAGTCGTTCGTGCGTTCTTACTCTCGCTCGTTGTCGCAGCATTTGTCGTGTATGGCGCGAGAATATATTTTGGTAAACCAATCAATATACCCGGTTTTAGTTCTGGTTTTACGTCTGGCATTCTGCTTTTCTCGCAACGCGTCGCCATGGTTGCGTGTATGCGATTTATGTTTGGAAACGTGAAGAAGTTGACATCATTCATGCAGCATAAGAAAGAGATTGATAGCAGTGGTGTTAGTAGCAAGGATAGTAATGGTAGTAATCAACGTATTGGAATCGACGGGTACGTGAAAAGGTCCATCGCGCGAGCGGTGGGTAAATTTAAAGCAAATCCAAAGGGCGCGATGTTTATTCCGGTCGTCGCCGCGTTTGTCGGTTACATCACAAATTGGCTCGCGGTGAAAATGATCTTCTATCCCGTAGCATTTTGGGGACCAGCGTTCTGGCGAGCTTTGGAAGGGAATTTGTATGGATTCGACGTGTTGAGTCCTCTAGGAGCAATAGGGTGGCAAGGCATCGTGCCGGCAAAGGCGCCGCGAATGGCTTTTACCATGGTCACCATGGTCACGGAAAAGTTGATAGACGTGTCTCAGACGTTCTTACGTTTGAATCCAGAAGATATTTCAAATCTACTCTTCTCTAGAATTCCGGAAATTGCGCACGCCATAGCTAGTACGCTCACGCTGAACAAATTTCCGTGGGCGATGGATATGGCGAAGAATGCTGTTCCTACACTTCCTGGACCTTTGCTTTCAGAGTTGCACGAATCTGTAGTCTCTAAGTACCTCTCCGGGTTCGTCGTTCTCTTACAAGCGAACGTTGATCGAGTCATTGATTTGAAGGAGTTGGTAGTTACGGAGATGAGCGTCGATCGATCCGTTTTGTGCGAATTGTTCCAGCGATGCGGTCGCGCTGAATTGAAGTTCCTCACGGATTCCGGATTCTTTTTTGGATTTTTGCTCGGTCTCATTCAAATGGTCGTGTGGATGTTTTACGATAATCCCTGGACATTGACAATTGGTGGCACAATCGTTGGATACTTGACGAACTGGATAGCGTTGAAATTGATATTTGAGCCAATCGAACCTGTGTATTTTGGCGGCTTTAAACTGCAAGGTTTGTTCCTTCAAAGACAACACGAAGTTTCGGGTGAGTTTAGCGACCATCTCGCAGAGAACGTGCTGACGAGCGAGAAGATTTGGAACAACATTTTTACCGGCCGGAAACGTCCAGAATTTGACGATATGCTCGAAACGTACACGAAAGACTTCGTAACGAAAGAAGGCTTGGAGCGAGGGTTAGATTCATTAGGGGAATCCACAACGGATGTTCAAATTATTCAATCGGTAAGTGAGGAACTTTCGAAAGAGTTGCCAAAACACGTGGAAGTATTGCATGAGTACACGGATGAAACTCTCGCGTTGAAGGAGCTCATGCGTGAGCGCATGGAACTCATGACGCCCAAGGAGTTTGAAAGAGTTTTACATCCAATATTCGAGGAAGACGAGATGACGTTGATAATCTCCGGCGCAGTTCTCGGAGCTATAGCTGGTTTTTTGCAACAAATCTACACGGTAGCAATAGAATCGACGACGACGATGACGACGACCACGACGACTAGCTCAACAACTAACGATGAAAAAGAATAGAACGGTAATAGTTGACCCAAACAGAAAAAATAAGTTGTAATCTCTTTTGTATTTTTTGTCTACTTCAAAAAGATGATTTATGCGCCTTCTCTGGTGAAACCAAGTGTATCGAGGTGCGAAACCTTGTGCTATTATTGTCAAGATCATGTGCATGCATTGCGCGCACGCACATTCCCTCAATCTTGCCCTATCTAAGTACAACTTTATGCAAACGCAGAAATTAGCTTCCTCTTGTACGTCGCCATAAATTGCGCGATGAACGCCTCTATGTGAATGATTGCTTTCGAGCCGAGCTGAAGTTTATGTTCAAATTGAGCGGCCCAACGAATGACTTCGTGCTTCATCTCATCGTCTAATCGCTTCGATAAATAAAAGCAAAGCGTCTGGAAAATCAAAGTCGGCGGAATACAATTCACGAGAAGCTCGTAAATACGACCTCGGACTTGTAAAAGACGTTTCGGACTTTGCTCGGCTAAAATTTCAGCCGCGATTTGGGCGATGTACAACTCCCAATCCGTCGTTTGCACGGACTGCGTTTCTTTGAATGGATAATTAGCAACTCTACACGCCTCCAGTGCCAGAATAGCCCGACGCAAATCGCGTTTCGCAAAGACGGCGACTTTTGAACAGAGCTGTGGAGGGAGCGTCAATTTCTCCTTGGCAGCGATGTCGTATAAAACCTTTTCAATATCTTCCGCTCGAGGAGCTGCAACGCGGACGGGTAAACATCTACTGCGCACCGCCTCTAATACTCTATTTACGGAGTCTGCAATTAAAATTAATCTACACGCCGATGAGTATTTCTCCATGGTTCTTCTCAAGCCGTGTTGCGCCTCTTTTGAAAGTTTATCGCATTCGGTGAGTACGAGTATTTTGTATCCTGCGTTTCCTTGCGCATCGATCGGTCGAGAGCGCGCCATTTCTTTAATAACCTCTTGCACGACGTATCTATCTTTATATCCTGCATCCGATGGATTGATTTCAATGTGATAATTTGAGCTTTGCGTCATTAAATCGACTTCAATTTTTCTCGTAGACGTCGCGTCGATTTTCCACGTTTTCTGTTCGACTTTTGTCTTGTGAGCGCCTGGGCCAAAGATTGTGCTCAAGAGCGCGAGGACGAGCGATTTCTTCCCAGAACCCGACGGACCGTAAAACAACACTGCAAAAAAGAGAGAAAAGAGGAGTAAATCGTGAGTGTGGCGAAAAAAGAGCAATTTCAACGCGGATAGACGTAAAGAAGAGTGCGACTTTTAAAAAAGAAACGCGCTCTAGAGAGAAAGAGAAAGAGAAAGAGAAAGAGAGAATTTTGAAAAGCACGCAAAAGAAAAAGAGAGTTTGAAAATTTCCTAGCAAAAGGGAAGAAAAGGACGCACAGTGTGGACAGTCTCCATCCTTGACGAGTTCTTTCAAGTGATTTGCGACGCTCGCGTTGACGTGCTCGCACTGATTCAGTTCGATTGGACGATATTTATCAACCCAAAGGGACATGATGTAAGATGAGATGAGATTTTGGGAGGTGTTTTTTGTGATGATGGAAAAAAAACATAAAAGAAGAAGAAGAGAAGAAAAGTTCGCATGCAAGGCGAAAAGCCGAAAAAGTCGGAAAAAGAGAAACACACACACAAAGATATTTCCCCCGTGCATAATTTCTTTATTATACCAAGCGCGTTGATCTACCTTTGGGAAGGATAGAATTTAGTGTAAAATTAATATCGTTATTCATGAACATGATTGCAATGCGCATGAGTCCTGTGCCGGTCAAGGCGATGATCTCTTCACGTTCTTCTTCCTCTTCCAAGACGAAGAAGATGACGATGAAAAATTCTTCCTCCATCGCGATGAAGAAAAGAGGCAATAACGTTATTCCATCGGCAACGGCTTCCGATTGGGATACGTTCTCCGTTTTCTTACGAAAGCAGTGCGAAGCCGCCGCGAAGGAAGGCACCGATTCTAAAAAATGGGACGACGTCCGCGCCATCAACTCTGATGCAAAGTCCGTGTACTATCAAAAGTTCCCATCCGCCTCGGCAACGAGTTCTTCGAGTACAGAAGCTGGCTCTGCGATGGACTCGGGCATGGATGAGTTTTGCGACGGTAACGAAGACGCCGCAGAGTGCAAGGTTTTCGATTAACTAGATCATGTGGTCGTTGTTATGGAATGATTTACTTTGCCGCTATTTATATAATATATCTTTCAACGACATTATCACGCGGGCGGCGGCGGCGTAAAAACTAGTTTCGTTTTTGTGCGATGGTGCCTCTGCCTTCCCAACATCTTTTTCTTTTTCTTCCCGAAAATTCTTCTCAAAATCAATCACATCATCTTTGCCTACTAAACCTGGAAACAGGGAACTCGGGAGAAGTTGAAGGCGAATATGCCGCCAACTGCGAGTAAGAAGGCGTCTAGGAAACAGAACAAACTCGTCCGTCTCGCCTTGATCTTCGTCGCAGTAGTTATCGCGTTTTACAAATTCGATCAGGTTCACTCAAACTATTCGCTCTCTTCGCACCAGTATAACAACAATCACGACTACGAAAGAGATACCCTCGAGGATGGTGGTAGCAGCATAGAAACGAGCAGCAGTAGTAGTAGTGATAATAATAATGCAGCGTCCTTGTCTGCTGGAACAGAGGATATATACGACGAGTTTGGGGAGAAAAAAGCAACCGCGCGAGAGGAAGTAGAGGACGACGACGAGGTCCTTTCTTCTTCTGTCTCTTCTTCTGCTCAGCTTTCGTCGAAAGCAGCTCACGGTGGACGGCGCTCGAAGAAAGGTGGAAGTAGAAATGGTGGTGGTGGTAGTAGTGGTAGTAGTAGTAGTAGTAGTAGTAGTGGAGTCGTGGAAAACGATCACGTGTCGCTCTTATCTCGCCTGAGAGGTAACAAAGCCGGGGCGGCGAGGAAGGACGGCGCGTACTCGGCGGGAACGAACTACGGGTCAGCTTCGCTCGGTGATTCCGCGCAAAGGAAAGCGGCTTTGGACCGCATTCACAACACGAGACTCCGCAATGTCGCAGAATTTGATAAATACGTAGAAAGTTTGGAACAGAAAGGAGTTTTACAAGCGTTCGGGTTCACTGGTTCGGATGAAACGCACATGATGCCTTCAAACGACCACGATTTTGCCGTGGACGACGGCTCGTGCGCCGGCGATAACTGGTGCGGACGACACGGTGTTTGCGTGCAATCGAAATGTTTGTGCGTGACACTTTGGGAAGGCGAACGATGCGAGAAACCAAAACACATGCCAAGTGGCATGCACGCTATTTTTAAAGGACATCACATAGTTAATAGAGAGCGATTGAGAGAAATAGATGACATGGTTTTGCGATACCAGACAAACCCAAAAGCTTCCGGAGGTACGCACGCGTTCGCTTTACCGGTGAGCAAAGATTTGGTGCGTTTTGCTCCAGCCAAAGATCCATTCCGTGGACGCGTGTATAAGCGATGCTCGGTGATAGGAAACGCGGGGATGTTGAAAAAGTACAAATTTGGACCGACGATAGACTCGACAGATTTAGTCATTCGCTTCAATCTGGCTCCGACGGAAGGGTACAAAAAAATAGTCGGGACGAAAACGACCCTACGCTTTGTGAACACTATCCATGCCGGGTATCACGAAGATAACGAAGTCGATGTCATGCAAATGCAATCTCAAGTAGGTGTTCAACTCTACATCAAGTTCCGAAAAGAGGCGCCGAAACAACCACTCGTCGCGTTTGATCCTCAATTCTCAGAGTTTGTTTCTTCCAACGTCGCAACCTTACCGACAGGAGGGTACTTTGCCATTTGGTTTGCCTTGTGCAACTGCGTGAAAGTGGACGTGTATGGTTTTCACTTCAGACCTGGATATGGCGTTTCGCATCACTATTTTAACGCGGAAAAACCAAGAAAAGGGAAGGTGGCCATCCACGATTACGATTTGGAGTACGCGCAAATCAAAAAGCTCGCCAAAAAAGGATTTTTAACGCTAGCTGAACCTTGCGTGAGTGGATGTCCAGAACACACTGGTATTAAGCCAGCAAACCTGGCACCCGGTGGATCGTGCTCGTGCAAAGCAAATAATCCTTTGCCGGTGGCGTTGCCCGGATTTTGCAGGCCTCCGGGAACGTGGAGTTGCTTCTTAAAATGCAACGGCGGTGAATCGGAATGTCCTGGCGGTTTACACGTATACGTCAAGGATTCAGCTAAATTAGATAAAGTAGGCATTCCCGTTGAAGCGGTTGACAATGGCGACGCTGGTGATTGTCCGGCATCAATGAGAGATGAGGCTTATAGCGAGTTACGCAAGTGTGCGGTGATGAGCGACGTGCCCAGTGAATTTTTATCGAAGCATTATTTAGTTTAGTAAAGAAGAAGAAGAAGAAGGTTGAATGAGCACAAAATAAT
>ENA-UOXV01002719-UOXV01002719.1-marine-metagenome-genome-assembly--contig:-NODE-2719-length-22786-cov-8.780036_pt1 | contig 22786 bp, 1 predicted proteins | sample MGYA00238165_ERZ766961 | MGnify/ENA primary metagenome ERZ766961 (study PRJEB28924, sample SAMN03173240) | marine metagenome | biome: Marine; feature: Water; material: Subsurface seawater | place: North...
TCGCCAGTTTTTCGCTCTGCGATTTGTGACTGTTTGTCATTAAACGTATCTATCTACCTATGATGCGATTCTTCCTACGGGACAGCTATCCTCAACACAATAGTGTGTAGTAGCGTGCCTGCTATCCTCCACAACACTGTCGCGTGGCAGCGGGCGCCAGGGGGCAGCGGCAGTTCCGCGTGGGAGGAGCTCGCCTCCTCCGACACGCCCGAGCGGTGTTATCGCGGACTAAAGCTACAGCCACAGCCCCGGCATCTGTATGTTGTAATTGTATTCATTTTTCGAGCACCACGGAAACAAGGTGGCACTCATACCCATGCCGGTCCCTGAAAAGAACCACGGCCGTGTGGGAGCCAAGTCAATCTACCGGCACCGTGCGTCGGGCAGGCTGCTCAGCGCTGCATCCGGCGCACGTTGCGCAGCCATGCGATCGCGATCGCGCGGGTCTTGTTGCTCATCTGGACCTGCGACGCCCCGCGCCCTCCGCGCTCGGTGTCCGAGTCGGAGGACGACGAGTCGTCGGAGATCTCCTCAGCGGGCGGGCGGGTGCGCCGCACGCGCGAGAGCCACTCCCGCGCGATGGCCTTGGCCTTGGGCCCAACGTTGAGCTGCATGTTGTCGTCCCCGCCGTCGGACGACGAGTCGTCGTCAGAGATGTCCTGCGTCGCCGCGCGCGCGCCGCGCTGCGCCGCAGGCTCACCGCGCACGCGCGCGAGCCAGAGCTCGGCCATCACGCGCGTCTTCGCCGACATGGCGATCACGGGGCGGTCCTCCGCGCCGTCCTCTGACGAATCGTCGGACGAGATGTCGCCGCGCGTCTCCTCCACTACCTTCTCGGGCGCGCCCTGGCGGATCACGCCGCGCGCGGCGTTGAGCCACTCGCGCGCTATCTGCTGCGCCGCGGCAGACAGCTTCGGCGGCGGCGCATCGTCCGACCCGGCGTCCGACGATTCGTCGTCGGACGAGATGTCGAGCCCGGCCTGCGCACGGTCGGGCAGTCCGAGCCGCCGGCGCGTCTTTGAGAGCCAGCGCCGCGCCACCAGCTTGGCCGTGGCGTCGAGCTCGAGCCCTCCGTCCTCGCTCTCCGACGTCGACCCCTCATCGTCCGAGATGTCCCCACGCTTGAGGTCGCCCTCGTCGAAGGCGTCGCCGCGCGTGAGCGCCTCGAGCTGCGCGCGCGGTGACATGGTCTTGCGGAGCTGCTCGATGATCCACGGCTTGTTGGCCTCGAAGAAGCGGTGCTTGAACGAGTCCGACGTGATGTCGATGTTGTACCCGCCACCGCCGCCCATGCCCTTGCCGAGGTTGCCACCCCAGTCGGGCAGCTCGAGCTTGTCCTTGCCGTCGTCGAGCAGCATCCCGCCCTCGTCGAAGTCTGCGACGATCGCCTTGTGCCGCCAGAGGAGGCGGTATCCAAAGTACACGCACGTCCAGTGAATGAGCTTGCAGACCGCGAAGCAGAGCACGACGATGAAGGGCATCATCTTGTCCGAGAACGGGTTGTACGGCTTCGCATTCTTGATGCGGTCCTGCTGGCGCAGCAACGTCTGGATGGACATGATGATGTAGCCCGGGGCAACCGGCGAAATCGCGAGGATAAAATAGTACTGAGAGGAGAAGCACATGAGATCGAGCGAGCGGATGCCCTCGCCGATGGACTCGTCCTCGTTGGGGTCGCGCGCCTTCCAGCGGAACTGCCGCTTCGCGTAGCGATGCTTGCAGTACTTGACGTAGTCGTACAGCTTCCAGCCGTGGAAGAGCTCGACCACGTTGTGCATGAAGATGTCGCGGATGAAAGTGGGCACGATCAGAATCGCTGCGTACGAAGAGAAGTACTTGAACTCTGAGGACTTGATGCCATACGACGCAGCGAGCCCGACATAGCGCTCGGTCCACTGCACAAAGAGCACCACAAACGGCCCGTAGAGCATCACGATGCACGCCGTCGAGTAGGACGCATACGAACCGATGATGTCCTCCACGGGCGACTTGTCCTCGTCTTCCTCGAGGTCCATCCAGAGGTCCTCATCGTCGTCGTCCTCTCCGCCGCCTTCTTCTTCGTCGCGAAGCATTTCTTGGCGGCGCTTATACTGCTGGTAAAGCCGCATGAGGTAATCCCACTTCTCGAGCGTCCAGTTGATGCCAGGGTCGACGTAGACCCGGAAGGCAATCTCCATGAGAACGCCGATCACACCTCCGAGGATAAAGTCCATCAGCGAGGACGCACCCATGGTCGCAACAGTCACCACGAGGTCGATGACCACGTCGTGCGGCCCCACCATGAACGTCTCGCCTATGAACTCCTCGAGGAAGGCGCCGTAGAAGAGCTTCCAGAGCTCGAGCAGCATGAGACACTCGTAGAAGTTATCCGAAAACGCCGGCGAGAGCGAGAATTCATAGAGCACGGTGCACATCCCGACCGTGACAAGGTACGCGAACACGAGATGCGTGCGGTGCCACAGCTCAGGGCGCCACACTGCGCTCTCCTCGCTCTCGGTGCTACCCGAGACCTCCTCGACCTCGAGCGCCTCCTTCTCCGGCGTGAGCATCTTGGCCGACTGGAACATGGCGTACATGCCGAAGGTGAAGAGCCCGACTGCAAAGCGCCCGTCGCGCACAACCTGCAGCAGCTCGAGGTCGTTCTCGTTGATGGTGTGCTCTGCGTCGATGGGTCCGAGCGCCGTGTCCTGCGACTTGAAGACGTCGGTCCACATGAAGAAGAGCTCCATGAAGAAAACGGACGCAAAAATCGGAATGAGTGCTAGGCAGAAGCCCTGGACGGGCTGAAAGGAAGTTAGTCGCAGGTACGAATAAAAGCGGAACGGCGGGAGCGGCGCAGAGAGGCGCGTGAAGATGCGGTGAATAGCCCAGAAGATGACCGCAAAGAAGAGATAGAAGCCAGCGACGAGACTGAAAAGCACAATGTAGACCTCCAGATCGAAGGCAAACTTGTTGAGAAGCGGCATCCATGACATCGCCTGGAAGTTAATCTGCAGCGTGTAGTCGCGCGCTCCAAGGTCGTCCGCATTCGCGACCTCAGTGTAGTCGGCAAAGTCGATGTCGATCTGGATGATGCGCTTCTCGCTCTTCTCGCGCTGGTAGTACTGGATGGTCAGCACGACGAGCTTCGGAACGCCGAGCGCTACGAGTGTCGCGTCAACGCTCCCCGACATGTCGCTGACCTGCGCGGCAACCAGGTTGTTTGTATTTTCGAGCGCCTTGAATGCTTCGAGGTCGCGGAACTCGTCTGCGTCGAAGGCGTTCATCGTCATGTAGAAGAGCGTTGCGCCCGGCGGCTGCGAGAACCAGCGCAATGGTAGCGGCTGGCGGTCGATCTGCTCCTCGTACACGCACGGGATGTTCCAGGTGCACACATCCACGATCTTCGAGCCGGAGATCAAGTCGTTGTCTGACGGCGCCGTGATCGGGTTCCACTGGTCGACCTTGACTGTGTCCGCGCGCTTCGTCAGGTTGCACCCGCCATCAAGGTAGCTCCCTGGCTGCCCGATCTGGCGCGACTCCATGACACGGAACGTCTGGATGTGCGAGTCGAAGCCTCGGCACTGCGAGAAGAACGGGAAGTACGGGAGCATGATCTTGGTCTTGTCGCCCGAGCCCACGACGCCCGTGCCCTTTCCACCCTTAACCCAGTCAACGGGGTACGCCTCCTCGTTCTTGTTACCAACGCCCATGATTCCTGAGCCCTTCTGCGTATTGAAGGGCTGTGGAAGCAATGGGTACTTTGGATCCGTCGACGTGAAGTCAACCCACGGCATGGTCTGGAACTGCCATTGCTCCGGATCATTGTCCTCATCGGGTTTGAATGGCCTCTCCACGTTCAAAGCAACATTCAGATCTTGATTATCTCCGTCAAGCATGATGAGGAATTGCTTCGCACACGGTTGGCGCTCTCCGTTGCGTGTAACAAGACAGTCCGATTCCACCTCCTGGGCCCGCCGGTTGGTACACTCTGGGTTGCTATCTTCGGTCTCGTTGTAGTCATCGTAGATAGATGTGTCCTCGAAGCATGCGCCATACTTGGCGCGCGATGGATAGTGCGTGTTGAGAGACATTGTCCCACGGAATGCTGTGTAGTTCTTGTTGTCGAGATACCGACCGTGGAACATCTCAACCTCGACGCGGAAGTAGATGTCCGTGTGCGCGGAAATCGAGAACGAGAGCAGGCCGCGCTTTTCGATTTCACGGCTCTCGAACCAAGTCCCAGAGTATTCAGAGCACTTGACGCGCAAATACTCGTCCTTTCTCTCTGTTAGGTACGAGCACTCATCGATTACGCGATGAATCGCAAAAGGATTCGTGTTGTTGTAGTAGTACACTGCCACCTCGTAGTGGTCGAGGTAACGCATGTCCGGAGGAAGGTTGCGGAAATCCAGCTGCACCTCAGCAACCCCAAATGCCTCGAGGTAGTGGAACATCTGGTCGCGCCTCTGCGAGTCAATCAGGTTGTCCTCGAAGGCCTGTCCAGCCTCAGCCTGCTTGATCTGGAAACACTGCTCCTGCTGCTCGATGCTCTCCGGCGAGGTCTTCCAGCAGAAGAGCTTGAGCTCGCAGGTGTCGATCGGGTCCTCATAGTACGGCGACACGCGGCAGATCGACGAGATGCCGGGGACGCGGAAGCACTCGTCGACGGAACGCGCGCCCTCGTTCGAATGCGTCCCGATCGGACACTTTGTTTGGAGCGGGTTCGGCGAAGTCGACCCCTCGGGACAGTAGAAGCCCGGCGCACACTGCAGCTGCTTGCGGGTGTTGAAGGACGTGCCCTCGGGGCAGCCGTACCCGGGCTCACACAGCATATCGAACTGCGTGGCAGGCGTGGTCCCGAACGGACAGACGTAGCCCGCGGGGCACTTCTCCTGGAACTGCTTCTCCGCGTTCGTCTTGGCCTCGCACACGTACCCCTCCGGACACGGCGCGGAGATATTGAGCGTGGTCATGCCCGCCACGGAGCAGACGACGCCGGGCGGACACGGCTCGCAGAGCGACTCTGCGGTCACGCCCGTGCGGGACGACCACGTCCCCGTCGGACACGCAAGGCACGACACGGACAGGCCCAGCGAGCGGTAGGAGCCCGCTGGGCAAGGGACCGGGTCTATGGTGCCGTCCTCCGCGCACGAGTGTCCGGCCGGGCACCGGATGCACTGCACCGTGGCCACCGTCGCAGTGAAGGTACCCGGCGTGCAAGGAACCTGCCGCACGCTGCCCGGGCGCGACACGTAGTAGCCCGGGCTCGCCGGCGTCGGCTCCGAGACGCCGGCTGGACAGTAGAACCCGCGCGGGCAGGGCGCCGTGCCCTGCGGCGAGCCTGTGGCAGCGCCACAGTAGGTGCCCTCGACGCAGATTTGCGCCGCATCGAGCGAGCCGGGGACGGTGCGGTTCGTGCTGACCCCCACGAGACAGTACGTTCCGGGGGCGCACGGCAGCGGCCGCGGCTCGAGCGCAGAGGAGGCGTTGGCCGTGACCGTGCCCTCCATGCACCAGTAGCCCGAGGGGCAGAGTTTGGACCAGGTGGCCTTGCCCGCCTCGTCGCAGACATAGCCTGCGGGACAGCCTCGCGGGGCGAGGAGCCCGAAGGAAGGGCACATGCGCCCGATCGGGCACACGCTGCAGACCGACTGCGCGTAGTGCTCGTTGAAGGAGCCGGGCTTGCACGGCAGCGGCTCCACGTTGCCGACTGTCGGGCAGAACGTGCCCGGGGGGCACGCTCGCACCATGCCCGGGGAGTACTGGGGACAGTGGAAGCCAGACGGGCACGGGCCCTGCCCGTGCGGCGACTCGGACCCCGGGTTGCAGAAGTAGCCCGGGAAGCACGGCTGCGGCGTCGAGTAGTTGGAGATGATTGACACGGACGTGACCGCCCCGGCCGCGCAGTAGAAGCCCTGCGGGCACGGCAGTGGGCGCTGCTTGACGGAAAGGTCCTCGGAGTTGGAAGTGGTCGTGCCCGTGAGGCAGTAGTGCCCCGGCGGGCACGGCTTCTCGGCCACCACCAGCCCCGGCTTGTCGCAGACGTAGCCGGGCGGGCACGGCTGCGGGAAGGGCATGCCAAAGTCTGGGCAGATGCTCCCCGCGGTGCACTTGAGGCAGGTGTCCTGCCCGGGCTTGTCCTGGTATAGCCCCGGCGCGCAGAGCGAGAAATTGAAGAGGCCCGTCGCGGGGCAGTACGAGCCGGCCGGGCACTGGACGACCTCGTTGCCGATGACGAACGACCCGACGGGGCACACGCGCGAGTGGAAGAGCAGGCGCTCGGTCGTGAAGTCGACGCCGTTGTTGGAGACAGCGACTTCGACCGAGCCCGGCGGCTGCGGCGGTGAGAGGCAGAAGAGAGTGCTTTCCGAGAGGAACACAGCCTTCACGACGCGCGCGCCGAAGCGGCAGACGAGCGCGGAGGAGTTGAAGAAGTGCTCGCCGGTGATGAAGACGGGGAGCCCCCCGAAGTCGAGCCCGGAGTTGGGGATGAGCGTGCGCACGGTGACCTCGTCCTGGAAGAGGAACATCTGCCCCGACGAGGTGTAGTCGAGGCGGTTCAGCGTCGCCTCGACGTTGGCCATCCCCGGCGCGCTCGGCGGCGCGCGGCACTCGAAGGCCGTTTCGGAGACGTACTGCGCGGGGACCACGACCGGGCCGAAGCGACACGCGAGCGAGAGCGTGTTGCGCACGCCGCGCGCCGTGACGAGCACGAGCGTCCCGCCCGAGTGGGACGGGCCCGCCGAGGGTGACACGCTTTCGATGACCATGTCGTCGTAGTAGAGGAACTGATGGTCCTGCGTCGTGAAGTCAGCGCCGTTGTTGGACACCTCGAGCGAGACCGGGCCGCGCCGCGCGTACGGCGAGCGGCACGTGATCAGGCTCGGGGACACGTACTCCGCCGGGCCCGCGACCTCCCCGAACTTGCACGAGAGGCCCTTGGCGTTGATATACTTGTCACCGACGACGGTCACGATCGACTGCCCCGCGGCCGGGCCGGAGGACGGCACGATCATGGCCACGACGGGCGCGTCGAAGTACATCACCGTCACGCCGTCGCGCGTGAAGTCGTGCCGGTTGTTGGAGACCTCGACTGTGACGCCGCCCGTCGTGGCCGCGGGCGCGACGCACACGATACGGAACGGCGAGAGGAACTCCTGTGCGTCGACGGTCTGTATGCCGAAGCGGCACACGAGGCTCGACGAGTTGAGGAAGTTCTTGCCGAGGACCGTCACGGGCGTGTTGCCCGTCGTGAGCGCCGCCGACGGTAGCACGCGTGACACGGCCACGCCCGCCTGGTACTCGAACTTGTTGCCCTCGGCGGAGAAGTCCGCGTCGTTGTTGGAGACCTCGAGATCGACCTCAGCGTCGGACCCGGGCGGCGCGACGCACCAGAGCTCCTCCGAGGACACCCACGTCGCGGCGACGACAGTCTCCCCGAAGCGGCAGCGCAGCGTGACGAGTGGCAGGAAGCCCGACCCGCGCACGTTCACGTCCGTCCCGCCCGAGATGGGCCCGCCTGCGGGGTAGAACGCCGCGATCGACACGTCCTGATAGAGGTAGGAAGCCTCGTTGGAGAACTGCGCGTTGTCGTGCGAGATCTCTACGCGCACGAGCGTGTCCGCCACGCGCGGCGGCGCCACGCACTCGGCGACCGCGGCGTCGATGACAGAGCCATCGACGACTGCGTCGCCGAAGCGGCAGAAGAGCGGTGCGTCCGGCACCAGGTTCGCACCGAACAGCTGCACGCGCGTGCCGCCTGCGACGCTGCCTGTGGACGGGAGCACGCCGGTGAGGACGAGCGGGGGGTGGAACGAGAAGCGAATTGCGCCGTCCGCGCCCCCGGTCCAGTCGACGCCGTTGGCCGAGACCTCGACGCGGGCCGGGCCCTCCTCGCCCGCGGGGGAAACGCACGCGAGCTCCGTGGCGGAGACGAAGGCGCCCTCGACCGCCGTGGCGCCGAAGCGGCACATGTACGAGGAGGACGGCGTGAATTGTCCGAGGACGACGACGGGCGTGTTGCCCGTCGTCGGGCCGAACAACGGCGCGAGCGCGAGGACCGAGATGTGCTGCTCAAAGACGAAGCGGCGCGGGGCCGCCACGAACTCCTCGCCGTTGAAGGTCACGGACAGCGACACGTTCGCCGGCGGCGACGGCGGCGAGACGCAGTGCACCTCGTGCTCCGACACCCAGCGCGCCTCGCTCGGGCGTGCGGACCCGAAGCGGCACTGCATGCGCTTCCCGCGGACGAAGCCCGCCCCGGAGACGGTCACAAGCGTGCCGCCCGCGCCCGGCCCGACGGACGGGTCGAGCGCGGCGATCTCCGACGGCGCGACGTACGCGAATGCGACGCCCGAGTCGGTGTAGTCCTGCCCGTTGTTGGACACCTCCACGGGTACCTCCGAGACCGCTGTGGCCGGGGGGTAGCAGAGGAGCGTGGACGAGGACACAAACGCGCCAGCCGCGAGCCGCGCGCCGAACTTGCAGAGAGCGCCGGGCGCGAAGTTGCGCCCGCGAGCCGTGACGGGCGTCCCGCCGGCGGCGACGCCGAACGACGGCTCGACGGCGGCGAGCACGGCGTCGGGGTAGAACACGAACGGCAGCCGCAGCGCGGCCTCGTGCGCGTACGAGACCACCGCCGCGTCCGTGCGCCCTGCGCGCGCCGACGGCGTGAGGCACACGACCGTGTCGTCGGCCACCTCGAGCGGCTCGAGCGCCGCGCCGCCGAAGCGACAGGTGAGGTCGTCGTAGGCGGAGAGGTGCTCGCCGAGGAAGGTGACGCGGCTGCCGCCCGCAGCCGGGGCAGACGACGGGCGTAGCTCGCGCAGCGCGATGCGCGGGAGGTACACGAAAACGAGCCCTTCGGCCGTGAAGTCCGCGCCGTTGGACGTGACCTCGACCGTGCGATTCCCGGGGTCGCTCTCAGGCGTCGCGCAGCGGATGGATGAGTCGGAAATCCACTCGCCGGCGACGACGATCGCGCCGCCGAAGCGGCACGCGATGCTCTCCGAGCGCAGGAAGTTCTCGCCAGCGACCGTGAGCAGCGTCCCGCCGTCGACGGTCCCCGCCGACGGCGCGAGCGCCAGAACGCGCATCGCCGGGCGAAACGAGAAGGGCACTTGTGTCGCGGAAAGGCGGTCCTCGACCGCCACGGCAACCGCCACCTGCATCGGGCCCGCCTCGGAGGGCGGCGATGCGCAGCGCAGCGCAGTCGAGGAGAGCGGCTCCGCCGGGACCGGCGGCGAGGCGCCGAAGAGGCACTCCGCGTAGAGCCCGGTGAGGTGCTGGCCAAAGACCGTAACGAGGGTGTTTCCCGAGGCGGGCCCGAAGTCGGGCGAGATGCCCGAAAGGCGCGGCTGCGAGAGGTAGCGGAACGCCACCGCGGGCTGCGCGATCGCCGTGTGGTTGACCAGCACCTCGAACGAGACGGGCCCCGGGAGGCGCGCGAAGGGCGCGACGCACTCGAGAGAGCGGTTGGAAAGGACGAGCGCCTCGACCTCGACGTCGCCGAAGACGCAGGACGCGGCGGCTCCTTGCCGGAAGTTGCGCCCGACCACCGTCACTGTTGTCCCGCCGGCCGTCCCGCCCGCAAGTGGGAAGACGGCGTCCACCACCGCGGCGGGCTCGAGCGTCACCGAGAGGTTCGTTCGCAGGAGTTCGTCCTCAGCGTACCCCACATCGAGTGTGAGGTTCCCGGAGACCCCGGGCCCGACCATGCATCGCAGGCGGGTCGCGCCGAGCACGACTGCCGGCTGCTCACCGCCCGCGCCGAAGCGGCACGCGTAGTCGACTCCTTCCATGAAGCCGCTGCCGACGACCGTGACCGCGCCGCCGCCGCCGCGCGCTGCGGTATCGAGCGCCGCTGGGTAGACATCTGACACCGCGATGGCCGAAGCGTACCGGAAGGCCTGCGTGCTACCCGGCCCTGCGGCCTGGTGCGCCGCGCCGGGGGCGTTGGTCACTTCGACCTGCACAAGCCCCGGCGCGGCAGCCGGCGGCGCGCGCAGGAGCAGCAGGCTCGAGGACACCCATCGGTGCGCGGCGGCGCCGAGCAGGCTGCCGGCGACGGACACGGCCGCGTGTCGCTCCGAGAAGTGCGCGCCGGTGATCTGCAGCAGCGTGCCACCCTCGACGCTCCCTACGGCGGGGGTCACCGCGTGCACCACCGCGGCCTCCTCGTACAAGAAGCGCCAGTCGCGCCCGCGCACGTGAGACAGCTCGAGAACCACTGTCCCCGCAAACGACGGCGGCGAAACGCACGTGAGCGCGCTGCCGTTGAGGCGCGTCGCCGCGACGTTGGTCACCGCGAAGGCGCACCACACCTCCGCGTCTGCGACGTCGGGCATCGGCGCGCCGTCGATCGTGACGACGGTGCCGCCGCCGACCGGGCCGAACGACGGGTCGACCGACACGAGCGCCGCCTCCATGTACGCGAAGTGTGCGCCAGACGAGGTGAAGCTCACACCGTCTGCCGCGTACTCCAGCGTCACGTTCCCGGGCGCGCGCGGAGGCGCGCGGCATGCGACGTGCGTGTCCGAGTACCATACCGCCGCGACCGCGCCGGAGAGGCCGAAGCGGCAGGCCCTGTCCGGGCCGTTACCGAAGCCGAGACCGTGCAGCTCCACCCACGCCCCGCCGAGGGTGTGCCCCTGGCTCGGGCGCACGCTCAGCACCTCGGCCATCGCGCGCGACTCGAAGGCCAGGCCTGGGAGCGCGGCGTTCCCGAGGTCGGCCGCCAAGAAGAGCTGCGCGCTGCCGGGCGCGCGCGGCGGCAGCGCCACAGTGATCATGGAGGAGGAGACAACGACGCCCTCCAGCTCGAGCGCGGCGAGGCGGAACTGCGCCGTCGCGCCGGGCTTGCCCAGGTGCGCGCCCACCACGGTCACGCTCGCCGGGCGCGTCGCGGGCGCCGCGGACGGCAGCAGTGCGCGGACCTCTGGCGGCGCGAGGTAGCGGAAGACGCGCGTGGTCCTGTCCGCCTCCGACAGGAGCTGCTCGTCCGCGAGCATGACGCGCACGTCGCCGTCGCCATTCGCCGCAGGCGGGGACAGGAAGAGCGCCTCGCCTGGCGCGACGGCGTACGGCGCCACGCGCGCCCCGCCGAACATCAGCGCGACCGTGCCACCGCCTGCGCCGATCTGCGGCCCCGACACCGTCACGAGCGTCCCACCGGCAGTTGGCCCCGCGGTCGGCGCGAGCGCCCACTGCCCCTCCGCACGGAAGAGGAAGCGCGCCCCGGACGCCGAGAAGAAGACCCCGCCGTCGGGCGAGACTTCGAGCGCGACAGCGCCCGGGCGGGCGCGCGGCGCGTCGCAGAGCAGCTGGGACGACGACAGCACGTCCGCTCTCGTGACTGACCCGCGGCCGAAGCGGCAGAGCGCGCCGGGCCCCGCGATGAAGTTGGCCCCATGCACAGTGACGCCGTAACCGCCCGCAGCAGGCCCGACTGATGGCTCGACAGAGTGCACCTCTGCAGCGTTGTACCACAGGAATGGCGCCTCAGGAGCAGACCAGTCCGCGCCGCCGTTGACGCTCAGCGAGAGCCCTACAACACCCGCAGCATGATCCGTTTCTGGCGCTGGGCACACGAGTTCCGTGTCGGAGACGTGCGCGGCGGCAGGCGCATCGGCGGATGTGCTGGAGGCGCCATCGGTCGAAAAGCGGCAAAGCACGCCCGAGGACGGGAAGGCGGCCCCGTGCACTGTGATGAGCGCCCCGCCCGCACCGAGCGGCGCGGAGCTTGGGTAGAGAGTATGCACATCTGGGAGCTTCTGGTACTCGAACTCTGCACTGGAAAGGGCAGCAGCTGCAGGCGCGACGGCCACCGTACCCACTATGCCCCTCGGCGTGACAGCCGTGTGCTGTGAGGCACCTGGAGCGCGCAAAGCGACGACCAATGCATCCCCGAACAGCAAAGGAATCTCATTGTCGTCTGACGAAAGACCAAATAGCGTGATACGTGTGCCACCGACAACCGGCCCTTGCGAGGGTGAGATACTGATATCGGACGAAGCGAGAATGGACAGCCGAAGCCCATCCTCCGAAAAGTCTACGCCGTTGTTCGCAACTTCGAGGGACACGTTCCCAGAAGAAAGATGGCTTGGCAGGGGGCACGCGACCATCGATCCGTCCAAGAGCATACCTCGTACAAACGATGAAATCCCGAAGCGGCACGTCAGCGACGGAACTGCCAAGAAATTGCTTCCCGACACCCTCACTGTCACATCCTGCCCCGCAGTGGCCTGCGATGGCTGGAGCGCGGACACAACCACCGGTAAGTCGTACTCGAAGTGCACGTTACTCATCGCATAGTCAGCACCTCCGATCGGACTAACTTCCACCGCGAAAGGACCCAGCACATGGCTTGGAGGGCTTGAGCACATCGTTAGACTGCTGCTGATCACGCGCCCTTCGGATGATTCACCTCCAATTCGGCATACAAACTGCTCGCCAGGCAGGCTCTCGAAGTTCGACCCGATCAGTGTAATCGGCGTCCCGCCCTCAATCGGCCCCCGGCTTGGCGTGATCGATTCTACCCGAGCAACTGGCACAAACGCAAACTCCATGGCAGTCGAGATCTGCACCCCCAAGTCATACACTGACATCTCAACGACCTCAGCAGACAGGCTGATCGGCTGGGCGCAAGTCAGCTCGCGCCCATCGGCCTTGAGTACTGCAGTCGAGTTCTTGCTGCCGAACCGGCAAAACAGCAGACCGCCCTCCTGGATCGAGTCCTCGAGCGCTAGCGTCACCTCCAGTCCGCTTGTGAGCATGCCTGCGCTTGGCTTTACGGACATGAGCTTCACCAAGCTCCTGGCCTCGAACGTCACCCCGTCCGTCGTGAAGTCCAGTCCATTGTTGCTCAACTCCAGTATCAATCTTCCCACAGAGCGCGGCGCGATAACACAGAGCACCTCTGTCATCGTAATCCAGCGCGCCTTGGCTTCGTCTCCTTCGCCAAGACGACAAACGAGGCTTTCACGGTTCTGGAATGACTCACCATACACTGTGACAAGGTGCTGGCTCATCCAGTGCCCGCTGCTCGGCGTCACGGCATACACGCTCGCCTGCCGCTCGTAGCAGTACTGCAGGTGCACCAAGTTCAAGTCACGGCCTTGCTCATCCAGTACGTGCACCGTCACGCACCCTTCGCTATCCCGAAGCGGAGTGATGCACTCAAGCACCGTGTCGGAAATACGAATGGTTTCTGCAGCTTCCATAGTTCCAAACACGCACCTCTCCTTCCCTGACGTGAAGCCAGATGCTGTTACAAGCACCCTCGTGCTCCCCCTCACGGGACCAAACGACGGAGACACGCTCGTCACCTTGTGCAGCGGCAAGCTTCCTTGCTCATGGAATGTGAACGACAAGGCCTCACTCGCCATGCCCGATTGCTCATCCTTCACCTGCAAATTCACCTCTCCCCCCGCATGGCCCGGTGCAACGCATGCGATTGTCGATGCTGACAGGTATTCGGCTTGGACCTGCAGTTCCCCAAACACGCAATTGAGGGTGGGACTGCTGCTCGGGAAGCCGAGCCCTGTCACTGTCACCGTCTCGCCTCCCCACTCGATGACACTTGCAGGCTCCACCGAGAGAACGTGCATGTCCGGAAGCAGGACGAACTGAACTCCCTGGTTGCTCACGTCAACGCCATTGTTGCTGACCTCGATCGTCATATTGCCTACAAATGACGAAGCTGGCATGGTACAGACCAGTGACTTGCTGCTCAGCCACTTGGCTGGATACAGTGTATCGCTTTTGCCAAAGCAAGAAAGCGTGCTGCTCCTTGCAAAGTTGCTTCCGTACACCGTAACCACGTGCTCCGACGATGCTGCTCCTGCTGATGGCTCGAAACGCTCTACCCTTGCCGCAGCTTGGTATGTGAACACGCGTTCGTCCGACGAGTAATCGACACCGTTGTTGGTTACCTCGACGGATACCTCACCGTCCGAGGATATCTGTGGCGACTCGCAAACCATCATGCTCGAAGACATCAGCTGCCCTACGATCCGACGACGCTCTCCGAAACGGCATCCCAGCTTGTTGCTGTCAACAAAATGGCGCCCAATAACAGTCACAGGTGTGCCTCCCGACGACTGACCGGTCGACGGGCGGATTTTGACCACCTCCACACTTTGACCATACAAGAACACAACAGGTGCCTGCAGGGTTGATGCTGTCGGTGCGCCAGGAACCTCCACGCTCACGCGACCCTCTGCGTTGGGCGGGGTCATGCAGCTCAGCATCGAGCTTGTCGTGACCGCGCAGTCTGTGACCACGTCCCCAAACCGCGCCTGAATCTGCTCACCCGCGAAGTGGCTGCCAAGCAATGTCACTACCGTTCCGCCCCGAACTGTTCCAGTCGACGGAGACACTGCCCTCAGACTTGCGTCTGGGGTAATCATGAGCCCCACGAGATCACTGGTGAAGTCCTGACCGTTCGCGCTGATCTCAACGCTCACGTTGCCCAGATTCAGCGCCTCCACCTGGCACACAACCTGCGTCGACGACCGTACCAGCGACTGCGCAATGAACCGTCCTCCGAAAAGACACACCAGCTGATCTGTCTGCTCAAATGACTCTCCCACCACTGTCACGAGCCGCCCGCTCGACTCTGAGATCGACGACGGTACCACAGACCGCACTGCAGCAAGTTTCTCGAATGCAAACATGTTTGTCCCCTTGGTCACCACTTCACGTCCAGACATCACATGCACAGCCACCTTCCCTGCCGATGCAGCAGGCGAGAAGCACCGCACCACACTGCTGCTCAAAAGCCGTGCCGCGGTCATGGTATCTCCGAACCGGCACGAAACGTCCGAGATGTCCCCAAACGAGCCAACGATATCGACCGCCGTCCCACCTCGAGTCGGGCCGGTCGAAGGCAATATCGACATAATCGCAGTCTGTTCGTAGGCCGTGAAGCTCTTCTCTGCACGCGCCATGTCAACTCCATTGTTGCTCACAGCAATCATGATTTCGCCAGCTCGCATGACCGGTGTGACACATATGATCAGACCGGCATTGATAAACCTCGCAGGCACAAATTCATTGCCAACAAGGCATTGAAGTTGGTCGCTCTGCATGAAGTTGTGACCAAAGATCGACACCGCAGTCCCACCTTGGGTTGGTCCACTAGTCGGCGTGATGACCTGCACTTCGAGTCCCGCCTCAAACTCGAAAGCTGAAGACGTGGACGAGAAGTCGACCGAGTTGAAGCTCACTTCCAGCGCCACAATCCCTCGGCCGTGCCTGGGCGTCAAGCACTTGAGTGTGCTAGATCCCAGCCACTCCGCCTGCGTCAGGTCTCGCCCGAACCGGCACACAAAGTCCAGGTCGTCTCGGAACGATCCGTACACCAGTACTGGAGTCCCGCCAGCTTGTGGTCCACTCGACGGTGCGAGTCGCTGTACTGAAGGCTTTTCATAGTACCGGAATACAAAATCTGCCACACTCTCGGTCACCCCAGAGTACTCGAGTGTAACTGGCGCGGGACCGGCCACATGCACCCCTGATCTGCAAACGACAAGAGATGATGACACGATCGTCATGTCTGCCACTGCTGCTGTTCCCAACATGATTTTCAGATCATACTCGTCCAAGTGCTCACCATACACCGTCAGCGGGGAGCCTCCTTCGATGACACCACGGCGTGGGTACATGCCCATGACCTTGGGCTCATGCCGCACCGTGAAGGCTACAGGGCCGGCCACTGCAACTCCATCCGAGGACACCAGCCGCAGCATTACCGTCCCAGGATAACCAGCAGGCGACGTGCACACTATCCGGTCATCAGTCAACACCTCGGCATCGACTTGGTGCTCTCCGAAGCGGCAACCCGACACCACTCCACCCTGGAATCCTCTTCCACTCACGGTCACCGTGGTACCACCCCTGACAGAACTCACGCTGGGCGAAGCACTCATCAACTCTGCCGTTGGGGCCAAGGAGAGCCTCGGTCCCTCCGTAGTGTACTCCATCCCGTTGTGCGTCAATGCAACAGAAACATTGCTCGCCTTCATCGGGGGCAGCATGCACACGACCGACGTCGAGGACACAAATCGCGCCCCTGTCGGTGTCGACTTGCCGAAACGACACAACAGCCAAGTCGTGTCAACAAAATTGCTGCCGTACACGGTGATGCTCTGCGCCTTCAACTCTGCGCCAATGCTAGGAACAATGCGCTCAATGAACATCTCCTCCACCCCTTCGATCTGTACGCCATCTGATGAGACCAACTCTGCCTCTGCAGAAGCAACCTCGACTGTCACAGTTCCAAGCACTGTAACCTGCACAGAGCAGTGCAACACAGTCGTCGAGACAAACGTCGTCGGAAGCCGCTGCATCGATTCAGGTAGCCAGCAAGAGCTCCTCTCCTCAAAGCCCTCGCCAGTCACGCTCACCGAAAGTGCGTGTCCCACAGTCCCGGTTGTCGGATGCAGCGCGTGCACTCGCACAGGGGCGAGGTACTCAAAGCTTGGTCCCTCGATCTTGTACCCATCATGCATTACGATGGTGACCATCACAAACTTGGCAAAGACTGCTGCCGGAGTTGTCAAGACAGCATCGCCGTCCTCGTTGAACTTACCCTCAACAGGCTTGTCACCGAAAAGCGCTGCGATCCGGTCGCCCCGTGAAATTCCAGTGCCCATCACAGTGACAGTTGTACCACCAGCAATCGCGCCTCGGCTTGGAACAATTCTTGCCAAACCTGCGGATGCCACAAACTGGAAAGTCAAGCCTGAAGTGCTAAATTCGTTTCCATTCAGTGAAACTTCAATTGTCACACTTGCACTTTGATGCTGCGGTACAATGCATCGCAACAATGATGATGAAATGAAGTTTGCAGTCGAAAAGACGTCGCCAAATGCACACTGGAGGTCAGGATGCGCAGCAAAGTGCCTCCCAGTCAGCATTACAGCGTCACCTCCTTTGTCCGCTCCTACTGAAGGCTCCACAGCCTTCAAGATCGGAACAGGTGCGTACTGGAAAGGCAACGAGGTGGTAGAGGCGGCCCCTCCATCAGTAGAAACTACGTCCAGCATGACCATCTCGGGCAACCCAGCAGGTGCGGCGCATGTCACATGGCTCGCAGAGACAAGCGTGGCGGGAGATTCAGTGCCTGCGAACCGGCAGTTCAGCGGCGCGAAAAGTGCTTCACCGTATACCGTGACAAGTACTCCCCCTGCAACGGACGCGACAGATGGTCGCACGCTGATAAGAGTGGCCTCGATCGCGACACGGAAGACAAACGATCCACTCAGCGCGACGGTTCCATCCAGTGACGCAACCGAAAAGCGCGATTCACGAGCTGACATTGCAGGAGTGGTGCAGGTCAGGGAATCATCGCCAGCGGGTAGAGCAACAGAAGAAGCATCGTCGAAAAAGCATCGTAGAGCCACTTGTGGGAGCGGACCAACGAAGTGCACAATCACAGCTGCACCGCCCGAAATGGGTCCTTGGGATGGAGCAACTGAAACAATTGCAGCGGGCGAAAGGAGAGCAAAGCGCAAGCCTGAGTGAGAGAAATCCACGCCGTTGTTCGCCACCTCCATCGTCACGTTTTGATTTAAAATGCGTGTTGGGACATCACAGGCTACCTCTGACGACGAAATACGACGCCCCTGAACGAATGACGAAATCCCGAAGCGGCACGTCAGCGACGGAACTGCCAAGAAATTGCTTCCCGACACCCTCACTGTCACATCCTGCCCCGCAGTGGCCTGCGATGGCTGGAGCGCGGACACAACCACCGGTAAGTCGTACTCGAAGTGCACGTTACTCATCGCATAGTCAGCACCTCCGATCGGACTAACTTCCACCGCGAAAGGACCCAGCACATGGCTTGGAGGGCTTGAGCACATCGTTAGACTGCTGCTGATCACGCGCCCTTCGGATGATTCACCTCCAATTCGGCATACAAACTGCTCGCCAGGCAGGCTCTCGAAGTTCGACCCGATCAGTGTAATCGGCGTCCCGCCCTCAATCGGCCCCCGGCTTGGCGTGATCGATTCTACCCGAGCAACTGGCACAAACGCAAACTCCATGGCAGTCGAGATCTGCACCCCCAAGTCATACACTGACATCTCAACGACCTCAGCAGACAGGCTGATCGGCTGGGCGCAAGTCAGCTCGCGCCCATCGGCCTTGAGTACTGCAGTCGAGTTCTTGCTGCCGAACCGGCAAAACAGCAGACCGCCCTCCTGGATCGAGTCCTCGAGCGCTAGCGTCACCTCCAGTCCGCTTGTGAGCATGCCTGCGCTTGGCTTTACGGACATGAGCTTCACCAAGCTCCTGGCCTCGAACGTCACCCCGTCCGTCGTGAAGTCCAGTCCATTGTTGCTCAACTCCAGTATCAATCTTCCCACAGAGCGCGGCGCGATAACACAGAGCACCTCTGTCATCGTAATCCAGCGCGCCTTGGCTTCGTCTCCTTCGCCAAGACGACAAACGAGGCTTTCACGGTTCTGGAATGACTCACCATACACTGTGACAAGGTGCTGGCTCATCCAGTGCCCGCTGCTCGGCGTCACGGCATACACGCTCGCCTGCCGCTCGTAGCAGTACTGCAGGTGCACCAAGTTCAAGTCACGGCCTTGCTCATCCAGTACGTGCACCGTCACGCACCCTTCGCTATCCCGAAGCGGAGTGATGCACTCAAGCACCGTGTCGGAAATACGAATGGTTTCTGCAGCTTCCATAGTTCCAAACACGCACCTCTCCTTCCCTGACGTGAAGCCAGATGCTGTTACAAGCACCCTCGTGCTCCCCCTCACGGGACCAAACGACGGAGACACGCTCGTCACCTTGTGCAGCGGCAAGCTTCCTTGCTCATGGAATGTGAACGACAAGGCCTCACTCGCCATGCCCGATTGCTCATCCTTCACCTGCAAATTCACCTCTCCCCCCGCATGGCCCGGTGCAACGCATGCGATTGTCGATGCTGACAGGTATTCGGCTTGGACCTGCAGTTCCCCAAACACGCAATTGAGGGTGGGACTGCTGCTCGGGAAGCCGAGCCCTGTCACTGTCACCGTCTCGCCTCCCCACTCGATGACACTTGCAGGCTCCACCGAGAGAACGTGCATGTCCGGAAGCAGGACGAACTGAACTCCCTGGTTGCTCACGTCAACGCCATTGTTGCTGACCTCGATCGTCATATTGCCTACAAATGACGAAGCTGGCATGGTACAGACCAGTGACTTGCTGCTCAGCCACTTGGCTGGATACAGTGTATCGCTTTTGCCAAAGCAAGAAAGCGTGCTGCTCCTTGCAAAGTTGCTTCCGTACACCGTAACCACGTGCTCCGACGATGCTGCTCCTGCTGATGGCTCGAAACGCTCTACCCTTGCCGCAGCTTGGTATGTGAACACGCGTTCGTCCGACGAGTAATCGACACCGTTGTTGGTTACCTCGACGGATACCTCACCGTCCGAGGATATCTGTGGCGACTCGCAAACCATCATGCTCGAAGACATCAGCTGCCCTACGATCCGACGACGCTCTCCGAAACGGCATCCCAGCTTGTTGCTGTCAACAAAATGGCGCCCAATAACAGTCACAGGTGTGCCTCCCGACGACTGACCGGTCGACGGGCGGATTTTGACCACCTCCACACTTTGACCATACAAGAACACAACAGGTGCCTGCAGGGTTGATGCTGTCGGTGCGCCAGGAACCTCCACGCTCACGCGACCCTCTGCGTTGGGCGGGGTCATGCAGCTCAGCATCGAGCTTGTCGTGACCGCGCAGTCTGTGACCACGTCCCCAAACCGCGCCTGAATCTGCTCACCCGCGAAGTGGCTGCCAAGCAATGTCACTACCGTTCCGCCCCGAACTGTTCCAGTCGACGGAGACACTGCCCTCAGACTTGCGTCTGGGGTAATCATGAGCCCCACGAGATCACTGGTGAAGTCCTGACCGTTCGCGCTGATCTCAACGCTCACGTTGCCCAGATTCAGCGCCTCCACCTGGCACACAACCTGCGTCGACGACCGTACCAGCGACTGCGCAATGAACCGTCCTCCGAAAAGACACACCAGCTGATCTGTCTGCTCAAATGACTCTCCCACCACTGTCACGAGCCGCCCGCTCGACTCTGAGATCGACGACGGTACCACAGACCGCACTGCAGCAAGTTTCTCGAATGCAAACATGTTTGTCCCCTTGGTCACCACTTCACGTCCAGACATCACATGCACAGCCACCTTCCCTGCCGATGCAGCAGGCGAGAAGCACCGCACCACACTGCTGCTCAAAAGCCGTGCCGCGGTCATGGTATCTCCGAACCGGCACGAAACGTCCGAGATGTCCCCAAACGAGCCAACGATATCGACCGCCGTCCCACCTCGAGTCGGGCCGGTCGAAGGCAATATCGACATAATCGCAGTCTGTTCGTAGGCCGTGAAGCTCTTCTCTGCACGCGCCATGTCAACTCCATTGTTGCTCACAGCAATCATGATTTCGCCAGCTCGCATGACCGGTGTGACACATATGATCAGACCGGCATTGATAAACCTCGCAGGCACAAATTCATTGCCAACAAGGCATTGAAGTTGGTCGCTCTGCATGAAGTTGTGACCAAAGATCGACACCGCAGTCCCACCTTGGGTTGGTCCACTAGTCGGCGTGATGACCTGCACTTCGAGTCCCGCCTCAAACTCGAAAGCTGAAGACGTGGACGAGAAGTCGACCGAGTTGAAGCTCACTTCCAGCGCCACAATCCCTCGGCCGTGCCTGGGCGTCAAGCACTTGAGTGTGCTAGATCCCAGCCACTCCGCCTGCGTCAGGTCTCGCCCGAACCGGCACACAAAGTCCAGGTCGTCTCGGAACGATCCGTACACCAGTACTGGAGTCCCGCCAGCTTGTGGTCCACTCGACGGTGCGAGTCGCTGTACTGAAGGCTTTTCATAGTACCGGAATACAAAATCTGCCACACTCTCGGTCACCCCAGAGTACTCGAGTGTAACTGGCGCGGGACCGGCCACATGCACCCCTGATCTGCAAACGACAAGAGATGATGACACGATCGTCATGTCTGCCACTGCTGCTGTTCCCAACATGATTTTCAGATCATACTCGTCCAAGTGCTCACCATACACCGTCAGCGGGGAGCCTCCTTCGATGACACCACGGCGTGGGTACATGCCCATGACCTTGGGCTCATGCCGCACCGTGAAGGCTACAGGGCCGGCCACTGCAACTCCATCCGAGGACACCAGCCGCAGCATTACCGTCCCAGGATAACCAGCAGGCGACGTGCACACTATCCGGTCATCAGTCAACACCTCGGCATCGACTTGGTGCTCTCCGAAGCGGCAACCCGACACCACTCCACCCTGGAATCCTCTTCCACTCACGGTCACCGTGGTACCACCCCTGACAGAACTCACGCTGGGCGAAGCACTCATCAACTCTGCCGTTGGGGCCAAGGAGAGCCTCGGTCCCTCCGTAGTGTACTCCATCCCGTTGTGCGTCAATGCAACAGAAACATTGCTCGCCTTCATCGGGGGCAGCATGCACACGACCGACGTCGAGGACACAAATCGCGCCCCTGTCGGTGTCGACTTGCCGAAACGACACAACAGCCAAGTCGTGTCAACAAAATTGCTGCCGTACACGGTGATGCTCTGCGCCTTCAACTCTGCGCCAATGCTAGGAACAATGCGCTCAATGAACATCTCCTCCACCCCTTCGATCTGTACGCCATCTGATGAGACCAACTCTGCCTCTGCAGAAGCAACCTCGACTGTCACAGTTCCAAGCACTGTAACCTGCACAGAGCAGTGCAACACAGTCGTCGAGACAAACGTCGTCGGAAGCCGCTGCATCGATTCAGGTAGCCAGCAAGAGCTCCTCTCCTCAAAGCCCTCGCCAGTCACGCTCACCGAAAGTGCGTGTCCCACAGTCCCGGTTGTCGGATGCAGCGCGTGCACTCGCACAGGGGCGAGGTACTCAAAGCTTGGTCCCTCGATCTTGTACCCATCATGCATTACGATGGTGACCATCACAAACTTGGCAAAGACTGCTGCCGGAGTTGTCAAGACAGCATCGCCGTCCTCGTTGAACTTACCCTCAACAGGCTTGTCACCGAAAAGCGCTGCGATCCGGTCGCCCCGTGAAATTCCAGTGCCCATCACAGTGACAGTTGTACCACCAGCAATCGCGCCTCGGCTAGGAAAAACGATTACTTGCGATGTACGACTGACGAATGTGTACGTCCTGGATCCAAAAAATTCCAAACCATTATTTGAAACAGAAACTGACACGTTTCCGCCGCTGTTTGCGGGAGCAGTGCAGATCACAGTACTACTTGAGGTGAGCGAAGCTGCAACGCGACCATACAATCCGAAACGGCATGACAAGTCGGCACTGCTCATGAAGCCTTGACCTGAAATAGTAACAATGTTGCCACCAGCGTCACTTCCACGTGTTGGTCGAATTCCAGTAAGGACAATTGGACTATGATACTCAAGGAATTTTGAGGTTTGCAAAAAGTCATGCCCTCCACTGATGGATACGTAAAGGGGGACTGCCCCGGCAACACCAGGAGGTGATTCAAACAGTACTAGCGTGCTGGTGACCAAAACCACACTCACGTGCTCTGATCCAACTAGCAATTGCAAGGCCTCATCGGAGAAATGAGAACCAGATAAAGAAATGATCGAGCCACCCGTGAATGGAACAATGCTCGGCACAACCATGTCGATAATTGGATCCGCCAAAAACCTAAAACGAAGATTGTACGCATGTGCGGACGTGGCCGTGCCTTCAGCGAGCCTCACGTCCACGGTCTCCTGTG